>Ga0209538_1001393_pt1 | contig 12802 bp, 9 predicted proteins | sample BarGraNGADG00211_2_FD_184492 | JGI IMG/M metagenome (GOLD analysis project Ga0209538, IMG submission 184492) | Arctic peat soil microbial communities from Barrow, Alaska - Barrow Graham LP Ref core NGADG0004-211 (SPAdes) (version 2) | ecosystem: Environmental > Terrestrial > Soil > Wetlands >... | reverse complement strand
GGGCGCGGGTCAGCGCGAGGCGCTGGCGCTGACCGACGCTCAGGCCGACGCCGCCGTGCCCGACGTGCGTCTCCCAGCCCTCCGAGAGGCCGGCAATGACCTGGTCCAGACCGGTCAGCGCAGCGGCCGCGTCCAGACGCGCGCGATCGACCCCCGCGGCGACGTTCGCGGCGAGCGTCCCGGGCAGGATCACCGGGCGCTGCGGGACCCAGGAGACCTGGTCCCACCAACTCTCCGGCGCGATCTCGGCGAGGTCGACCGGCGCATGGCCCGGCAGCTGGATCGTCACCGTCCCGGCATCGGGAGGGAGCAGACCGAGGACGAGCTGCGCCGTCGTCGACTTGCCTGCTCCGCTCGGTCCGGCCAGCGCGACGACGCGTCCCGGCCGCAGCTCCAACGTGAGTCCCGCCGGAGCTGACACGCCGCGTCCCGGAGCGGCTACCGAGACGCCGTCGAGCCGGATCGTCGCGCGGCGCAGGTCGGGCGCGTCCCGCAGCCCCCGCGGCGGAAGCGGCACCTCCAGCACATCGAAGGCGCGCTCGGCCGCGGCGATCCCGTCAGACGAGGCATGGAAGTGCGCTCCGACCTGCCGCAACGGCAGGTACACCTCGGGCGCGAGCACCAGGACCGCCAGCCCGGTCTGCAGATCCAGGTCGCCGGCGACCAGCCGCAGCCCGATGCCGACGGCCACCAGAGCCACCGAGAGCGTGGTGATCAGCTCGAGCACCATGCCGGACAGGAACGCGATGCGCAGCGTCGTCATCGTCGCGGTGCGGTGCGACTCGCCGAGCTCGCGGACCCGCGCGATCGGTCCCCGCTCCCGGCCGAGAGCGCGCAGCGTCGGAAGGCCCGCGACGAGGTCGAGCATCTGCGCGCCGAGGCGTTCCATCGTGGCGAGGCGCCGGTGCGAGGCGTCCTGCGTGAGGCGCCCGACCAGGATCATGAAGATCGGGACGAGCGGCAGGGTCACCGCGATCGTCACCGCGGCGACCCAGTCCAGGCCGAGCACCACGGCGAGAACGGCCGGCGTTACGGTCGCCGCGAGCACGAGCTGGGGCAGGTAGCGGACGAAGTACGGCTCGAGCGCGTCCAGGCCGCGAGTGACGAGGGTAGTCAAAGGCGGGCCGGCACCACCGGCGAGCCAGCGCGGACCGAGCGCGGTGGCATGGTCGACCACGCGGGCGCGGAGCTCCGCGATCACCGCACCTGCGGCCCGGTGCGCCCAGCGCTCGTTCAGCCAGGTCACGGCGACGCGGGCCAGCATCACCGCGGCCAGAGCGATGAGCGGAGTCCGGACGTCGCGGACGGTGGCGGTGCCCGCGACTGCCGCTGAAAGCACCCGGGCCAGGAGCAGGGCCTGCGCGATGACGAGCCCGGCGGTCAGCGCGCCGAGCCCAACGCTCAAGGCGATCCAGCGCCGTGCCGCGCGCGCGTGGCGCAGCAGGCGCGGATCGAGCGGCTTCACGCCCGCAAGGGTGTCACGCGCGCTCGCGGCTGCGCTCGAACGTGAGTCCGGTGTGGGCCGGGATGTCGGCCGTAGAGATGCGCTTCCGGAACACCCAGTAGGTCCACGCCTGGTACGCCAGCACGACGGGTGTCAGCACGACGGCGACCCAGGTCATCACGGTCAGCGTGTAGTGCGTGGAGGACGCGTTCGTGACGGTCAGCGAGAACGCCGGGTCGGTCGTCGACGGCATCACGTCCGGGTACAGCGAGCCGAAGATGAGCACGACGGCGGCGAGGATGGCCAGGGCGGAGAGGGCGAAGGCCCAGCCCTCTCTCCGTCGAGAAGTCGCGACGACGACGCCGAGGAGGGCGAGCGCTGCCACCGCCACCACGGCCCAGGTCCAGGTGACGGAGTAGGCGACCTGGGTCCAGACCGCGAATCCGCCGGCGACGACGAGGGTCGTGATCGAGAGCTTGGCGGCCAGCGCGCCGGCCCGGGCGCGCACGGTGCCGTCGGTCTTGAGCGCGAGGAACACCGCGCCATGGGTCAGGAAGAGCAACAGCGTGGTCAGCCCGCCGAGCAGGGCGTAGGGGTTGAGCAGAGCCCAGAACCCACCGGTGTACTGGGCATCGGCGTTGATCGCCACCCCGCGCACGATGTTCGCGAACGCCACACCCCACAGGATCGACGGCAGCCACGAGCCCAGACCGATGCCGGCATCCCATCTCGCGCGCCACGCCGGGCTGTTGATCTTGCCTCGGTACTCGAAGGCCACTGCGCGCACGATCAGCGCGACGAGGATCAGGAGCAGCGGCAGGTAGAAGCCGGAGAACAGCGTGGCGTACCACTCGGGGAAGGCCGCGAAGGTCGCGCCGCCGGCAGTGAGCAGCCAGACCTCGTTTCCGTCCCACACCGGGCCGATCGTGTTGATGACGACTCGGCGTTCGGCGTCGTCCCGCCCGATGATCGGGATCAGCATGCCGACGCCGAAGTCGAAGCCCTCCAGCACGAGGTAGCCGGTCCAGAGGATGGCGATCAGCACGAACCAGACTGTGGTGAGTTCCATCAGGGTTCTCCTCTCGGCTCAGCAGTCGGTGGGCTCAGTAGGCGAACGAGAGCGGGCCGGTCTCCGACTCGTCCGTCGTGGCTGGCGGGGCTGTCTCGGGCGCTCCCTCGCGTGCGTACCGCGCGATGAGTCGGAACCAGACCACACCTAGCGCCGCGTAGAGGACCGTGAAGACGATCATCGAGGTCAGGATCGTGCCCGCGCTCACGGACGTCGACACCCCGCGCGCGGTCAGCAGCCGGATCTCGTCGATTCCGGTCGGGTTCGGCGCGACCACCCACGGCTGTCGGCCCATCTCGGTGAAGAGCCAGCCGAAGGATGCGGCCAGGAACGGCGTCGGGATCGCCCCGAGCGCGAGCCGTGCGAACCACTTGTTGCCGGTGACCCGGCCCTTGCGGGTCAACCACAGCGCGAGTAGAGCGAGGGCGGCGCTACCGGCGCCGAGACCGATCATCAGCCGGAAGCTCCAGTAGGTGACTGCGAGGTTGGGGGAGTAATTCACTTCCGAACCGAAGCGCTGTTCGTCACGCTGCTGGATCTCGGTCACGCCATCGAGGTGGGAGGAGAAGTCACCGTTGGCCAGGAACGAGGTGAGACCCGGCACGCTGATGACGTGGCGAACGCCGGCGCAGTCGTTCGCTAGGTTGCCGATCGCCAGGATCGAGAAGCTGGCGCCGTCCTCGCTCACGCAGAGCGCCTCCGCGGCGGCCATCTTCATCGGCTGCTGCTGGAACATGAGCTTCGCCTGGGTGTCGCCGGAGAGCGTCACGCCGATCCCCGCGACGAGCATGACGACGACGCCCAGCAGGACGGCCGGCCGGTACAGCGAGCGAGCGAGGCTCTCGTTCTTCGCGCGGACCGCCCGGACCATCCACCAACCGGCGATCCCGGCGACGAACGTACCGGCGACCAGGAACGACGTCGCGATGGTGTGTGGGAAGGCCGAGAGGAGCGTCGGGTTCGACAGCACGGCGCCGATGTCGGTCATCTCGGCCCGGCCGGTCTGCGCGTTGTACGTGGTGCCGACCGGGTGCTGCATCCACGAGTTCGCGGCGAGGATGAAGTAGGCCGAGAGGTTCGTGCCGATCGCCACCAGCCAGATCGTCGCGAGGTGGATCTTCTTCGGCAGCCGTTCCCAACCGAAGATCCACAACCCGAGGAAGGTGGACTCGATGAAGAACGCGGCGAGTGCCTCCATCGCGAGCGGAGCGCCGAACACGTCCCCGACGAACCGGGAGTACTCGCTCCAGGCCATCCCGAACTGGAACTCCTGAACGATTCCGGTCGCCACCCCGAGGGCGAAGTTGATCAGCAAGAGCTTGCCGAAGAACTTCGTCAGGCGGAGCCAGGTTTCGTTGCCGGTGCGGTACCAGACGGTCTGCATGATCGCGACGAGCGGGGTGAGACCAATCGTCAGCGGGACCAGCACGAAGTGGTAGATGGTCGTGATGCCGAACTGCCAACGGGCAAGTTCGAGGGCGTTCATGAAGCGCTCCGGTCTGTCTGAGCCGCGGCGTCCCGGGGGTTCAACGCGCCACCATGAACCCCCATCGCGAACGTTGCCACGCTAGGAGGAACGGCGCGACGCCAACGGGACGAAAGTCCTACTCAGCGGGTCAGTGAGCCGGCCGCCAGGACCCTGCCGTGGGCACCCGGGACCAGCCACGCAGGGTCGTCAGCACGGGCTTCGGGGCGGCCGCGGGACGTGTCGCTCCTGTTCAGCGCGGTGCGGTGTGCGATACTGCCACCAGTTGCATGACGTGCCACACCGTTGAGCAACCACACGACGTACGAGCAGCAGGAGCGCCACGCGCCCCGCCTGCCGCCGCCGCTGGACCCGTTCGCACGGGTCGGTCGGGCTGGCGCAGGCGACGCCCCGCCTCGGCTGTTCTACGACCAGACGACTTCCGTCTCGGCGCCGAGGGCGCTGCTGGCGAACAACCGCCTCACGGCACTGCGATGGTGTGGCCGGTGCCGAGGCATGGGAGCACAACCATGACGAGTATCGACACCCCCGAATCAACACCCGAGACGACCGAGACCGGCACCGCGCCCGTCGCTGCGAGGCGGCCGGCCACGCGCACCCGGCGCAAGGCGCCGAACGCGGACCCGGCCGCCGGAACGACGCCGGACACCGCGCGCGGAAGCGGTGGGCCCGAGGTGACGGGCGGAGAAGCTCAGTCGGACGCGCCCGCTGTGAAGCGGACGGCCACCCGCAGCCGCACGACGTCGACCCGCCGTCGAGCATCGTCGGCAGATGCGGCCCAGGAGGCTGCCCCCGAGGCGACCACCACGATCGAGCCGACGCACGCGGACGAGCCGATCGGCGAGGGGCGTACTGCTCCCGAGTCGGTGCGGCTTCCGATGACCGCACTGCTGTTCCAGGCCCCGGACCCCTCGGCCGCTCGACCGAAGGGCCGACGCGCTCAGGCACCGGCGGGCCCGCCGGGGAGCGCTCCCGTGGCGTCCACGGGTGCCGCGGAGGCCGTTGAGGAGCTGCTGGCTACCACGCGGACAACACCGGGCACCCGCTCGGGTCGCGGCGCCCGGACGGCCCGCGTCGTCCAGGCGGAGCCGACCGACGAGGCTGCTTCGGACGAGACGACCGAAGGCGCTGAGGGCTCGCCGGCAGCCGAGGTCTCGCCGGCCGCCGACGAGAGCGAGGAGGCGGCCGCTCGCCGTCGCCGTCGCCGCGGCGGTCGGGGTCGCCGTGGCCGCGGCACCGGACATGGCGGGTCAGAGGACGAGCGGGACACGGCGGACGAGCATGGCGCGGAGGTCCACGCGGTCGAGAGCCCCGCTGCGCACGAGAACGACGCCGAAGGCGAGGCCGCCGACGAGTCGGAGGGTTCGTCGTCGAGCCGTCGTCGTCGGCGTCGTCGTCGCGGTGGGCATTCCGGTGAGTCGGGGCCGGAGGAGACCTCCGCTCCGACCCGCACCCGCGGACGCTCGGACGAGGTCACCGCGCTCAAGGGTTCGACGCGGCTGGAGGCGAAGCGCCAGCGTCGCCGCGAGGGCCGCGACGCGGGCCGTCGCCGGACCATCGTCACCGAGGCCGAGTTCTTGGCCCGCCGCGAGTCGGTCGAGCGCTCGATGATCGTCCGCGAGTCGGACGGCCGGACCCAGATCGCGGTCCTGGAGGACAACGTCCTGGTCGAGCACTACGTGTCGCGCAAGACGCAGACCTCTACGGTCGGCAACGTCTACCTCGGTCGGGTGCAGAACGTGCTGCCGAGCATGGAGGCGGCGTTCGTCGACGTCGGCAAGGGCCGCAATGCCGTGCTGTACGCCGGTGAGGTGAACTGGGATGCGGCCGGCCTCGACGGTCAGCCGCGCCGGATCGAGCAGGCGCTGAACTCGGGTGACTCCGTCATGGTCCAGGTGACCAAGGACCCGATCGGGCACAAGGGCTCGCGGCTCACCGCGCAGGTCACCCTCGCCGGCCGCTACCTCGTCTTCGTGCCGAACGGTGCCATGACCGGCATCTCACGCAAGCTGCCCGAGAACGAGCGGGCGCGGCTCAAGAAGCTGCTCAAGGAGATCGTGCCCGAGGGTGCCGGCGTGATCGTGCGCACGGCCGCCGAAGGGGCGAGCGAGGACGAACTCCGCCGCGACATGGCCCGGCTCACCGAGCAGTGGGCCGACCTTGAGAAGAAGGCGAAGACGGCGACGGCGCCCGCCCTGCTGCACGGCGAGCCTGAGCTGTCCACGCGAGTCGTGCGCGACATCTTCAACGAGGACATCAGCTCCCTCACCATCTCGGGGGCGGAGGCCTGGACGACCATCTCGGAGTATGTCTCCCAGGTGGCGCCCGACCTCGCGGACCGTCTGCACAAGTGGACCGGCACGGGAGACGTCTTCGCGGCGCACCGGGTCGACGAGCAGCTCGCCAAGGGGATGGACCGCAAGGTCTGGTTGCCGTCAGGGGGCTCACTGGTTATCGACCGCACCGAGGCGATGACCGTGATCGACGTGAACACCGGGAAGTTCACCGGCTCCGGCGGCACGCTCGAGGAGACCGTGACACGGAACAACCTCGAGGCTGCGGAGGAGATCGTTCGCCAGCTCCGGTTGCGCGACATCGGCGGCATGATCGTCATCGACTTCATCGACATGGTGCTCGAGTCCAACCGCGACCTCGTGCTGCGGCGTCTGATCGAGTGCCTAGGGCGTGACCGCACGAAGCACCAGGTGGCCGAGGTGACCTCGCTCGGGCTGGTCCAGATGACCCGCAAGCGGGTCGGTCAGGGTCTCGTCGAGGCCTTCAGCGAGACCTGCGAGCACTGCAACGGCCGCGGCTTCATCGTGCACACCGATCCCGTCGAGCGGAAGAACGACGGCGGCGCCGCGCCGATGGCGAGCGAGGCGTCCGACGAGCCGAAGCGAAGCCGTCGCAAGCGCAAGGAACCGGCCGCTGCTCAGCACGCGGCTGTCCCCGTGCTGCCCGAGCCCGAGTCCGAGGAGCGGGCCGCCGTGAAGGCGACGCTCGCGGCCATCGCGGCTGCCGCGGCGCACGCGCACGAGCATGACGAGAGCAGCGGGGAGACCGTTGTCGAGTCGTTCGAGGCTGTTGGAGACGAGTCGGTGGCGGATCCGGAAACGGTCGCCGACGCCGCAGTCCACGGGATCGAGAACCCCGGAGAACCGGCATCGGGGGAGCCCTTCGTCATTTGACCGGCGGAAGCCGATTCCGTACCCTGGAATGTCGGTGCGCTTTGCGCGCATCGCTCCCGTGTGCCCGCATCGGCGATCCCCTGATCCATCCGGTGCGACGAGCACGCCGTAGACGAGTAGAGATGAGCAGCACGTGGTGTACGCGATTGTGAAGGCTGGTGGCCACCAGGAGAAGGTCTCTGTGGGCGACATCGTGGTCGTGGACCGGCTGGCAGGTCAGCCCGGTGCGACCGTTCAGCTGCCCGCCGTGCTCCTCGTGGACGGCGCGAAGGTGACTTCGGACGCGGCGACGCTCGCCAAGGTCTCCGTGACGGCCGAGATCGTCAAGAACGAGCGCGGCCCCAAGATCGAGATCCTGAAGTTCAAGAGCAAGACCGGTTACCGCAAGCGCCAGGGCCACCGCCAGGACCTCACCCGGCTGAAGGTCACCGGCATCAAGTGAACCCGCTCCCGCGGATCCTCCTGCGGGCGCCCCAGACCCCAGACGTCTCGAACAGTACGAAAGCAGGTTCGCCATGGCACACAAGAAGGGCGCGAGCGCCTCGCGCAACGGCCGGGACTCGAACGCCCAGCGGCTCGGCGTGAAGCGCTTCGGTGGCCAGGTGGTGTCGGCCGGCGAGATCATCGTCCGCCAGCGCGGCACCCACTTCCACCCGGGCCAGAACGTCGGCCGCGGCAGCGACGACACATTGTTCGCGCTCTCCCCCGGTGCCGTGAAGTTCGGCACCCGTCGCGGACGCAAGGTCATCGACATCGTGCTTGCCGAGGCCTGAACCGCCCAACAGCTGTCACGAGGGGGCGCACCGGTGTGGTGCGCCCCCTCGTCATGTCAGGATCGGGATGGCGCGTCGACGCGGTGACGAGAACGCGTCGACGCCGAGATTCCGGAGCGAGGACCTCCGCACACCGTGTGGCCGGAGGCGCTAGGGAAGAAGGGCACACGTGGCAACGTTCGTCGATCGAGTCGTGCTGCATGCGACCGGCGGTGACGGGGGCCACGGTTGCGCCTCGATCCATCGTGAGAAGTTCAAGCCCCTCGCGGGGCCCGACGGCGGGAACGGCGGCACCGGTGGGAGTGTCGTGCTCGTCGTCGACCTCCAGGTCACGACTCTGCTCGAGTACCACCACCTTCCGCACCGGCACGCGTCGTCCGGAACTCAAGGCATGGGTGACTATCGACACGGCTCGAACGGTGCCGACCAGATCGTCCCGGTGCCGGACGGCACCGTCGTCAAGTCTCCGGACGGGACCGTTCTCGCGGACCTCTACGGCGAGGGCACCCGCTACGTTGTCGCGGCGGGCGGGCGCGGTGGCCTCGGCAACGCGGCCATCGCGTCGCCCAGGCGCAAGGCGCCCGGTTTCGCGCTGCTCGGCGAACCTGGGGAGAGCTGCGACGTCGTGCTCGAGCTCAAGACGATCGCCGACGTCGCCTTGATCGGCTACCCGAGCGCCGGCAAGTCCAGCCTGATAGCGGCGATGTCTGCGGCCCGCCCGAAGATCGCCGACTACCCGTTCACCACGCTGGTGCCGAACCTCGGGGTCGTGCAAGCGGGCGAGTCGCGGTACACGGTCGCCGACGTGCCCGGGTTGATCCCCGGCGCAAGTGAGGGCAAGGGGCTCGGCCTGGAGTTCTTGCGCCACATCGAGAGGTGCGCGGTGCTCGTCCACGTCGTCGACTGCGCGACGCTCGAACCCGACCGTGACCCGCTGAGCGATGTCGACGTGATCGAGGGCGAGCTCGCCCAGTACTCGGCCGACCTCGGGATCGAGGGCGGCCGGGTGCCGCTCGCGGACCGTCCGCGGATGGTCGTGCTCAACAAGATCGATGTCCCGGAGGCACGCGACCTGGCCGGGCTCGTCCGTGGCGAGCTCGAGGCCCGGGGCCTTCGGGTCTTCGAGGTCTCGGCGGTGAGCCGCGAGGGGCTCCGCGAGTTCTCGTTCGCCCTGGCCGCCCTGGTCGAGCAGGCCCGGCGTGATGCGCCGGTGGCCGGGCCGACCCGGGCCGTGCTGCGCCCGACGGCGGTCGACGACTCGGGCTTCACGGTGACCCGCGAGACCGACGGCACCCAGGAGTTCTTCCAGGTCCGCGGCGTCAAGCCGGAACGCTGGGTCAAGCAGACCGACTTCACCAATGACGAGGCGGTCGGGTACCTCGCCGACCGGCTCGCGCGGTTGGGTGTCGAGGAGGAGCTGTTCGCCACCGGAGCGTTGGCGGGCGCGACGGTCGTCATCGGGGAGCGGCAGACCGGTGTGGTGTTCGACTGGGAGCCCACCTTGCTCACCGGCACGGAGCTGCTCGGTGGCCCGCGCGGCACCGACCAGCGCCTGGACAACCACAGCCGGTCGAGCCGCGCCGACAAGCGGCGGGAGTACCAAGAGCGGATGGACGCCAAGGCCGAGGCCCGCGCGGAGCTGTGGACCGAGCGCGAGTCCGGCATCTGGACCGACCCGGCCGATGGGACTGCGGCGGCAGACGACACGACTGGCTGACGAAATGTGCCGACGTCCGGGCCCCCAGCCCGGGACAATGTCCCCGTGAGTGCTGCAGCCCTGTCCAGCCGTGCGGACCTCGCCCACGCCACGCGGGTCGTCGTCAAGGTCGGCTCCTCCTCCCTGACCGGCGCGGACGGGCGGCTGAGCGTCCCCGCGCTGCGCTCTCTCGTCGACGTCCTGGCGGCGCGCCGGGCGGCGGGCGGGCAGGTCGTCCTGGTGTCGTCCGGTGCGATCGCGGCCGGGCTCGCTCCGCTGGGCCTAACCTCCCGCCCGCGCGACCTCGCGACGGCGCAAGCGACCGCGTCGGTCGGCCAGGGTCTGCTGGTGCAGCGGTACTCCGAGGCATTCGCCGCGCACGGGCTGCGCGTCGGCCAGGTCCTCCTCACCGCGGAGGACGTGATCCGCCGCAGCCACTACAAGAACGCACAACGGGCCCTCAGCCGGCTGCTGGACCTCGGCGTCGTCCCGATCGTCAACGAGAACGACACGGTCGCGACCGACGAGATCAGGTTCGGCGACAACGATCGGTTGGCGGCCCTCGTGTCGCACCTCGTACATGCCGACGCACTCGTGCTGCTCAGCGACGTGGACGCGCTCTACGACGGACCGCCGTCGCGTCCCGGTGCGACCCGCATCTCGGAGGTCCGCTCGGCCGCGGATCTCGACGGGGTCGTGATCGCCGGCCGGGGGAGCGCGGTCGGGACCGGCGGGATGGTCACCAAGCTCGAGGCGGTCGGGATCGCCACCGCGTCGGGGATCCCGGTCGTGCTCACCTCGGCCGCGCTGGCCGCATCGGCACTCGCCGGCGAGACGGTCGGGACCTGGTTCGCCGCGACCGGTCGCCGTGCGTCGACCCGGCGGCTCTGGCTCGCGCACGCGGCCCGGACCAGCGGACGGCTGATCCTCGACGACGGCGCGGTTCGGGCCGTCGTCGAGCGTGGCACGTCCCTGCTTCCCGCCGGGATCACCCGGGTCGAGGGCGCGTTCAAGGCCGGGGATCCGGTCGAGCTCGCCGCCGAGGACGGCCGCGTGATAGCCCGCGGTCTCGTCTCGTACTCGGCTGCAGAGCTGCCGCGGCTGCTCGGCCGGTCGACCCGCGAGCTCCGCGAGGCGCTCGGCGTCGGGTACGACCGGGAGGTGGTCCACCGCGACGACCTCGTGCTGGTCCGCCCCCGGAGGCGTCCTGTCCCGCCGGCGGGGGACGACGTAGTCTGACCGCATGACCGAGCTGCTCTCTGCGCCGTCCGAGTCCACAGCTGCCGTCGCTGCCACTGACACCGGTGGGGACTCCGTCGAGGCGATCCGGCCACAGGTCCTCGCCATCGCTCGGGCGGCGAAGGTCGCCAGCCGGGTGCTCGCCACACTGCCTCGGGCTCGCAAGGACGCCGCGCTGAACGCGATGGCGGACGCCCTCGTTGCCGCCACCGAGGAGATCCTCGCGGCGAATGCCGTCGACCTCGAGCGCGGCCGCTCCGCGGACATGGCCGCCGGGCTGCTGGACCGGCTCGCCCTGGATCCGGGGCGCATCGCGGCCATCGCCGCGGCGCTGCGCGACCTCGCCGCCCTTCCGGACCCGGTCGGCGAAGTGGTGCGGGGCTCGACCTTGGCGAACGGGCTGCGGCTTCGCCAGCTCCGCGTCCCGATGGGCGTCGTCGGGATGATCTACGAGGCCAGGCCGAACGTCACGGTCGACGCGGCGGGCCTGGCGCTCAAGAGCGGCAACGCCGTGATCCTGCGCGGCGGATCGGCTGCCGCGCGCAGCAACGAGGTCATCGTCGGGGTGCTGTCACGGGCACTCGAGGCCCAAGGCCTGCCCGGCGACGCCGTCCAGTCGATCGATCGTTTCGGCCGGGCCGGAGGGGTGGCGCTCATGCAGGCGCGCGGCGTGGTCGACGTCCTCGTGCCGCGGGGTGGGGCGGACCTGATCCAGACCGTCGTCCGGGAGTCGAGCGTGCCGGTGATCGAGACCGGGGTCGGCAACTGCCACGTGTACGTCGACGCCGCGGCGGACCTGGACATGGCGCTCGCCATCGTGATGAACTCGAAGACCCAGCGGGTGGGCGTGTGCAACGCCGCCGAGACGCTGCTCGTCCACGCACAGGCCGCAGAGACGTTCCTGCCGGTGGTGCTCCGCAGCCTGGCCGAGGCGGGGGTCGTGCTGCACGGCGACTCCCAGACCGCCGATCTCGCCCCGCACGGCGTGACCATCAGGCCGGCGACGGACGAGGACTGGGCCAAGGAGTACCTCGCGCTCGAGATGGCGGTGCGGGTGGTGCCGGACCTCGATGCCGCGATCGAGCACATCCGGACCTGGAGCTCGGGACACACGGAGGCGATCGTGACGAGCGACCTGACAGCCGCAGACCGGTTCGTCGCCGAGCTCGACTCGGCCGCCATCATGGTGAACGCGTCCACCCGGTTCACCGACGGCGGTCAGTTCGGTCTCGGCGCCGAGATCGGCATCTCGACGCAGAAGCTGCACGCCCGCGGGCCGATGGGCCTAGCCGAGCTGACGACGACGACCTGGGTCGTCTACGGGAACGGCCAGGTCCGCGCCTGACCGGGCGCCGTGCGGCGACCAGCGGTCATCACGTGCGAGACTAGGAAGGTCGTCAGGCAACAACGCTGCCCGCGACGGCCGGACACCCGATCCATTCCGGAGGAGGCACGATGCGTGCGTTTGTGCTGATCAGCGACGAGGGCGCCGCGGCGACGCACACGCTCGGGATGCCGGCGGCCGCCTTCGGCCTCGTGGCGTTCGGGGCCCTCATCGCCCTCCTCCTTGTCACCTGGGCCTTCCGCAGCGTCGGTTCGCGCCACTAGGACATCGGCACCGATCGAGAGACGGGCAGCGCGCAGATGACCGAGCAGCGACGGCGGATCGGAGTGATGGGCGGGACTTTCGACCCAATCCACAACGGCCACCTGGTCGCTGCGAGCGAAGTCGCGTACCGGTTCGTCCTGGACGAAGTTGTCTTCGTCCCGACCGGGCAGCCGAACTTCAAGCAGGACCGGGACGTCTCCGCGGCCGAGCACCGCTACCTGATGACGGTCATCGCGACGGCGTCGAACCCACGTTTCACCCTCAGTCGGGTCGATATCGCCCGTCCGGGTGTCACGTA
>Ga0209538_1001392_pt1 | contig 12809 bp, 9 predicted proteins | sample BarGraNGADG00211_2_FD_184492 | JGI IMG/M metagenome (GOLD analysis project Ga0209538, IMG submission 184492) | Arctic peat soil microbial communities from Barrow, Alaska - Barrow Graham LP Ref core NGADG0004-211 (SPAdes) (version 2) | ecosystem: Environmental > Terrestrial > Soil > Wetlands >... | reverse complement strand
TTCACAAACAAAAGCTCCAGTTTATTGTCCCCACAACCCTTACTGAACGCGGATCGCTTTAATTTTTTTAACATATCATCAGGACAGAACATAACAGTACATAAAAACAAAACAAAAAAATGAACAGGTATTACGGAAGAAATCCAAAGATTGGAATACGCCCAACAATTGACGGACGTAGAAAAGGTGTCAGAGAATCTCTCGAGACCCAAACGATGAATATGGCCAAAAGTGCTGCTGCATTTATTTCGGCTAACTTGCGCTATCTTGACGGAACACCGGTAGAGTGTATCATTGCAGATACATGTATAGGTGGTGTTGCCGAAGCTGCAATGTGTGCAGACAAATTTGAAAAAGAAAGCGTTGGAGCTACATTAACCGTTACTCCATGTTGGTGCTATGGTTCAGAAACCATGGATACCAATCCATATTACCCAAAAGCAGTTTGGGGATTCAATGGTACCGAACGTCCGGGAGCAGTTTATCTTGCTGCAGTTTTAGCCGGTCATACTCAAAAAGGATTACCTGCTTTTGGTATCTATGGTCATGATGTACAGGATGGTGGTGATACTTCTATTCCACAGGACGTACAGGAAAAACTGCTTCGTTTTGCAAAGGCTGCTATAGCTGCAACTACTATGCGTGGTAAATCATACCTCTCACTGGGTTCGGTTTCTATGGGTATTGCCGGTTCTATCGTCGACGATCATTTCTTCCAGACCTATCTGGGAATGCGTAACGAGTATGTTGACATGAGTGAATTCACACGCCGCATCGAAGAAAACATTTACGATCCTGAAGAGTTCAAGAAAGCATACGCCTGGACACGTGCAAACTGCAAAGAAGGAGTAGAAGCAAACAAAACTGTTCAACGCACACAGGAAGAAAAAGATAAAATCTGGGAAATCGTAGTCAAGATGACGCTTATTGGTCATGACCTGATGGTGGGTAACCCAAAATTAGCAGATCTTGGTTTCGGTGAAGAGGCATTGGGTCACAATGCAATAGCAGGTGGATTCCAGGGACAGCGTCATTGGACAGATCATTCACCCAATGGTGACTTCATGGAAGCCATCCTGAACTCTTCCTTTGACTGGAATGGCAGAAGACAGGCTTATATCCTTGCAACTGAAAATGATGCATTGAATGGAGTTGCTATGTTATTTGGTAATCTATTGACCAACACTGCACAAATGTTCAGTGATGTGCGTACTTATTGGAGTCCGGATGCAGTAAAACGCGTTACCGGAAAAGAACTCACAGGCACTGCCGCAAACGGAATCATCCATCTTATCAACTCAGGTGCTTCAGCCCTTGACTTTACAGGACGTCAAAGCATTGAGGGTAAACCTGCTGTAAAACCATTCTGGGATATCACTGAAAAAGAAGTATCGGAATGTCTCAAGAATACAACATGGCCATCAGCAGTATATGAATATTTCCGTGGTGGTGGATTCTCAAGCGAATTCACTACTAAGGCAGGTATGCCCATCACCATGATGCGCGTCAACCTTGTTAAGGGCCAGGGCCCGGTTCTTCAGATTGCAGAAGGTTGGACTGTTGAATTACCCGATGATATGCACAAGACTTTGACAAAAAGAACCGATCCAACCTGGCCAACAACATGGTTTGCTCCACGTGTTACCGGAGAAGGCGCATTTAAAGATGTCTATTCCGTGATGAATAACTGGGGAGCCAACCATGGCGCTATCAGTTATGGTCATATCGGTGCCGACCTGATTACGCTTGCTTCTATCCTGCGCATCCCTGTTTGTATGCACAATGTACCTTCCGAAAATGTATTCCGCCCAAGTGCATGGAACTCATTCGGAATGGAAACCGAAGGACAGGATTACCGTGCATGTGAAAACTACGGTCCAATCTATGGTAAATATTAATGAAAAAAGCGATTCTTGTTTTAGATTGTGGGGCAACAAACCTCAGGGCTATAGTTGTCGATAAAGCAGGTCAAATCATGGCCTCCCATGTTCTGCCCAACCGAACCGTAAACGACCCTTTATATAAAGGTGGACTGATCTGGGATATCGAAGAAATCTGGCAGAAATTTATTACCTGTACTCAACAGGTCATGCATGCACTGAAAGACACCGAAATCGGAGCAGTCACAGTAACTACTTTTGGTGTTGATGGTGCGGCCATGCGCAACGACGGTAACCTCTGTTACCCTGCCATTTCATGGCAATGCAGCCGTACTGTTCCTGTCATGGACGCTATTGGAAAATACATCGACCCCCAACGTCTTTATAATCTAACAGGACTACAATCTTACCATTTCAACACCATCAACAAGCTGGTTTGGTTAAAAGAAAATCGTCCTGAAGTGCTCAAAGAAATGGATCACTATGTGTTCATGCCATCCATATTTCTACACAAACTCTCCGGTGAGTTTGTTTCAGATGCAACCATGGCAGGCACTTCTATGCTGACTGACTTGAAGAAACGCGATTTCTCAAAAGAAATTCTTAAACAAATTGGTCTTCCAACCACTATCTTTCCAAAGCTTGTTGAACCCGGAACAATTGTAGGAAAGATCACTCCTGCAGCTGCTCAGGAACTCGGCATCAAAGTCGGAATACCGGTTGTAGCCGCCGGTCATGATACCCAGTTTGCAGTCTATGGATCAGGAGCCTCTATCAACGAGCCTATATTAAGCTCAGGGACATGGGAAATCCTGATGGTTCGTGCAAATGGTGATTTCGTTTCACTTCCTAAACAGGAAGAAGGTGTAACGATTGAGCTAGATGCTGAATCCGGATTGATCGATCTTGGAGTTCAGTGGGTAGCTTCAGGCGTTCTGGAATGGGTCAGCAAACTCTTTTATCCTGACCTGCAGAAAAATGCAGATCTCTACGACATTATGATCGAAGAGGCCCGTCAGATTGAAGCTGGTTGCAAGGGAGTCACTGTTATTCCTGAACTCTTCCAGGGAGGATTTGTTAACGGAAAAGGATCAATCTCAGGACTGCAACACGATACAACCAGTGCACATATTTACAGAGCCACGCTCGAAGCCCTCTCCTACTACACCCGTCATGGGCTGGATATGATCCAGAAAGCCGGAAACTTCAAGGCAGAATCTGTCATAGTTGTTGGAGGTGGTGCAAAGAACAGTCTCTGGAATCAGATCAGGGCTGATGTATTGGGCATTCCTGTAAAAGTTTCAGACCGAAAAGAGACAACCGTTATTGGTGCTGCCCTTTTCGCCATGCCTGCTGCAGGAATTTTTGCATCAATTCAAGAGGCTTCGCAAAATGTTGCAAGTAATAACTATATTTACGAGCCGGGAGCAGACAGTCATGCCTATCAGCAACTCTATCAGAATTATCAGTCAGTATTCAAATAAATCCGCTAACAATCAAACAAATAACATTTAAAGTATGGCACACCAAAAACTTACGACTAAAGAAAACCTACTTCCTTTTATTCTGATTACGGCGCTCTTTTTCCTTTGGGGAATGGCACATGGAATGTTGGATGTCTTGAACAAGCATTTTCAGGATGTACTCCAAATATCAAAAGCTAAATCCGGACTCATACAGATGTCGGTATACACTGCTTATTTCTTAATGGCGTTACCTGCAGGGATGTTCATGAAACGATTTGGTTACAAAAAGGGAATTATTTTTGGACTCTCTCTTTTTGCAATCGGTGCCTATATCATTGTTCCGGCATCACTCATCCCTTCTGAATGGGCATTCTGGATCTTTCTAACAGGTCTGTTTATCCTGGGTTGTGGTCTTGCTACACTCGAAACTGCTGCAAATCCTTACACAACTAAATTAGGCCCCACAGAAACAGCAGAACGAAGGATCAACCTCTCCCAGTCATTTAATGGTCTTGCCTGGATTGTAGGACCTATCATTGGTGGACTCTTTATCTTAGGAAATAAAGGTATGTCATCTCTGGCTCTTCCATATTTCGTAATAGGATCAATTGTTTTGGTTATTGCATTGATATATCTGAGAGTTAACTTACCGGAAATCACTGAAGAACAACCCGTACATGGCGTTGCAGCTGATGCAAAAGCAACAGCTTTTTCAGCAAAACCACTGAGCCAACAACGACATTTTATCTTAGGTGTCATTGCACAGTTTTGCTATGTTGCCGCACAGACCGGTGTATTTAGTTTCTTCGTTAATTATGTAACAGACCCCAAACTCACACCGCATTTCACTAACCAAACAGCAGCCTTTCTTTTAGGTATGGGTGGAATGGGTCTCTTTATGATAGGCCGGGTCTCTGGTAGTTTTCTGATGAGCTATTACAAACCCACAAGGATTCTGGCTTTCTATTCAACAATGTGTATACTGCTGCTTCCGATCGTTAGCCTTGGCATGGGCTGGATCTCTATCGTCTCCTTATTCCTGATTTTCTTCTTCATGTCTATCATGTTTCCAACCATTTTTGCATTGGGTATAAAAGATTTGGGAGAGAAGACAAAGAAAGCCTCTTCATGGATCGTGATGGCAATTGTAGGTGGAGCTGTTTTCCCAATGTTCATGGGATGGATTGCTGATAATTCATCAATGTCGGTTGGTTTCTTTGCACCAATTCCACTGTTCGCATTTATTCTCTTCTATGCAATGAAGGGACACGAGGTTCGCAAATAAATCTTCTTTTTTAATATTCTAAACAGAGAAACAATAAATCAATTTGACTTATTGTTTCTCTGTTTTTATTTAGGATCGCCATAAAATGTTCCGCGTCCATGCGTTCCAACATAAACTCTGCCATATACTTTTGGATCACCTGTAACGTGAAGTAGCAATCCCCATTGGTGCTGATCGTCATTGATGCGAACCCAATTCTTTGCAATATCATCAGAACGAAAAACACCCCTGACACCATTAACAGTACCAATCAGATATAATGCTGAATAATTGACACCTGACTTGGCTTTGCCAAATCCAAAAGCACTGATTTCCTGAACACCTTCGAGTTTAATAAAAGTGCTTCCTGCATCTATAGAGTGATACAGTCCGTCAAAAGCAGCAACCCAAAGATCTCCTTCTTTTCCGGGCGCAGTATAAATCCGGTCCTGTCCACCCCGGGAGTCACCACGACTTCCACGTTTTGGAATACCTCCAGGTAACGTCAAGGCCTGTTCTGTAAAATTCGCTCCCCCATCAGTACTGAGAAAAAGTTTTCCTTCGAACAGGTTTATAGCATAAAACTTTTTAGGATTAACACGGTCTGCAACTGTTCGGGTATTGCCGGGAATCCCATTACATTCGCTCCAACTGGCACCTTGATCAATAGTAAAGTATACCGGCATTGGCTGAGTTATTCCAGGGGTTGCTCTACTTCCGCCTCGTACCTGAGCAGGAGTCCAGATCCAGGTTGTTCCATCCGACGAAACAGCAATATTTCCAAGACTGCATTCAGGTTTTGGCTGGGTTGCAGTAGGCTGCCATGTTTTGCCGCCATCGGTAGAATAGGCAATATTTCTGCTGTTATTGTTATTTGTTGCTTTTCCTACCCGAACAACAATATCGGGATTGTTTTCTCCACAGGCTATACCGTTTGTGTTTCCAAACCTTGGATTGTCGAAACTACCGGCAGCAGGTTTATCCAGATCCCAATGCACAAAACCACCGTAATCACCTATAGCCGTAATCAGTGGCGCTCCCTTCGTCGGGCTAAGCAGTTCGAGCGCAACCGTTTCTTCAATGCCCGTACTCATTATACTCCATTTCGTTGGTTTGCCCTTGTCCATATCTGTCAGGTTGAAAGTTTCGTGCCCTCCATAACCTGTCGTAAACATTGCATGATCGGGATTTGTGGGATCAATTTCGATGTCCAGCAACCAGTGAATCCCAGTCTTTTTAACATATGGAGCTAAAGAATCATCATAAGTTCCACCTCCACCGAATGCCTGTTTCCATGATTTACCACCATCAATTGTACGGAACAGATCTTCGCCACTACCAATACCATATCTGTTAAATGAACTTGCAATAACTACCTGTGGATTATGTGCATCAAATGAAACGGCACCATAACCAAAGGCCCTTTTGTTGTTAGCATCAGGCTTATCAGGAGTGATTTCAGTCCATTCATTTGTTTTCGTGTTCAATTTCCACACTCCACCATTGGTCATACGAGAAGGCCCGGGAGCGTCTCCATACGAAATGTACATCGTTCCGTCAAAAGCAAGCACTCCATGAGTGGGACGGTATTGTAACGGCTGTCCCGGAATTGGTTGCCATGATTTACCACCATCGTTGCTACGGTACATATTTTCATGATTCATCAAAGATACCCCAACATAAATAGTTGAACTCCCTTTCCCTTTTGATCCACTTTTCGGGTCAAAGACTACGAAAATAACTCCGCTTCCCTGATTTGCCCTTCGCCATCTAGTGATGCTATCGGCATCCTTCATACTTACAGGGGGATTTTCTCCAATATCCGGAAAACTTTTTACCTGATTCCATGTCACTGCGCGGTCTGTGCTCATCCATAATCCATCATGACGTGTGCCCATATAAAGAATGCTTCCGTTATTTGGATCTACCTGCATCCGCTCTCCATTGCCACGACCGTCTTCATTTCCACCCATTTTGAATGGCACATCCGACCGCTGAAAAGTTTTCCCCTGATCTGCAGAACGGAGTATTGCACCATTTGGAGAACGGGGATTAGAATAGGTTCCGCATGCCAGGAAAACCATTTCCGGATCAGAAGGATCGAGCGCAATACTCTCAACTCCAACGAGGTTAACGTCTTTATTCGACAACCAATCCAACAAAGGTTCCCACCGCAACGTTTTAGGGTTTCTACGATAGGCGCCTCCCATGTCTGTGCGACAGTAACACACACCTTTTGCTGTTGGGTGAAAAATGATTCCGGGAACGAATCCACCTCCAACCATTTGTACACTTTTCCAGGTATAAGGTTGAGTAGTTACTTTCTGGCTAAAAACATTTTGATTAACAGCTAATAAAAAAAACAAGATTGCTATTAAAATATTAAACTGGTTTGAGTAAAAATTATGTTTCATGTATTCCAAATAAGTAAATGATTCAAGTAAAACATGATGACTCGTTAGTGTTTAACAAAAGAAATCAATTATTTCCCAATATGCAAATCTATAACAGATTGAAAAATAATGGTGCCAGGCACCATTATCTCTGGGAACATTGCCCTAAAACAGAGATTTAACTGGGATATAACTTCCATCCCTTCAGTAACTGGTCCATAGGAGGTCCGTGGGCCGACCGTATCACCACCATACAATGAATACGATGGTGTAATGTAGTTCTTGTGAACCTCCGACAGACGTTTTACGGAAGGGATGACAGTTATACCCTTGTTATATGGGGGTTAAATCACCATCTTTCCATAGACATCTCCCGGATTTTCAGTTACTGTGAAAAACATATGGCGTCAAGCACCTTCATCCCAGAATCTCATATTCCATAAAGTGTTACTTTATGCACATTTTAGGTTCCCAAAAGTGTATATACAATACACTTTTGGGAACGAATACATTTTTGAAAAGAATAATTGTGCCTGTTACTATAATTCCCCTGGAAGAACAATGAAACTAAAGCCAGAGATGAAACAGGAAAATGATCCTTAAAATTTGGATATACAAAAGAGGTATGCCGTGCATTGGCCGCACATTCACCCCACCCTCGCCGTGCCTTCACCGTATAGCTACATAGGGGTCACGTCCGGCACAGGTTTGGGGTATGTACTTTAAGGGTAGTGTAAATGTAAGTGATATTCACCTAATCCAGTGCTTTTAAATGTGTGAAATGAGCTTCTTGCCCATTACATGAGAAAAATATATCCTTCTAAAAGGTTGATTTTTATAGTATCTTTGTATTAAATAAATCCTATCATGGAATTCGCTAATGAAAACCTGGCCAAAACTATTGTTGAAAGGTTAAAACCACTTAACCCTTTGAGAATAATATTGTTTGGCAGTTATGGATATGGTACACCTAATGAAGATAGCGACCTGGATATTTGCTTTGTTAAAAAGGAGATAAAATCAAAATATCAGGAACAAAAGAAAATCAGAAGCAGGCTTAAAGATCTGTCAATTTCAAAAGATATTCTTGTAGTGGGTGAGGAAGAATATGATTTTTATAAAAATGAATATGGATCGGTTTTTATGGATATTGAACGTAAAGGAAAAGTTCTATGGTCAAGTATTTAAAACAGTATCAAATACTTTTCAATAAGGCTAAAACTGATATAACGGCAGCAAAGATCTTGCTGGATCAGTTTAAAAATAGTGCTGCAGAACTAGATCTTGAAATTATTTTCTTCCACCTTCAACAATGTGTTGAAAAGCTCCTGAAGGCCACCTTGTCAAAGAATGAGATATATTTCCCGAAAACACATGATCTGGAACAACTTTTTAATTTAATAGATGAAAATAAAATTGATTTAGTTACAAATCGGAAATTATTAATGAAATTGAATTATTATGCTGTGGAGGGAAGATACGCAGTCATTCATGACGATCTTGATAAAGCAGATAAATACATTCTCGAATTAACTATCCTAACCGAAAAAGTCAACCTTTTACTGCAAGATTGAACCTTAGTGCTGTCTTAGTGCCAACTTGGTGCCAGCATAGTCCCGACTTGATCTCAACTTAGTCCCAATTTAGCCTTAATCTCTTTACTCACAGCCTCAAAGTCATATTCCTTCAGCAGCTTGATGTGTTCGACGATGGCGAGTTAAATGAAAGTTCAGTTGTCAAGGAATACTTGACAGTTCAAACTGAGGGGAAAATAATGGTTCCTGTCACCAATCTTATTCCATGCCCTATTTAATCCACAAAACACTCTACGATCTTCATTGTTCCCTCCCCGGTGGTATCTGCATCTGGTGATACCCTGGTTTTTGAAAACTCAATCCCCATGGCAACTATAACCGTCGTACCGGGAATTTGTAAAGTCGGCTCTGCAAAAGATGCCTCCAAAATGACATCTTGTGGTTCAGTCCCTGGCGCCAACCATTTAGAATAAGCAGTTTCTGAAAGTTCCACAGCTTTCTCAATAACAGGTTTATACATTCTTTCCTTCTTATTCCACACATAATCTGATACCTGTGCAATAACCAATGTGATCCGGAATGAAGCATAGCCTTCAAACCATTTAATGTGGTAACGGGAAATCAGACCCAAAAGCTTCATAGTGACCGTCTTTTTATCCTCGGAAAACAAGACCGTATACGGGAAGCTAAATACCTCATCAAAAGGATGAAACGAATTGAAATTGATACCCAACAACAATCTGGAAGCCTTACTTGATTCTAGAGATCGTAATCCATGCACATTAATCGTATCATGTTTATTGATCGTTTCCCCCAACTGTACAATCTTTGGAAAATAATAGCCTTTGTGCAGATGACTGAGGTTGATAAGTGACCTTTGGAGTTGTGAAGCCCAATGGCTGCAAATTTTAAACTCATTCATGTTTTCCCTTTGCAATTTTAATGCCGGGCTTTTCATAACCAACTCTCTCGACTGGCCTCCCTTGGTCGAGATGATCCACCGTTTAAGTGCTTTATCATAATAGCACCTGATTCCTCCAACACTACCGGTAAATTGTATTGGGCCTTTTAGTGTTCCCATGTTTAATAAATTTTAAAATTAATATTATCCTAAATTTACAACACAGTATACCATAAAGTCAAGTATTCTAACTGTGAAATTGGAAGCCATTGGAAGCCATTGGAAGCCATTGGGAGACAATTTTAAATTTTTCCAAAAAAAGACAAAAAAAGTCGCACCTTTTTACTCAAAATTTATGTCTAAGCTGAAATTTTTAAGGGACAGTTTTCGTCAAAAACCAGACAGCGGTTTATCTTCAAATTCAATATTTCATTTCATGGATTCATATATTATTTAATTCTGAATCCAAAATTCTGACATGAAAATTCGATAAAGGAAAGACATCTCTTTTCTTTTTCAGAGTTTATCAAAAATTTCTGAGCAGTTTCTGAATTGTTCCTTCATAGTCTATGAATTTAGAAACATTTTAGGAACTTTTGAGAAACTATGAAGAAACTATTGAGAAGGTCAGAATTATCAAAGAATTTTGCGATGTATGTCAATGCGATTTCGGAACATTATTCTCCATATTTATAAAATTGGGAGCCGGTTCAGAACTATTAGCAGCAATGTGATTCAATATTTTTTTAGGTTATCATCTTTAAAAACAAAATACCTTTTTCAGTCAGTTCATGCATCTGGTTAGGATGAGTTAGATTACCCGGGATAGTTGGTTTAATCAATCCATCCTTTTTCAATTTCAAAATCACTTGTTTTAATTGACCCGATATATACTTTTGATCAAGTTCTAAAGATAATTCTTTTGTTGTACATGGTTTATTTTTTAAAATTTCAAGTGTCAAACTGAATAAAGACTTCTTTTTTAACTCGTGCTGTAGCTCGTGCTGCAACTCGTGCTGCAACTCGTGCTCTAACTTGCTGGTAGTTTCAAGACCATTTAAGTCAGGTGTTAAGTTAAGTGCTAAGTTAGGTGCTAAGTCAGATACTGATTTGCTGTATGAAATTGAGAAAACAAACTTTTCCTGATTCTGAATTTCTACTTTGTAGTCCGGATAATAAAGCGGTGCGTACTTTTGAATATTCTTTCGTCCTGAACCCAACTCCTCAACCCAACCAAGTTCTTTGAAGATTCTGGCGATCATTGGATTTTTAGGATGAGTTTCTAAATTATCAAGTGTAACAACACCGATTTGAAGAGGTTTGCTCCAATTCTCTGTGATGAGTAAATCTGTAAAAATTAATAATTTAGCCGGAAAACTACTGCTATACTCTCTATGTGACAATAAATTAGCGACAATCTCCCTGAAGATTTTGCTTCGAATATCAATACGCTGAATACTTGCTTCGTCCAACATAAACCTATCGGGCAGATGTTTCTGTACAAAACTCATGAGCCTTAAATAAGCTTCAATTAAATTCACACGAATATCATCTCTGTCATCATAGCGTATATCGGGATCACTACTTCTTGGGTTTAAATAACGTTGATAACTCATGTTTTGATAAATAGCATCCGTTCTGTATGCCGGACAGTAAGTCAAAACGGTAACCTCTGTTCCAAAAAGCAAAGCGCAAGCCAATATAAAACCCTCTTTTCCTGTTTCATTATCTCTCCGCCAGAACCCTGCAGATCGAAGTATTTCTTCGTTACTCATACTGAGCCAGAGATGAGATGGATTGGATACAGAAGCTAAATGTCTTGCTTTTTCAAAAGTACTGTTGTTCAAATCATCGATGGTCAAAAAAGGACATACCTCATTCTCTGTAAAATCTTTCCGTTTACGCAAATAGAGATTGTCGATCAGTGCATGATTCAGCGTTATATCATTGTCTGAATCTCCAATGCGATCATAAATTCTATTTTTGTAACGATGCACTTGCGAACTCTCAGGTACATAAACACTGACCACTTTATTTCCATCCACATCTATAATTTCGGGAGAAAAAAATGAAGTAGGATTCAATTGCTGTGGATTGTTTACTATGCTGGCAAAATTCTTTAACATACTATCAAGGCTGGATTCATTTACTCCGTTAATCTCTCCATTATCAGTAATTCCCAAAAATATATAACCACCGGATCGGTTTAGGAAAGCACACACCGTTTCAAAAACGCCATCACCCAATTCATTCCGGCATGCTTTGAATTCGACAGTGAGTGTTTCACCTTTCAATACAATCTGTTTGATCTCCTCGCTGGTCATGATTATATAAACCTTTAACGATTTCTCATTTTGCAATTCCTTTACAAAGATATAACGATCTTCATTTAAAATCGCAAGTGCATGGGTATTAATGTCTAATAATGTCAAACTTAATGAAAATATTATCAGGATTTGACATTAGGGGAAATAATAATTCAATATAAATTTCATTATTAATTTATAATCAAAATATTACATACCTTTAAGTAATATTGAAAAATGGGGTCAGGAATCTTATTATATAAATGGGGTGACTCCATTTAAACACAATAGATAATAATGGATTATCTATAAGTTCCATATCAACATTTACACCATTCAGTATATCAGAGATTAAAGAGTAATAATTAAAAATGAAAAAATGAAAACAGCTTCTCGAATTTTATTTATTTTCTTTCTTTCATTTTCCTCTGTCGGGGTATGTCAAACAGCAAGAGATTATATTGATCAAGGTAATGCAAAAGGTAAACTTAACGATCAGAGTGGAGCAATTGTTTGCTATACTAAGGCAATTAAGATTGACCCAACGAATTCAGTGACTTATTTCTACAGAGGCTATGCAAAAAGTAGACTCCACAATTTCAGTGGAGCAATTACCGACTTTACTAAGAGTTTAGAGATTAACTCTAAAAATTCAATGGTTTATTCCGAAAGAGGTTTTGCGAAAAGTATCCTAAAAGATTGTGCCGGTGCAATGGTGGACCTTAATAAGTCAATAAAAATTGATCCCGGGTATGAATTATCATATATTTATAGAGGCCTTACAAAAATCGACATCTACGATAATGCGGGAGCTGTTGTTGATTTTACTATGGCAATTAAGCTTGACCCTACAGATGTAAATGCTTATACCGGAAACGGGCTGGCAAAAAGTAACCTTAAAAACTATACAGGAGCAATTATCGATTATACAAAGGCAATAAAGATTGACCCCGAAATTTTTACTGCATATTTCAAAAGAGGCAGTGCAAAAAGAAAAGTAAATGACAATCGTGGTGCAATTATCGACTTTAATAAGGCGATTAAAATTAACCCCATGAAAGCAA
>Ga0209538_1001388_pt1 | contig 12821 bp, 10 predicted proteins | sample BarGraNGADG00211_2_FD_184492 | JGI IMG/M metagenome (GOLD analysis project Ga0209538, IMG submission 184492) | Arctic peat soil microbial communities from Barrow, Alaska - Barrow Graham LP Ref core NGADG0004-211 (SPAdes) (version 2) | ecosystem: Environmental > Terrestrial > Soil > Wetlands >... | reverse complement strand
GAGAAAGCCACCCCGGTTTCCCAGGGCAGCTTTCGTAAGCCATGCGTTAACGCGAAGTGTCGCCATTCATTGGTTGCGCCGCATTTGGGTTCCGGCTAGCGCAACCGTCTGAAGGCATCCGGCGTGAGTGCGCATCTCACCGTTTTCCGGAGCGCCGACATTCTTGGCGGCCTGGGATTGACGAATGCGCCGAAGCCGACAAGAATGTCGGCGCTCCAACTGAGTGGTTCAAGAAGAATTGTATTATTAGAGAACGCTATGGAAACAAAACGATGGGTGGAAAAAGACGCGAAACTGAACCGGAACGATTTGATCGTGATTACCGGCGCGGGCGGTTTTATAGCCGGCAACCTGGTGAAGTACTTCACGGAAAAGGGCTTCACCCGGATTCGCGCCGTCGATAAGAAACCCCTTTACGAATGGTATCTGCGCACGCCCGGTGTCGAGTCGCTCTGCCTCGATGTCAGCGAGGAGGCCCATTGCCGACGCGTCTGCGAAGGGGCCGTCGAGGTTTATAATCTCGCCGCGGACATGGGTGGCATGGGCTTCATCGAGCGTTTCCGCGTCGCCTGCCTGCGCAGCATCCTCATCAACACCCATATGGTCGAGACGGCCTACCGGGCGGGCGCGCGCCGGTACTTCTTTTCCTCGTCGGCCTGCGCCTACAACACGCTGCTTCAGCAAGATCCGAATGTTCGGGCTCTGAAGGAATCGGACGCCTATCCGGCCATGGCCGAGCGCGGTTACGGCTGGGAGAAGCTGGTGTCCGAAATGTTCTGCCAGGAATACTGGTTCGAACGCGGCCTGAAGACCGCCATTGCCCGCTTCCACAACGTCTATGGACCTCATGGCACCTGGGACGGCGGACGCGAAAAGGCCCCCGCCGCCCTCTGCCGCAAAGTGATCGAAGCCATCCACACCGGCAAGTCGGACATCACCCTCTGGGGCGATGGCCACCAGACTCGCAGTTTCATGTATATCAACGACTGCGTGAAAGGCATTGACCTGATCATGCATGCCGACGCGCTGATCGCCACCCCGATCAACCTCGGTTCGAGCGAGTTGGTATCCATCAACGACCTGCTCTCCAAGGTCGAGAAGATCGCCGGGGTGAAGCTCACGCGGCATTACGACTTGAATGCGCCGCGGGGGGTCGCCGGCCGCAACAGCGACAACACTTTCATCAAGAAAATGCTCAAGTGGGAGCCCCATACCTCCCTCGACAAGGGCCTGGCCGCCACCTACAAGTGGATCAATATCCAATACGAAGCCCGCCAGCAGGGCAAGCGAGTGGTGGAGTAAGTTTGAATATCACGAAACATACCCTGCTTTCCCGAGTCGTCGGCCGTATTCCCTACCGTCTGGCGCTGGCCGGCGGTTGGATCGACCAGCCGTTCGTCTCGCGATTCAATCCCCAGCCGCCCGGTTCCATGGTCGTGGTGGGCGTCGAGCCTGAGTTTCGTTTCATGGACCGAGCCGGTATGGCGACGGGCACCCGCGCCATCGCCGGCCAGCGGTGGCGAGGCCGGCTGCCCCAGCGCGAACCCGCGGAACTGGTGCGCGAACTTTACGAGGCCGAGAACCAGGGCAAATCCGATCCATCCGGCTCGCAGGACATGATCGGTCTGATTTACCCTGGCATCAACCGGCTTGATTACGACTATCAAGTCAAGGGCGGCGTGTTCCCCAGCCATATCGAATCGATCGGCAGCCCCCGCACTGTCCACTGGCTGGAAAAGATTCTTCACCTCCTTCCGGTGGCGCCCCGGCCCGACGGTTACCATCCGCTGGGCCAAAAACATCTCGCTCCGAAATGGATCGCGCGCCTTGGCCAAAGCGGTCAGGACTGCTTTGAAGCCATTCGCGGCCAGGACCTCGACGCCCTGGGCGCGTCCCTGAACGAATGCATGAAGTGCTGGGCGACGATGCTGCCGCACACGATCCGGCATCGCACCATCAAAACGGATCTCCCGGCTATCCTGAAGGCGTATCAGTCGCTTTATCCGGGGGCGATGTATTCGGGCTGCGGCGGCGGCTATTTGTTCGTCGTTTCCGACCGGCTGGTGCCCGGCGCATTCAAAGTCAAGGTGAGGCTTCCGTGAAACAAATTTTCGTCACCGGCGCCTTTGATGACATTCGGTCGCGTCCCATTCGCTTCCTCGATGAAGCCGCCCGGTTGGGCGATCTCACGGTGGGGTTATGGTCCGACGACTGGATCCGTCAAACCAGCGGCCAGAAGCCGAAATTTCCCCAGGCGGAGCGCGCCTATTTTCTAAACGCCCTGCGCTACGTGAAACAGGTTCGGATGATTTCGCCAGATGCCAGCAGCGATCGTCCATCCGCAACGAAGGAAAAGCTTCGGGCGCCGGTTTTGGCGGCCTTGGGCTTTCGGCCCGATCTCTGGGTGGTTGATGCGGCCCCTGACGAAGCCGCCGCTCGTGAGTTTTGCGCCGCGCAAGGCATCGCCTGCCACGTGCTGCACGACGAGGATCTCCTGGGGTTTCCCGACGCTTCCGCCGGCCAGCCGGGCGCCGCTCCCGGACGTAAAAAGGTCCTGGTCACGGGCTGCTATGACTGGTTCCATTCCGGCCATGTCCGCTTTTTCGAAGAGGTCAGCGCGTATGGCGATTTGTATGCGGTGGTCGGGCACGACGCGAACATCCGGTTGCTGAAAGGGGCGGGGCATCCGCGGTTCCCGCAGGAGGAACGGCGCTACGTTGTGCAAGCCATCCGTTTTGTCAAACAAGCGCTGGTTTCCACCGGGGAAGGCTGGCTGGATGCCGAGCCGGAAATTCTGCGGATCAAGCCGGATATTTATGCCGTGAACGAAGACGGCGACCAGCCGGTGAAGCGGGAGTATTGCGAAAAGCGCGGCCTGCAATACCTGGTGCTTAAGCGCACACCCGCGCCCGGTTTGCCCAAACGGACCAGCACGGATTTAAGAGGGTTTTAGCCTATCAACAACGTCTGCGATCTATGAGATACGCCGTGATACTTGCGGGTGGATCGGGAACGAGGCTTTGGCCGTGGAGCCGGGCGCGTTTGCCCAAGCAGCTTCTGCCCCTGGCGCGCGGCAAGACGCTGCTGCAGGTCGCCTTCGAACGGATGGAAGGACTGGTGCCGCACGATCGTTGTTATGTCTGCGCGGGTGAATCGCACCGGGATGTTGTTCGGCAAAGCCTGGCCGATTTGGCGGACCGGCAATACCTGGGGGAGCCGCTCGGGCGCGACACCTTAAGCGCCTTGGGCTTTTCAGCCATGGTGTTGAGCCGGCTGGATTCCGAGGCGGTCATGGGCGTCTGCACGGCGGATCACCTCATTGAACCGGTCGCGAAATTCCAGCAGATCTTTGCCCGGGGTTTTGCGCTCGCCGAACAACGGCCGGACACGCTGGTTACTTTTGGCATTAGCCCCACCGGCCCCGCCACCGGCTTCGGTTATCTGCAGCTCGGGGCTGCTCTGGAGGACCCGGCGCGCCGGGTCGAGCAGTTCAGGGAAAAACCCGATCTGGAAACCGCGCGCGCATTTTTTGCCGCGGGTCCGGATCGGTTTTTGTGGAACAGCGGCATGTTCGTCTGGCGAGCGGCGACTTTCCTGGATTGCATCCGGCGTTACCAACCCGAGACCTACACGGCACTCTTGAAGATCGGGGATGCCTGGAGCACACCCCGGCAGCAGGCGGTTCTGGCCGAGGTGTATCCGGGTCTCAAGAAAATCAGTGTGGATTTCGCGGTGATGGAACCCGCCTCCCGCGATACGACGGTAAGCGTGGCTGCCATTCCCATGCCTTTGCAGTGGCTCGATATCGGTTCATGGAGCGCATTTGCCGAAACCTGTCCGCACGACGCGCAAGGCAACGCCTTGGGCGCCGAGAAGCACCTGCTGCACAAAACCGCTCGCACGCTGGTTGCCTCCAGCGATCCGCGCCATCTCATCGCCACCATCGGCTGTGAAGATATGATCGTTATTCACACCCCGGAAGCCACTCTGGTTTGCCGGGCCGACCAGGCGGAATCCATCAAGGAGCTTCATCGCCTGGTCGGGGAGCGGTATGGAAAAGAGATGCTCTGAAGCGGGGAAGGGTGGTGGTGGGCCGGCTTTTTTATTGGCAAATGCAGCGCCTGGGGTTAGCCTGTGATCGTCCATGCTAACACGACTGCGCATCAAGAATTTCAAACGCTTCCCCGACGCCGACATCGAGTTGGGGCAGGCGGTGGTTTTCATCGGCCAGAACAACTCGGGTAAAACCACGGCCTTGCAAGCACTGGCCTTGTGGGATGTCGGCCTGCGCAAGTGGAACGAAAAACGGGAAGGCAAGACAGCCCCCGAAAAGCGCCCCGGCGTCACCATAAACCGCCGTGACTTGGTGGCGATTCCCGTGCCGGACGCCAATCTGCTATGGCGCAACCTCCATGTCCGTGATGTCCGAAAGGTCAACGGTAGCACGCAGACCCAGAACGTCCGCATCGACATCATCGTGGACGGCGTGAGCGAGGGCAAGGCCTGGAGTTGTGGGCTGGAGTTCGACTACGCCAACGAGGAATCGTTTTACTGCCGTCCGTTGCGGCTCAACGAGGACAAACAGCCGCCGCGCATGGCGGTTCCGCCGGAAGCAGCCGCGACTCTATTTGCCTTCCTGCCACCGATGTCCGGCCTGGCCGCCACGGAACCAAAGTGGGAAGCGGGACGCATTAACGTCCTCCTCGGCGAAGGACAAACCGCCCAGGTGCTGCGCAATCTGTGCCACCAGCTTTACGAGCAACCGGAGCCAAAGGCCGGGTGGCAGGAGGTTGCCGGCTATATCGAATCTCTTTTTGGCGCCACCCTCCAGCCGCCTCAATTCATCAAGGAGCGCGGGGAAATCACCATGACCTACCGTGACCCGGAAGGCAGCCTCCTGGACCTTTCCTGCACCGGGCGCGGCTTGCAGCAGACCCTCCTCCTGCTCGCCCACCTGTATGCGAATCCCAAGACCGTTCTTTTGCTCGACGAACCGGACGCTCACCTCGAAGTCCTCCGGCAACGGCAAATCTACCAATTGCTGACCAGCGTGGCCGCCCGCCAAGGCTCGCAAATCATCGCTGCCAGCCATTCCGAGGTCGTCCTCAACGAAGCGGCGAACCGCGATATGGTGATCGCCTTCGTCGGCCAACCGCATCGCATGGATGACCGGGGCCAGCAAGTCCTCAAGGCACTCACGGATATTGGATTCGACCAGTATTATCTGGCGGAACTCAAAGGCTGGGCGCTCTATTTGGAAGGTTCGACCGACCTCGCCATTCTTCAGGCGTTTGCGCAGACGCTGGACCATCCGGCTGCCCGCGTGCTGGAATGTCCCTTTGTCCACTACCTCACCACGAACCTTCCCGCGCGCGCGCGCGAACACTTTTTTGGATTGCAGGAAGCGAAACCGGACTTGGTTGGATTTGCCCTGTTCGATCGCCTGGAAAAGCCGCTTGCCAGCGGCACACCGCTGACCGAAACCATGTGGCGGAAGCGTGAAATCGAAAACTACCTCTGCCAGGAATCCGTTCTCCTCACCTACGCCCGGCACGACCAACCGGACGATTTATTTGGTCGCGCCGAAGCCAACCGTCGCGAGCAGACCATGCGCGAATGTATCCAGGAGGTCACCACTGCCCTCCAAACACTCGGACGGCCCAGCCCCTGGTCGGACGACGTGAAGGCCAGCGATGATTTTCTGAACCCGCTTTTCGATCGCTTCTTCCAAAAACTTGGCCTGCCCAATCTGCTCCGGAAGACGGACTATCACGTCCTTGCCCGTCTCGTGCCGAAGGACAAGATTGACCCCGAAGTCGTCGCCAAGCTGGACGGTATGATGGCGGTGGTAAGCAAAGCCAAGCCCAAGGAGACGTGAAGCCGCCCCTTTCGGTGTGAGCAGTTCTTGAAAGAGCGGCCGAAGCAGGTCATGGTAAGGGTCGTACGGTTTGAATCCGTTGATTTAAGGGCCTGGTTCAACGGGCACGGATGAACCGGGCAGCCGCAGGCTAAAAAGGAAAACAATGATTGAACTGAAGCAATTGGAAGCATGGTTGGTAACGGGCAGCCAGCATTTGTACGGCCCCGAAACGCTCAAACAAGTCGCCGCTCACTCGCAGACCATCGCCCGGGCGTTGAATGATGCGCCCGCCATCCCAGTCAAGGTGGTTTTCAAACCGGTGCTGACCACGCCCGACGAGATCAATGCCCTCTGCCAGCAAGCCAACACCACCCCCAACTGCCTTGGGCTGATCACCTGGATGCATACCTTTTCACCGGCGAAAATGTGGATCAACGGGCTTAAAACCCTAAGGAAACCGGTGGCGCATCTCCACACGCAGTACAACCGCGACATCCCCTGGTCCTCCCTGGACATGGATTTCATGAATTTGAACCAGGCGGCGCACGGCGACCGCGAGAGCGGGTTTATCATGACACGGCTGCGCTTGAACCGGAAAGTCGTGGTCGGCTACTGGCAAGACGCCGCCGTGCAAGAACGGCTCGGCGCCTGGAGCCGGGCGGCGGCGGCCTGGCACGATTGGCAAGACGCCAAGTTCGCCCGCTTCGGCGACAACATGCGCGAAGTCGCGGTAACCGAAGGCGATAAAGTGTCCGCTCAGATTCAGTTTGGGTATTCGGTCAACGGTTACGGAGTTGGCGACCTGGTCAAATTCGTAAACGAGGCATCCGATGCGGCCATCGAAAAGCTCCTCGAGGAATACGACGCCTCTTATGCGGTGGGCAAAAATCTGCGCGCCAAAGGCCCGCAACGCTTTTCCCTGCGCGAAGCCGCGCGCATTGAATTGGGTATGCGCGCCTTTTTGCAGGCTGGCCATTTCAAGGGGTTTACCACCACCTTCGAGGATCTGCATGGTTTGAAACAGCTTCCCGGCTTGGCGGTGCAACGGCTCATGGCCGAAGGCTACGGTTTCGGCGCCGAGGGCGACTGGAAGACCGCCGCCCTGGTTCGGGCGATGAAGGTCATGGCGTCCGGCCTGCGCGGAGGCACCTCGTTCATGGAGGATTATACCTACCACCTCGATCCGTCGGGCATGCAAGTCCTGGGCGCTCACATGCTGGAAGTCTGCCCTTCCATTGCCGCTGGAAAACCGTCGCTGGAAGTGCATCCCCTCGGGATCGGCGGCAAGGCCGATCCCGCCCGGTTGGTGTTTAACACACCCGCGGGCGCCGCTCTCAATGCTTCACTGGTGGACATGGGCAATCGCTTCCGCCTGTTGGTCAACGAAGTGGAGGTCGTCGCGCCGCCCCAGCCACTGCCGAAACTGCCGGTCGCGCGCGTCGTGTGGGTTCCCCAGCCGAACCTGCCAGTCGCCGCCGCCGCCTGGATTTACGGCGGAGGCGCCCATCATACCGGTTTCAGCCAGGCGGTGACGGCCGAGCATCTCGAAGACTTTGCGGAAATCGCCGGCCTCGAGTTTGTCCGTATCGGCAAGCACACCGACATCTTCGATCTGAAAAAGGAGTTGCGATGGAACGAAGTTTACTACGCCCTTTATAAAGGATGGAATTCGTAAACCTCCGCGCGGGAGGCTCGGCTGGGGGACGCGGATGATGGCACCCGCGCCCCAACAAACCGTCGCCACCAGGGGGGCAACACTCCTCAACCGGGAATCGCGCGCTCAGGATCACGGTCAAAAAAATGATCCGATCGGATCATTATTTTTGATGGCACACAAAAGCTTTTCTTTGGGCCGTCGCGGAGTTAAACACAGGCATGCCGATGAAACATGCCTGGCCCTGGATCGCTGTTCTCCTCATAAGCGCCACTCCGGTGGCCGTTGACGCGCTGAATGACGCCGCTCAAAAACAGATAATTCCTGGCATGGAGGAGCTCGTCCGCCTCGATTGGCTGCCCGCGTTCAAATCAGCCGTCAAAGTGGGTTCCGTTTCGAGCTATGATCGCTCGGGCGGAAATGACGACGGGTTTTCCGGCAAATATTCCTTTGTGAGCAAGGAGCCGGAGGGGCTCGTTCTGGCGGACTTGAAAGGTCCCGGCGTCATCTACCGCATCTGGACGCCAACCCCCAGCGATGATGTCCTGGAGTTTTTGTTTGATGGCGAGACGACTCCCCGGATCACCCTGAAATTCAGAGATCTGTTCCTGGGCGGACACGCGAGTTTCCCAAGGCCGCTGGTGGGGTTTGGCGCTGGTGGTTTTTACAGTTATGTTCCCATTCCGTTCGCCCAATCGTGCAAGGTTCGGATGCGTGCCCGGCTAGTTCAGTTTTACCAAATCAATTACGCCATTTATTCATCCGTCACGCCCATTCAAACGTTCCACGCCAATCCATCGGCCGACGATCTCGAGCAGCGCAACCGGGCCTGCCAGTTGTTTGCGTCCTCAGGGAATGATATCAGTGCCCAGGTCACCCCCCCGGGCGCCAAGGCAAGCCTTGCCCAGGCCGCCGTCCGGATTCAGCCCGGCCAAACGCAAACTGTTTTTGAAAGCAAGAAGCCAGGACGACTCCTGGGCTTGCGCCTGGCGCCAGCGGAAGCCCTGGCGGGCAAGGCCAGAAGCCTGTTGCTGCGGATTTCCTTCGATGGAGCAGCCCCGGCTGTCAATTGCCCGGCGGGAGATTTCTTTGGCTATGCCTGGGGACAGCCCGCCATGCGGTCGCTCCTGGCCGGAGTTCACGACGGTTTGGCCTACTGCTATTTCCCGATGCCTTTCGATCGCAGCGCCAGGATTGAAATCGTATCTGAAGGTTCGACGCCGGTTGACCTGCGCGTCGAAGTTTGGCACGCGCCAGTTCCGCGGTCAGCCCGGGAAGGCAAGTTCTACGCGTTATGGCGCCGGGAAAATCCCACCACCTCGGGCGCGCCTTTCACCTTCATTGAGACCTCCGGACGCGGCCATTTGGTCGGAACCGTCCTGCAGGCGCAAGGCTTTGAGTCGGGTAAAACATTGTTTTTCGAGGGGGACGATCAAACCACCATCGATGGCGAACTGGCCATTCATGGCACCGGTTCCGAGGATTACTTCAACGGCGGCTGGTATGATGTTCCCGATCGCTGGGAAAAGCGCATGTCCTTCCCCTTGAGCGGTTGCCTGGGCTATGCCAAGCACCTCGGGCGCACCGGCGGTTACCGGATGATGATCGGCGATAAATACGCCTACTCTCAAAGCATCCGTCATGTCATGGAACATGCCGGCGAAAAAAACAGCATTCCCACCGATTACTGCAGCGTAACCTACCTGTACTCGGAGCGCCCGCCGCCGGCCGGCATCACGGTTCCTCCCTTAAAAGACCGGGCCGTCAACGACCTCAGCGAGGTTATCTTTCCCGCGTGGTGGCAGATTCCCATTAATGCCTGGTCGTTTAGCAACGCCACCCTGGCGAGAAAACGGGAGAAGCTGGGCAACGAGGAGGTGCGGTATCTCTCCCTTAGCGTCACGGGAAACGACTGGTTTGGGCCTCACTTTTTATCGGTGACCTGCGATGTGCCTGCCGCGGGCGTGTATGAAGTTCAAATTGAGACCCTGAAAGGCCCGTCCCAAGCCCGGGTGCAGTTGTTTCAAAACGAAAATCCGTCCGGCGATCCGGTGGACCTGTACGCCGAGCAACCGGCCAAGAGCGGACGTTTGTCGCTGGGGAAACTGGAGTTGGCGGAAGGCAAAAACCCGGTCATGCTCAAACTGGTCGGCAAGAACGATCAATCCAGCGGCCTGGGCCTGGATTTAATCCAGGTGATCTGTATCAGAAAATAATACCATGAAAATAAATCATCAATCCTCCCTGGGCTTTCTGGTTTCGCTGGGGTTGTCGCTGCTTTCCAACGGGCTGGCCGCACAGATTCCGGATGTGGTTCAGCAACCGTACGTGTTAAACGCGGGCCTGGAGTCCCGGTCCATTTCGTTTGAGAATCCCACGGGCGGGCGCGGCGAGGGTGGCAAGGCCGCGAGTAACCTGGGCGCCGGCCGCAAAGGCGCGCCAGCCCGCGATATCAAGCCCGGCGAGACGGTCACGCTGTGCGACATGGCCGGTCCCGGCACGATTCGCCACCTCTGGATCACCATGAACCATGATCCGGAGACGCTGCGCGCCTGCGTCATCCGCGGTTACTGGGACGGCCAGACGCATCCGAGCATCGAATGTCCCGTGGGCGATTTCATGGGGATGGCGCACGGCAAAGTGATGGCCTATCAGTCCGCGGTGCATTCCGTGGGGCCAAGCGCCGGGATGAATTTCTGGCTGCCGATGCCTTTTATCAAACGCGCTCGATTCACCTTCACGCATGAAGGCTCCAAGGGCACGCCGCTGTTTTACCAAATTGATTATACCTTGCGGGACCAACACGCAAAGGACACCGGCCGGATGCATGTAATGTTCCGCCGCGAAAACCCAACGGTGCTGAAACAGGATTTTGAGCTACTGCCCCGGCGCACCGGTAAAGGCCGCTTCGTGGGGTCCATTATCGGCATCCGCTCGCTGGGTGAGCACTGGTGGGGTGAGGGCGAGGTGAAGGCGTACTTGGATGGTGACCAGGAGTATCCGACGATTTGTGGCACCGGCAGCGAGGATTACGTGGGGCTTTCGTGGGGCATACAGCAGACGCCGTATTTCTACAATGGATGCAGCCTGAACCAAAAAGGCTTTGTCTCCATGTACCGCTGGCATCTACCCGACCCGATCTTCTGGCAGAAGGCCGGCCGGGTGACCATCCAGCAGATTGGTTACAACCAGGGATTATTCGAGCGGCAGGATGACTGGTCGTGCGCCACGTTCTGGTATGAGCCGGTGCCCAGCGCGCCGCTGCCGGCTTTTCCGGGGGTGAAGGCACGAACTGCCAACCTGTGGATGGAGCCGGCCAAATAACCCACAAAAACATGATCCGATCGAATCCGGGAAGACTACTCCGCCGCACCGATCTGCCCGCATTGCGGGACGGAGATCCGGGATATCGCCGCCCGGCGGGTGGAATCCACCCTGGGGGTGCGCTTCCTCTACTATTGCTGCGGCTGCCGAAAGGTGCTGGGGGTTTCTCACCGCAAGGGCTTCTGGATGGGGTGACCCACGTCCTGGGGGGACGCGACTGCCTCAACCACGAATAGGACCGCCATTCGGTGCATCGACGTTGGGAGTCCTTGTCGTCATGGCTTCCGAGATGCGTCGGATGGGTTCTTGGTCGGCTTGCTCCGCTCCGTGATGTGCCCTACGCGAATCGACTGGTCATCAACCGGGATGATGGTCAGATTATTAAATGCCAACGTCGTCTCAATCGCGTACAGGATCTCTTTATCGGTTAAGGGGGTTCTTATATTGAAGGGTACGGGCGCATCTCCATAAAGATCCGCCGCCAAGGCCTTTCGCCCGGTCAACTCCGCGTAGAGCGCAATCAACCTATCAGCCTGCCGTCGCGGTCGAGAAATCAGTGGTGAAAAGGACAACGGATCAGGAAAGGACGGTAGCTTACTCGGATCGAGCAAAGGTTCGCCGGGCAGCCGATTCGGAGCACCTAGCGCCACATAAGGCGCGGCTTCCAGCGGCACGAGTTGCACAAATTGATCACCGTCATCAACAGCGGCTACGCCATTCAACGCCAGAATGACGGTAAGGGCATACACCATCTCTTCCCTCGTGAGCGGGGTTTGCGTGCGGAACAAAAATGGGGGTCTGGGAAGCGCCGAGGGATAAAGAACGGTTCGCTCCCGCAGCGCTGAATAAATATCGAGACCAGCGGCAAAGTTTGACCGGAAGTTAGCGCCGTGGATGTTCGAGCCGGAATGCAGGCTGGGCGGAGGCGGCTGGATGCGCGCAAGCTGCTGTCCCATCAATGATTTCGTCCAGCCCTCCGGAAGCACCCGTGCAAATGTCTTACCGTCGGGAACCACCTCGAGCCGGCATTTGGCCAGCTCGCTCACAATGAGGGCGATGGCGGCATTGGTATCGGTTGGCAGCTTTGGTTTGATCGAAGCCGGCAATTGGCGAAGGCTGCCTGGCCGGAGGACCGTTCGTCCGGTGAGTGCGGCGTAAATTTCCAAGGCTTCGTCGGAAGGCTCTGACGCTTGATCAAACGGGGCCGGCAAAGAACCGCTTGAAGCCAGTGGTTGGCCGTTGCCCGGATCGACCGTTAATCCAATCAGGACTGCGCTGCACAGGAACATCATCAGTGTTGTTTTCATATCAAGGGTCCAAACATTGAATGCGCAAAATAGTTGCGGTCTAATTACAGAATTACAGAAATGAGCATCCCGCGTCGGGTTCGGCGTTTCGGATGCTGTAGAGACGCCATCTCGATCCCCCACTCGATCGTCCTTGTCGTTCAAAGTAGATTCTCATTTCAAGGTCTCCGGTCGTTCGGACGCGAAACCAGTGCTTGCGGACATAGCGCTCGCCAGACCCATGACGACAGTTGCCGCATTCCTTCCATTCCTCCAGGACTGCCATGACCGAGAATCCCTTGCCTTTCCACGAGAACTTCCGGGGAAGTCCAGGTTTCCCCAGCGCCATCGCGGACACCGAGAACGACATATCCTCCGGGGTAATAGCTTCACCAATAAAGGTTTCCTTCATTGAGTCAGAATGAAATTCATGTTGCTGGATAGTCATTCAATTACCGAGCAATTCAAGCACCAGGGACGAGGTGATAGCAAGGCGTTTGTCCATCATCGGCATCCGAGCGCTGGGTGAGCACTGGTGGGGCGAAGGAGAGGTGAAGGCGTATTTGGACGGTGACCAGGAGCATCCGACGATTTGCGGCACCGGCAGCGAGGATTACGTGGGGCTTTCGTGGGGCATGCAGCAGACGCCGTTTTTATTCAACGGCTGACGCCTGAACCAAAAAGGTTTTGTCTCCAT
>Ga0209538_1001383_pt1 | contig 12845 bp, 8 predicted proteins | sample BarGraNGADG00211_2_FD_184492 | JGI IMG/M metagenome (GOLD analysis project Ga0209538, IMG submission 184492) | Arctic peat soil microbial communities from Barrow, Alaska - Barrow Graham LP Ref core NGADG0004-211 (SPAdes) (version 2) | ecosystem: Environmental > Terrestrial > Soil > Wetlands >... | reverse complement strand
CGCAGCGCGCGCCACGAGACACTGGAAGGGTCGATCGCCGTGGGAGTAGCCACTCGGGTAAAGTGCACCGGTGGTCGAGCCCAGCGCAGCCTCCCGCCGATGGCTTTTCCTCGGGCTCGGAGGGCTCCTTCTCCTTGTCCTTCTCCTGCTCAGCGGCTTCCTTGCCTGGAACCGAATCATCCAGGTAGACGAGGCACAGAACGTGATGATGGCGCGCCTCATCGCGCTTCGTCGCACGGGCACCTTCATGGCCAGCGCGCCGTTGATGCTGCTGGGTCCCGTCACATGGCTGGCCCGGGCCGCGACCTCAAGTTCGGAGCTGTTCCACCATGTGCGCATGCTTTTCGTCGCGCTCATGTGGGTCAATCTGCTGCTCATGGCGAAGGCTTCAGGGGTTCGGCTTCGCAGCGCGAATGGGCTCCTCCTCCTGCTCCTGGCAGCCACCCTGGAGCCCATGTGGGACTACGGTTTCGAGATCCGCCACGACAACCTTCTGCTGACCTGTCTCCTGCTCCTCTGGGTGGTGCTGCGGCCCTTGGGCCGCCCTCTCCCGGCAGCCTCCTTCGTGGCGGGGGCCCTCGCCGCGGTGATGCAGTTCGTGGCGTTCAAGTCCTTCCTCTATTCCGTTCCGCTCATCGGTTTCTTCCTGCTGTTCCCCGCGGACGTCGTGTCCATCCGGGGCAGGGTGCGCGCCGTGATCGGGGCGTTGACCGGGGCGCTATGCGGGCTCTTTCTGGGCTGGCTCGCCTACCGCCTCGCCGGCACCTGGCCGCTGTTCCTGGCGAGTGTCAGGTCAGGCATGAGGTTCTCCGCGAGCGGGGTCGAGCGCTTCGCCCCTTGGAATACACTCGTTCGCCTTCTGAGCCAGGCTCCCCTATTGGCGGGGGGGGCCGCAGCGGTGCTGGTGGCCCCGTTCCTGAGGGCGGAGGGGGGACCGCGTGGAGTCCTCTTGCGGCTGCGCACGAATCCTCACGCGCCCGAGTGGGCCTTTCTGCTCGTTTGCCTCGGGGCCCTTCTGGCCAACCCCACGCCGTTCCCCTACAACCTGGTCCTTTTGGTCCCGGCGATGTTCATCGCTGTCCTTCGCCAGAGGGCCCCGCTGGTGGAGGGGATCCGGAGTATCCCGATGGGCTGGCTGCTCTGTCCCATTCTCGTCGCGGGACACCTTCTGCCCTGGATGACGAGCACACCGCGGCATTTCGACATGAGCAACGAGCGGCAGATGCGCGTGGCCTCGCTCGCGGAGCAGCTAACCGATCCTGCCCGCCACCGGGTCTTCGACGGGTCGGGACTCGTGCCTACCCGCGATCCCATCGGGTACCACTGGCTGATCCACTCGTTCACGATCGGGCGCCTTAGCGACGGGACGTGGCCCAGCATCCGCAGCGAGCTGGCATCCCGCGAGGTCCCGGTGATTCTCCCCAGCTACCGTACCGGGTGGCTTTCGGCGCCGGACAAGCACTTCATCTCTTCGAACTACCTGGCGCTAGCGCAGGATTTCCTCGTGCTGGGCTCACGGATGGAGAAGGGGGAAGGCCAGTGGACTGCGCTCGCCACGGGAAACTACTTCCTGCGCACCTTGGGCGAAGGTGAGGCCTGGGTCGATGTGGACGGCCGGCGGGTCCAGCCGGGGTCCATCCGCCTCTCCCGAGGACCACACAACTTTCGCTTCCCGGCTCAACAGAGCCTGATAGTGATTTGGAGCGGCCCCAAGGGCGGTCCACCGCCAGTCCTGGAGCCCGCCCAGAGGCCCCTATTCGTGAATTGGTACTGAGAGAGCGCCTCGTCCTCCCGGAACGCTGCCGACGCCAGCCGACGCCCTGACGGCAGGCGGAGGGGTCGGGCATAATTCCGGTGTGATTGCCGAGGAGGACCCCGAGGCGGCCTTCCCTCGCTCCCAGGAACGCATGGCGCCGGAGAGTGAGCGGATGGCCCTCACCGTCCTGATGCCCTGCCTCGACGAGGCCGAGACCGTGGCGGCCTGCGTCCGGAAGGCGCGCGCCGCTTTGGACGCGATGGGGATCCTCGGCGAGGTCCTGGTGGCCGACAATGGCAGCACCGACGGCTCGGTGGAGATCGCGGCGCAGGAGGGGGCGCGGGTCGTCCAGGTCGTCGAAAAGGGGTACGGCAGCGCACTGCGGGCCGGCATCGAGCAGGCGCGTGGCCAATGGATCGTGATGGGGGACGCCGACGACAGCTACGACTTCTCGGACCTTGCCCCGTTCGTAGAGCATCTCCAGGGGGGCTCGGAGCTCGTGATGGGCTGCCGGATGCCTCGGGGCGGAGGGCGGGTCCTCCCGGGGGCGATGCCGTGGAAGCACCGCTGGATCGGGAACCCGATCCTCTCATTCCTCGGGAGGCTTCTGTTCCGAACGCCAGTCCAGGATTTCCACTGCGGCCTCCGCGCGTTCTCGCGCGAGGCGATCCGCCGCATCGATCTCCGGACGACGGGGATGGAATTCGCCTCGGAGATGGTGATCAAGGCGTCGCTGGCGGGGCTCCGGATCTCCGAGGTCCCGGTCACACTCCATCCCGACGGACGGTCCCGGGCCCCCCACCTCCGTAGCTGGCGGGACGGGTGGCGGCACCTGAGGTTCATGCTCCTCTTCTCGCCGCGGTGGCTGTTCCTCGTCCCCGGGGCGATCCTGGTGCTGCTCGGGCTGATGGTCGGCCTGCGCCTGACGGCCGGACCGGTCTTCATCCGGACGCTCCGGTTCGACACGAACACGCTCCTCGTCTGCTCGATGGCCACGATCATCGGGCTCCAGCTCTGCTTTTTCGGCCTCTTCACCCGGATCTTCGCGATCCAGGCGGGGCTTCTTCCGGACGCGGGCACGTCCCGGAAGCTGGACCGCGTCTTCTCGCTCGAGCGGGGGGTTGCCGCGGGGCTTCTCCTGCTCGCCGCGGGGGTCGTCCTCTTCGGCCGGGCTCTCCTCTTCTGGGCCGACGTCGGCTTTGGGCAGATGTCGTATCCGGATAGCCTCCGGATGGTGATCCCGGCGGTCACGCTGATCACGGTTGGGGTGCAGGTCGTCTTCTCGAGCTTCTTCCTGAGCATCCTGTCGCTCGCCCGGCGGTAGCCCGGATGCGCATCGCCCTCGTCTACGACGTCGTCTACCCCTTCGTGGCCGGCGGCGTCCAGCGGCGGAACCACGCGCTCGCACGGCACCTTCGGGCCCGTCACGACGTCGCGTTCTACGGGTTCCGGTTCTGGGACGGGACGGGGGTCGGCTGCCTCCCAGGGTGCCGGTACGTGGCCGTCGGCGAGCCGGTTCCGCTCTACGATGGCCGCGGCCGCCGCCGATTCGCCGAGGCGGCGGTGTTCGGCCTCCGGCTCCTGGGTCCGCTCTCCCGGAGCGTGGAGGAGGTCTGGGACGTTGCCAACTTTCCGTTCTTCTCCGTCCCGGTGGCCTGGCTCCTGGGCCGCCTGAAGGGCCGCGCTGTCGTCGTAACGTGGCATGAGTATTGGGGCGACTACTGGAACGAGCGGGTGGGGCGGCTCGGGTTTCTTGGCCGCCTGCTGGAGCGGGCCTGCCTTGCGCTGTCGCCGACGGTCGTCACCGTGAGCGAGCACACGCGGCGGAGGATGGCGTCGGCGGGTGTCGACCCCTGCAAAGTCCACGTCGTTCCCAACGGGATCGACCTCGAGGAGATCGCCGGCGCGCCGTCGGCGCGGGAACGCGCCGACCTGATCTGGGTCGGGCGGCTGATCCCCCACAAGAACGCCGAGCTGGCGCTGCGGGCCTTCGCGCTTCTCTGGCAGGAGCGGCCAGAGCTCCGGCTCCTCGTGGTCGGGGACGGGCCGGAGCGCGCCCGGCTCGAAGGGCTCGCCGGGAGCCTCGGCGTCGGCGCGGCCGTCCGCTTCGCGGGCTTCGTCGAGCGGGCTTCCGAGGTCTACGGCCTGATGAAATCGAGCCGGGTCCTCCTCGCCCCTCACCGGAAGGAGGGGTTCGGGATCACAGTGGTGGAGGGGTGGGCCTGTGGGATCCCGGCGGTCGTCTGCCGGGAGGTCCAGAGCGCCCTGCCGGACCTCGTCGACGAGCCGGTCAAGGGGCGCGTTGCGGAGTCGACTCCGGAGGCAGTGGCGGCCGCGTGCCGCGACCTGCTCGACGCGACCGGCCCGACGGAACGGGCCGCCCTCGTGGAGCGGGCTGCCGCCTTCGACTGGGCGAGGGTGGCGGAGCAGCTCGAGGCGGTCTACCGGGCGGCCATACTCCGCTCGCGCTGCTGAGCGGTCCGGGAAGCCGGGCGGGTCAGGTCGCCGATCTCGTCTCCCGGGCCTCCTCGTGGTAGTCCTCGTCGACGTTCACGGCCCAGAGGTCGTGGGAGGCGCCGTAGAGGTTCCGCACCGCGTACATGGCCGTCAGCATGGCGTGGTCCTGATTGTTATACCGGTGCATGCCGTTGCGGCCGACGAGCTGGAGGTTCGGCAGCTCCGACTCGACGAACCGTCTCACCGCGTCGACGCACTCGCCGTACCCGGGGTCGTACATCGGATAGGTCTTCTCCATCCGGACGACGGCTCCCTGGACGAGCGGAGCACCCCCCGGGACGAGGCTGGTCGTGCGGATCTCCCTCTCGGCCATCGCGATCAGCGCTGCGTCCGTGGCGTGCCAGACCGGGTCGGTCTTGAAGCAGAAATACTCGAGGCCGAGGCAGGTGACGCCGTCTCGGGGAACGAGGGCCTTCGACCAGTTGTTGAAGTTCTGGACCCGGCCGACCTTTAGCTCGGGGCTGTGGATGTAGACCCAGTTGTCGGGGAAGAACCCCTCTCCCTCGAAGACGAGGGCGACGCAGATGAAATCGCGGTAGCGGAGGCGGGCCGCGACAGCCCGGACCGCAGGGGGTGCCGGCGGGTGGAGCGCCTCGACCAGCTCGGTGATCGGCATCGAGGAGATGAAGGCTTCGCCCTCGAACCGTGCGGGCTGGCCGACGCCCGTCCCGCCCGCCTCGACGGCCTCGACCCCGTGCCCCTTCGACCAGACGATTCGCCGGACCGGGTGCTCGAGGAGGACCCGCGACCCGGCCGCCTCGACGTTCGCCTGGAAGGTCTCCCACATCTGCCCCGGTCCGAGGCGGGGGTAGTCGAACTTGTCGATCAGAGTCTTGATCGTGGGGTCCTTACGGATCGCGTGCCACACCGCCTTGAAGAGGGAGAGCCCGCGAATCCGCTGCGCGGCCCACTCGGCCTTGATCTCGGTGCACGGCACGCCCCAGACTTTCTCTGTGTAGGTCTTGAAGAAGATGCGGAAGAGGCGCGACCCGAACCGGTTCGACACCCAGGTCTCGAGGTCCTCCTCGGGCTTTTTCGGGAAGAGGCGGGCGGAGAAGAAGCTGAGCGCGCAGCGGAAGCTCTCCGCCGGGCCGAGACCGAAGAACGCCTCGACCGGCTTCAGGGGATAGCTGAAGAACTTTCCGCGGTAGAGGATCCTGGACTGGCGTGGGACCCGAATGAAATCGTGCGCGAGGACCTCGTGCCAGAGCTCCTCCACCTCTCGAACCTTCGTGAAAAAGCGATGCCCGCCGATGTCGAACCGGTAGCCGTCCCGCTGGACCGTCCGGGCGATCCCTCCCACGACGTCGTCCTTCTCGAGGACCACGGAAGTTCCCCCATGCCGGATGTTCTCCCAGGCGGCTGTCAGGCCCGCAGGCCCGGCCCCGATGATCACGAGCCGGAGGGGGGCGGGGCGGGCGGGAGACCCGAAAAGAGCGGATGCAGACACGGGCAGGAGCCAGTGTAGCCCACGGCGAAGGCGGCCCGGGAAGGCCCCATAATCGATAATCGGCAGCAATGAAGAAAATCGCAGTGTTGGGAGCCGGCCTCGTCGGCTCGCTCATCGTCCGCGACCTCGCCCAGGAAGGGCGCTATGGGGTCTTAGCGGTGGACCGGGACGAGCGGGCCATGGAGCCGCTCTCGTCCCTCCCGGGCGTCCAGACCGAGGTCGCCGATCTCTCCTCTCCCGCCGAGATCTCGAGGGTCGTGGCGGGTGTCGATGCCGTCGTGGGAGCCGTCCCCGGCTTCCTCGGGATGGTGATGCTCAGGACCGTCCTCGAGTGCCGGAAGCCGGTCGCCGACATCTCGTTCTCGCCGGAGGACCCGTTCCTCCTCGACGCCTACGCGAAGAAGAAGGGGATCCCGGCCATCGTCGACTGTGGTGTATCGCCGGGGCTCTCGAACGTCGCCGCAGGCCGGTCGATCTTCCTGTTCGACCGGACCGACTCGGTGCGGATCCTGGTCGGCGGGCTGCCTTTCCAGCGGACCTGGCCCTACGAGTACCGCATCGTCTTCTCGGCGACCGACGTGATCGAGGAGTACACGCGGCCGGCTCGCGTCCTCAGGGGCGGGAGGATCCATGTCCTGCCCGCGCTCTCCGAGCCCGAACCGATCGAAGTTCCCGGTGTCGGCACGCTGGAGGCGTTCCTGACGGACGGCCTCCGGACGGTCCTGACGACGATCCCGGCTCGGGACCTGGAGGAGAAGACACTTCGTTACCCCGGCCACGCCGAGAAGATGCGGATGCTGCGCGAGACCGGCTTCTTCCTTCGCGAGCCGATCGACGTGGGCGGGGTCAAGGTCTCGCCCCGGGACGTCACCGAGCGCCTCCTCTTCGAGGCCTGGCGCCGACGGCCGGCGGAGGAGGAGTTCGTCTTCCTGCGGGTCGTCTGCGAAGGAGCGTCCGGCGACAAGCGGCAGCGGCTCACGGTGGAGCTGTTCGACCGGACCAATCCCGCGACCGGTGACACGGCGATGGCCCGGACGACCGGCTTCCCCTGCGCGATCGCGGTCCGGATGCTGGTCGAAGGGACCTTCCGAGAGCCGGGGATCCACCCGCCAGAGTTCCTCGGCCGCGACCCGAAGATTTACGAGGCGCTCCGCGGCGAGCTCGAGCGCCGAGGGGTCGGGATGACGGAGCGAGTCGAGGAGATTCCCACGGCGTGACCGCCGACCCGGCCGGGGAAGTCCGGCCGAAACCCCGGAAATCCGAACGGCTCAAGGCGCTGCTGCCCGACCTCTGGGAGCTGGTGAAGCCGCGCCGGGGGATCCTCGCGCTCGGCCTCCTGCTCATGGCGGTGGGCCGCCTCGCGGGGATCGTCCTTCCCGCCTCGACGAAGTTCCTGATCGACGACATCGTCGGGAAGCGGCGCACGGAGATGCTGGTGCCGCTGATCGGAGCCGTGGTCCTGGCAACCGCCGTCCAAGGCGCGACCTCGTTCGCTCTCACTCAGCTCCTCTCGAAGGCGGCTCAGCGTCTCATCGCGGAGCTGCGGCAGAAGGTCCAGTCGCACATCGGACGCCTTCCGGTCTCGTTCTTCGACGGCCACAAGTCCGGGGCCCTCGTCTCGCGGATCATGAACGACGTCGAGGGGATCCGGAACCTCGTGGGGACCGGCCTCGTCGAGTTCGTCGGCGGGCTGATGACGGCGGCGATCGCCCTCGTCGTCATGTTCCGGCTTAGCCCTTTGATGACCGGACTGACGGGGCTATTCCTTACGCTCTTCGGGGCGTTCCTGTCGCTGGCGTTCGGGAAGGTCCGGCCGATCTTCCGCGAGCGGGGGAAGATCACCGCCGAGGTGACCGGCCGCCTCACCGAGTCGCTCTCCGGGATCCGGGTCGTGAAGGGGTATCACCGGGAACGCCAGGAGGAGGAGGTCTTCGCGGCGGGCGTGAATCGGCTGCTTGCGAACGTCCTCGAGACCCTTACGTCGCTCTCGCTCCTGGGGCTCTCTTCGACCGTGCTCCTGGGAGTGGTGGGGTCGGCGGTGATGTACGCGGGCGCCCGGCAGATTTTCGCGGGGACGCTGACGCTGGGTGGCTTCTTTACCTATACGATCTTCCTCGGCTTCCTCGTCGCCCCGATGATCCAGGTTGTCTCGATCGGGACGCAGCTGACCGAGGCGCTGGCCGGCCTGGAGCGGACCCGGGAGATCCTGCGGGAGCGCCCGGAAGACGCCGACCCGCGCCGGACCATATCGCTCGGGCCGATCCGCGGGGAGGTGGTCTTCCAGGAGGTCTCGTTCACGTACGAAACCGGGAACGAGGTCCTCCATGGGGTCACCTTCCGGGCGGCGCCGGGCACGGTGACGGCGCTCGTTGGGCCGTCCGGGTCGGGAAAGTCGACGATCATCGGCCTCGTCTCGGCATTTCACGTGCCCGTGAAGGGGCGCGTCCTCGTGGACGGCGTCGACCTCTCGGGGGTCCGGCTCGACTCTTACCGGACGCAGCTCGGCGTCGTCTTGCAGGAGAGCTTCCTCTTCGACGGGACGATCCGCGACAACATCCTCTTCCCGCGGTCGGGAGTCTCCGAGGAGGAGATGCTCCGGGCCGCCCGGATCGCCCGTGTCGACGAGTTCGCGGAGACGTTCGAAAAGGGGTACGACACGGTCGTCGGCGAGCGGGGCGTACGCCTCTCGGGAGGCCAGAAGCAGCGGGTGTCGATCGCCCGGGCGGTCCTGGCCGATCCGAGGATCCTGATCCTGGACGAGGCGACCTCCAGCCTCGATTCCGAGTCCGAGGCGCTCATTCAGGAGGGACTCGCCTACCTGATGAAGGGGCGGACGACGTTCGTCATCGCCCACCGGCTCTCGACGATCCGCCGAGCCGACCAGATCCTGGTCGTCGAGAAGGGCGAGATCGTCGAACGCGGGACGGATGCGGAACTGATCGTGGCCGGCGGCCGCTACCGTGAGATGGTCGAGCGGCAGCACGGGATCGAGCGAAACCTCTTCCTCGCTCCCGGGGAGGGAGCCGAAGTGCCCGAGTTGTCCGAGGGAGAGCCGGACGAGAAGGCCCCCGGGATGCCGGGTCGCGGCATCAATCCACTCGGGCTGATTGGGTAGCCGCGGAGCGCCCGGCACTGGCTCTTCGAGCCCTTCCTAGAGAGGTGGCCCTTCCGGCCCCTCGAAAGCGGCGGTTCCTGCTACTCTTTTCCCGCATGGCAAACATTCGCCCGTTCCCCTCCGGCCGGCCCCCGAAGGAGCTGGCCGCCCGCGTCGCGTCCGTTCCCTACGACGTCGTGAACACTGCCGAGGCCCGCGAGCTCGCGCGCGGGAACCCGGTCTCCTTTCTTCACGTCTGTCGCCCCGAGATCGACCTTCCGGAGAAGACCGACCTCTATGCGGACGAGGTCTACGCGAAAGGCCGCGAGAACCTCGACCGCTTCTATGCAGACGGCACGCTGCACGACGACCCGCTCCCCCGTCTCTTCGTCTACCGCCAAACCTGGAAGGGGAGGAAGCAGGACGGTCTCGTGGCCTGCTGTTCGGTCGACGACTACGACGAGGACGTCATCCGCAAGCACGAGAAGACCCGGAAGGACAAGGAGAACGACCGGGTCAGGCACGTCCTGACGCAGTCGGCGCACGCGGAGCCGGTCTTCCTGACATATCGCGCCGTCGACTCGATCGACGACGCCGTGGCCCGGATCACGGCCGGCGTGCCGGAGTACCGGTTCACCGCCCCGGACGGCGTGGAGCATGCGCTCTGGCTGGTCCCGGTCGACGAGACCGACTTCTTCGTCGACGAGTTCCGTTGCGTGCCCTTCCTCTACGTCGCGGACGGCCACCACCGGTGCGCCTCCGCCAGCCGCGCCCGGGCGGCGCTCCGGGAGCGGAACCACGCCCTCTCGCCGGATCATCCGGTCAACTGGTTCGTCGCCACGGTCTTCCCGGACCGCGAGCTCCGGATCCTCCCGTATAACCGCGTCGTGAAGGACCTGAACGGGAGGACCCCCGAGGCGTTCCTCGCCGAGGTCGGAAAGGAGTTCGGCGGGAAGCCGGGCGCTGGCCCCGAGCCTCAGAAGAAGGGCGACGTCCGGATGTACCTCGGTGGCGCGTGGTATGCGCTGACACCAAAGCGGCCGGTCGACCTCTCCGACCCGATCCGGTCCCTCGACGTGTCAGTTCTCCAGGAGAGGCTCCTCACCCCGACCCTGGGGATCGGCGACCCGAGGACCGACAAGCGAATCGACTTCGTCGGCGGGATCCGGGGGACCGCGGAGCTCGAGAAGCGGGTCGGGTCCGGCGCGTTCGCCGTCGCGTTCTCGATGTTCGCGACGACGGTGGCCGAGCTGATGGCGATCGCCGACGCCGGCGAGACGATGCCGCCCAAGTCGACCTGGTTCGAGCCCAAGCTCCGGTCGGGGCTCTTCGTCCACAGATTCTGATGTCCGCCCCCGGCCCGGGCGGGCTCCTCCGGAGGCCGACATGAAAGTCCTGATCGCCGACGTGTTCGAGGAGGCTGGGCTTCAAGGTCTGCGCGCGCTCGGCTGCGAGGTCTTCTACGAGCCGAAGCTCGACGGCGACGCGCTCGGCGAGCGTCTCGCCGACTCGGGAGCCGAGGTCCTGGTGGTCCGGTCGACCAAGGTGACGGCGGCGCAGCTCGAGCGGGCGGCGGCGCTCGGCCTCGTTATCCGGGCGGGAGCTGGCGTGAACACGATCGACCTCGCGGCAGCCTCGACGAGCGCGATCGCGGTCTCGAACTGCCCGGCCAAGAACTCCATCGCTGTCGCCGAGCTGACCTTAGGGCTGATCCTCGCCCTCGACCGGCGGATCGCCGAGCAGACCGCCGACCTGAAAGCGGGGGTCTGGAACAAGAAGGAGTACGCCAAGGCGGCAGGCCTCGCCGGCCGGAAGCTCGGCGTCGTCGGACTCGGGTCGATCGGCAAGGAGGTCGTCCACCGAGCGAAGGCGTTCGATATGAAGGTCGTGGCCTGGAGCCGGTTCCTGGACGACGCGAAGGCGGCTCAGCTCGGGGTCCGCCGGGCCGAGAGCGTCCACGCCCTCGCGGTGGCGTCGGACATCGTGACGGTCCACCTCGCCCTGACGCGGGAGACCCGCGGCCTCTGCGACGCCGCCTTCTTCGGCGCGATGCGTCCCGGCTCGCTGTTCGTCAACACCAGCCGCGGCGAGGTGGTCGACGCGGCCGCGCTCCGGAAGGCGGTGGTCGAGAAGGGGGTCCGCGCGGGGCTCGACGTCTGGGAGACGGAGCCGTCCGGGGGGACGGGCCGGTTCGAGGACGAGACGGGAGCCCTCCCGGGGGTGATCGGGACCCACCACGTGGGCGCCTCCACAGAGCAAGCACAGGCGGCGATCGCGGCCGAGACGGTCCGGATCGTCCGCGTCTACAAGGTCACTGGCGAGGTTCTGAACGCGGTGAACCTCTGTGAACGGACCCCCGCCACGTGCCTCCTCTCCGTCCGGCACCGGAACCGGATCGGCGTCCTGGCGCACGTCTTCGGCATCCTTTCCCACGAGGGGATCAACGTGCAGCAGACCGAGAACGTCGTGTTCGAGGGAGCCGAGGCGGCGAGCGCTCGCATCCAGCTGGACCGCGCTCCCGGGCCGGACGCGCTCGCGAGGATTCGGTCCGGACACCCGGACGTCCTGAGCGTCTCGCTCGACCTCATGTAGGCGGCTCTCCCCGGCGCGATGACCGGATCCTCCTGCCCCCTGGACCAACGGGCGCGTTAACAGCCGATAATGAAGGACACGGAGGAATCTGCGATGGAAGCTCTCCCTGCGCGGACCCTGCTCGACTACTTTGCGTACGCCGTCTCGAGCGGGAAGCCAGACCTGCTCGTGTCGAAGGTCCGGGGGGCGTGGACCCCCGTGTCGGCGGCCGAGTTCGGGCGAAAGACGCGAGGGTTCGCATTGGGTCTCGCCTCGCTCGGCGTGGACCGGAGGGACCGCGTGGCGATCCTCTCGGAGAACCGTCCCGAGTGGCCGATGGCCGACTTCGCGACCCTCGCCCTCGGCGCGGTCTCGGTGCCGGTCTACACGTCCTACCTCCCGCCCCAGATCGAGTACCTTCTGAACGACTCGTCCGCGAAGGTGGTCGTCGTCTCGGGAGCCTTCGAGCTAGCCAAGGTGGTGGAGGTCGCGCCGAGCTGCCCGTCACTCAAGCACGTCATCTCCATCGAGGACCCGGACGGAGCGCCGGGCGTCATCCTGTTCGACGAGGTCGTGCGGCGCGGGGAGCAGGTCCTCTCCGTCGACCCGACCGCGTTCGACGAACGGGTGAAGGCGATCGTTCCGACCGACCAGGCGACGATGATCTACACCTCTGGGACGACGGGCGAGCCGAAGGGCGCGGTGCTGAGCCACCAGAACTTCGTCTCGAACGTCGTCGCGACGTCGCAGTACTACCCATCCGGGCCGACCGAGGTGGCGCTGTCGTTCCTGCCGCTCGCCCACGTCTTCGAGAGGATGGCCGACTACACCTACTTCTCGCAGCGGGCGACGATCACCTACGCCGAGTCGATCGAGAAGCTCTCCGAGAACTTCCTGGAGGTCCGGCCCCACTTCTTCGCCGCCGTCCCCCGCGTCTACGAGAAGATGCTCGCGCGGGTCCAGGCGGCCGTCGAGCAGGCGCCGCCGATCCGCCAGAAGATCTTCGCGTGGGGGACGGGCGTCGGGGCCGAAAGGGCGCGTCTCCTGCAGCGGCACGAGCCGGTCCCGTTTTTCCTGAAGCTGCAATACAAGCTGGCCGACAAGCTCGTCTTCTCGAAGGTGAAGGCGCGGCTCGGGGGCCGGTTTCGGTTCGCGATCTCTGGCGGGGCTCCGCTGGGCCGGGAGACCGCGGAGTTCTTCTGGGGCGCCGGGGTCGAGGTCTACGAGGGATACGGCCTCACCGAGACGAGCCCCGTTCTCACCTGCAACCGGCCCGGCGCGTGGAAGCTGGGGAGCGTCGGCCGGCCGATCGACGGGGTGAAGATCGTGATCGCCGCGGACGGGGAGGTCCTGGTCAAGGGGCCCAACGTGATGGAGGGGTACTGGCGGAAGCCGGAGGAGACGGCGAAATCGTTCGACGCCGACGGGTGGTTCAAGACCGGGGACATCGGCCGTAT
>Ga0209538_1001382_pt1 | contig 12845 bp, 7 predicted proteins | sample BarGraNGADG00211_2_FD_184492 | JGI IMG/M metagenome (GOLD analysis project Ga0209538, IMG submission 184492) | Arctic peat soil microbial communities from Barrow, Alaska - Barrow Graham LP Ref core NGADG0004-211 (SPAdes) (version 2) | ecosystem: Environmental > Terrestrial > Soil > Wetlands >... | reverse complement strand
TTCAAAATTGAGTTATACGAATAAGCGTATCCTGAAATTAGAAGGAGAAGCATTTTTTTCAGTACAAAAAGGAAAGCCTTTTATTGTCAGTACGAAGCTTGGTGAGGTGGAAGTTTTAGGCACAACCTTCAATGTTTATGATCGTGATCAGGCATTTAATGTTTCCTGTCTGACAGGCAAAGTAAAGGTTACTGTCAAGGATCAAAGTATAATTATTCTTCCCGGAGAAAAAGCGGTACTGGAATCAGGAATACTCAAAAAAAACGCGAATATCCCGACCAACGAGATGGCCGGATGGAGAACAGGTGAATTTCATTTTGACAACATACCTTTAATTTCTATTTTTGACGAGATTGAACGTCAATTCAATGTCAGCATTTCTGCGGAAGGAATTGGGGACCGTTTTTTCACCGGAAGTTTTTCGAACAAGAATCTGACCGAAGTATTGGAAACGGTTTGTTTACCCATGAAATTGGAGTATGAAATTGAGAACGGAAACAAAATCAGCATTAAAGCTCAGGCGAACTAACTTTCTGCCTGTTTTAACTGTGTTTCTGATTCTTTACACTTCTTCATTCAGTTTTGGACAATCACCATCATTTAACTTTCAAAATACCGTACTTTCCGATGCCCTGGAACAGGTTTCAAAAACCTTGAACATCAAGGTTGCCTTCGATTCAGAAGCAATGTTCGGGTATCACGTTTCAGGAACTTATACCGGTCAGACTCCGGAAGTAATTTTAACCGGACTTTTAAAAAATACGGGATACAGGGCTGAAGTAAAATTCGGAAATTACCTGATTATTCCAATCAGAACGGACATTCCAATCCAAAGTCATTCGTTTGGCAGAATTTTGGGACTGGTTACTGACCAGTCTTCCGGCGAGCAACTTCCACATGCCAGCATTTACCTTCCGGAACAGAATTTATTTTTAACCACTTCGGTGAACGGAACCTTTGCTTTTCGGATTCCTTCGACAAAATCGCTTCGGTTAAACATTCAGTATTTGGGGTACCAATCAGTCGACAGCACTTTTTCGATCAATGACACTTCAGCTGTTCTGACATTTCGAATGAAACAGAAAAATATGGAACTGGGTATCGTTCAGATCCAAAAAGCCCGGGTAAAAATGATCGACCAAAGTAAGGAGGCAGGTCAGTCGACAGTTAATATGATAGGATTTGTCAATTTACCGAACCTGGGCGAAAATGATGTTTTCCGCACCATCCAACTGTTGCCCGGCATCGGATACTCCGAAAATTCATCAGGATTAAACATCCGTGGTGGTACTGCCGACCAGAACCTGGTACTTTTTGATGGTTTTACCTTGTACAATTTGGACCATTTTTTTGGCACCTTTTCATCCATAAATCCCAATGTAGTCAAAGATATCCAGATTTATAAAGGCGGGTTCGATTCACGTTACGGCGAGCGAACTTCAGGTATTATCGACATAACAGGCAAGACTGGAAACAAATACAGTCCGAAAATTATTGCCGGATTGAATCTGGTGAGTGGAAACCTGACTGCTGAACTTCCGATTACCAGGAAACTGACACTCGTGGTTGCCGGAAGACGCTCGTATGCAGACATTTATTCGAGTTTTATGGTCAATAATATGCTCGAAAATCAGGTGGCGGACATTTCATCGACAGCCAGTAATGGCACGGTAGTTCAATTGCAGCCTGGCTATTATTTCTACGATTACAATACCAAGCTCACATTTAGTAAAAGCGAACAGGAAAAAATGTCGGTCAGCGTTTTTGGCGGAAAAGATTTTTTATCGAGCGCCGGTGAAGGAAAAAACAAACAGTTGTACACCAAAACCTCTGACAATACGAATTGGGGAAACTACGGATTTAGTTTTTCGTGGATCAAACAATGGCATGAGAAATTCTTCTCGAACCTTCAGGTTGGATATTCAGGCTATGAAAATAACTATGCAAACCAAACCAATGTATTTACAACAGTTAAAAAGAATAAACCTCAATCAGTCAGTCTTTTCGTAACCGATGAAGAAAATAAACTCAATGATTTTTCGGCCAGTCTTCGGAATCAATTTTCAATTAACCTGAAAAACTCTGTCGACTTTGGTTTTCAGACCAAATACAATGAATTTACTTATGTAAAAAATGCGGGAACGGATGCTTATTATGCTGACATTGCCAATTCGTCATGGCTTTATTCATCGTTCCTTCAGTTCAACACACAATTTATTAAAAACTTAAGCCTGAAACTTGGAGGAAGAATAAGTTCATACAATCTTTTAGCCAAACTTTTTTATGAGCCACGTTTTTCAGGAAATTACAAAATTAATGATCTGATCAGTCTGAAATTTGCAACCGGTAGATATTATCAGTTTCTGAGTAAGGTTGCTCCCACCCAATCGTATGGATACAACCGCGATTTCTGGGTCATTTCAGATGACAGCGCACATCCGGTTCAGTCGTCCGACCATTTTATTGCAGGCACCACTTTCACTTACAAACGATTTTCTTTTGATGCCGAAGCCTATTACAAAACCATCGACGGACTTCAGCTATTTCAGTACATTCCTCCCTACCAGAAAAATGCGGATCCCAGAAGTTTTGTTCCTCCGGGGCAGGCAAAAAAAGTTCAACTTCCAAGTAAGTTCATAAACGGGCAAGGAACTGCAATGGGACTCGACCTTTTACTGAAATACGAAAGCAGTAATTTCACCAGTTGGATATCCTATTCACGGAGCAAATCTGTCCGGAACTTTAAGGCGATCAATCTTAATGCCGACATTCCTGCACCATTTGACAAAACCAACGAATTTAAATGGGTCAATTTGCTAACCTGGAGAAAATGGAATTTCTCCGGAATGTGGGTTTACTCAACCGGCCAGCCTTATGTAACCCAGCAAACGGTTGATAAAACCCTGACAGCTAAATTTGTATATGACCGATTGCCCGATTTTAAACGATTGGATGTGGCGGCCAATTATAACTTCAGGATCTATAAAGTTCAGGTAAAACTGGGAATGTCGGTCATAAATGTTTTAAACGAGAACAATTTCAACGACATTTATTCGCGCGACTTCAACTTCGACAGTACCTCGTTCAACGAAACCACCTATGTCAGATCACTGGGAATTACGCCAAATTTCTTTATCAATTTTCAGTACTAAAACAGGCTTCGACAAGTTCAGCCACCGGACTTCGACTGAGCGTCTGACTAAACTCACGATGAAGGCTCAGCCACAGGCTTTCTAATTGAATTCCATATATCTGACAATTCTACAGCAACTTTTCTGCATCGGCTAAAAAAGGTAATTCAGCCCGATATACATTCCTGAAGTTCCATCCTGCACATTGGGAGTCATGCCGTAGTCTGCGGCTATTACAAAGTTTTCATTCATCACAACCCGAAGACCTGCACCATAGGAATAATGGAATTTTTCGGCATCAGCGCTGTAATAATCCGAAGAAAGAATAGCACTCGAAACATCAATCTTTTTGGTCACTTTGCCAAAATCAGTGAAGGCATTCAGTCCGAGGTAAAAATTGTTGTTAATCCAATGGAATCGTACAAATTTCCAACGCAATTCAGCATTTCCATAGACAAAACCATCGCCCACAACCCTGTTGCGCAAAATACCGCGCATGGTCTTTGCTCCTCCTAATCCTTCAGAGAGAGCGCCGGTTAAAACTGAAGTAATTACCTGTGATTGATAATAAAACGGCGTATGTCCGGCAATTGTGGTCTGATAAGCGAGGCGGTAAACGAAGGAAAGGTTTTTGGGAATCAGTGTGAAATACTGGCGGTGAATCAGACTAAGTTTAGCGAATGAACTTTCGGAACCTAAAAATTCGGGGGCACCTTCAATTACAGCTTCCGTCCAGATTCCCTTCATCGGGTTTGGCCGGTTGTCGCGGCTATCGAATACAATTCCACCTTTCACAGTCGGTACAAAACCACCATTGACTTCTTCTGGTGTAATTATTCCCCACTTCTGGTAACGCTGAAACAAGCCAAGCGTATCAGGCAAAACATCACTACCCGATTTGCCTTTATTCAGTTTACTGAGGTTCACACTTTTAATTGCAAAATTCTGTAGGTTAAAGCCGCCAATCCACCGGATATGATCACCGTAAAGCCTTCCCTGAAGGTCGACCTTGAGCCGGAATAATTTCCGGTCATATTTATAGAACATTCGTGTTTTGTAATCACTCGATTTGGTATCAATCCATTTTGGCTGATATACCGCATCATAGCCGTTAAATCCATAAAAATCGTACCCCTGATCTGAAAGATAGCTCAGGTCAAGCGAAGTTTGTAAACCTTTGATTAACTGGTCTGAATCGTAATAAAACCGGTTAATTCCACTTCCTTTGGTAAACCTTGAAACTTCAAAATATAAGGACTGGTTATACTTCGGGTATCTGGCACCATCGCCATAATCGTACAAATTTACCAATGCACCATACTGAAAACCAAGGTCGGTATCAAAGGTGATGGTTGGCAAGGCGCCAAAATTCCAGTTTTTCTTGACCAGTTCTTCTTTCTTTTCTGTTTGGGCGAAAAGTCCCAGTGAAAGACAAATACATACTACGGAAAGGAGATTTTTTTTCATAGGTCAAGAATTTGATTCAAACGAAGATATGAAAAAATGATTAGTTTGTATCTCTCCTGATTTATTCATCCGGATATTTCCAATCCAAACGCGCAACATTTATCTTTATATTTCATAATTTTGATCAACGTAAAATAGGGAATCATGAAAGCTTAATTGTCAAGAAAAAAGAGTTGTTTTAAAGCAATCATTCCCAAAACATAACCGTTATGGTAATTACAATTTTAAAAAATTAATAAAACCAGCCAGCTATGTGACAACGATAAATGGAACGCAAGCTGCATATCGGACACTTGTGAAATTTGCATTCTCCAATAGCAGCGGTTATCCCATTGAATTAAACTCATTTCTTAAATATGCGAATCAAGAGTTGAAAAAATAAAAGATTAATAATGCCGAAGGCATGATAGGATTATAGCCAATTAGGATCAAAAAGAGTTAAAATGCCGAAGGCATGACAGATTAATACCACCACGTCGTGGTTTATGACAGCTTTTACCAACATTTTCTATAATCATTACAACCCTTCAGGTTTAAAAATCCAACCCTTGATTCGCATTAAATATTATTTAGTATTTTCGGCGCGGACAGAATCTAAATTCACGGATATCTCTCAGAGAATACATTGGTAAATTTGAATCTTCCAGCTTGAACCTACTAAACCTATTCAATTGAAGCATTTCCGCATTTTAAGTACGGTAGTTTTGTTCATGCTCGCAGGTGAACTTTCTATCGCCCAACCTTCTGCAAGGGCAGTCAGGGTAACTACTCCACCAACCATCGACGGGCATATTAACGATGCAGCCTGGGAACAGGCCGTAAAAATCGATCAGTTTTTTCAGCGCGAGCCCAATCCGGGAGAAGCCGTTTCTGAAAAGACAATCGTTTTTATTTGCTATGACAACAACTACCTTTACTTTGCCGTGAAATGCTACGACGATCCGAAGAAAATAACAGCCAAGGAAATGGCGCGAGACGTAAGCCTGGGCAATGACGACCGGGTTCAGATTATCCTTGATACATATCTCGATCACCGAAACGGATACTGGTTTCAGATCGGGCCACGCGGTTCGATTGGCGATGCGCTGATCAGCGAAAATGGCGCTTCGATGAACAAGGAATGGGATGCCCTTTGGACCGGAAAAGCCAGCATCAACAGCGAAGGCTGGGAAGCCGAATTGGCTATTCCGTTTAAAACCATTGGCTTCGATCCGGAGAAAACCGTTTGGGGAATGAAACTGATCCGCAACATCAAGCGCAAACTCGAAGCCTCGTACTGGCCGGTTGCCAACCTCAATACACACCGTTTTCAGATTTCCGATTCAGGATTATTGGAAGGTCTGGAAGGAATTACCCAGGGAATCGGGCTAGACCTTTCGCCATATGTGATTGGCGGGATGAATACCCGGAAAGGAGAAAAGAATAAATACATGGCTGATGCCGGTCTCGATCTGTTTTACCAGATCACGCCAAAACTGAAAGCCTCTCTTTCAATCAATACCGATTTTGCTGAAACAGAAGTGGACGACCGACAGATTAACCTCACCCGCTTCAGCCTGTATTTTCCGGAGAAACGTGATTTTTTTCTCGACGGATCAAATTATTTCAAATTCGGAATCGAAGGCGACGACAACAATCCTTACCGGAATTCAATTGCACCCTTTTTCTCCAGAAGGTTGGGACTCGATAACGGCGGAAACATGCTTCCGGTAAGGTATGCAGCCAAAATTACAGGTCAGTTGAAGAACTGGAATATCGGGATGATGCACATCAGCGATGAACGCGACTACGGAAACTCACAATTATCAGTTGGACGAATCAGCCATAATCTGGGCGCTCAATCGTCGGTTGGAGTCATCGGAACCTGGGGGAATACGCTTTCGGCTGACGATAATAAGGTTGGAGGAATGGATCTGAAGCTGGCAACTTCCAGGTTTCAGAAGAATAAGAACATCGCGCTTACCATGTTTGGGCTGATTTCGGAAACAACTGGTAAAAAAGATAACAACACTTCGTGGGGAGCCGACCTCGCTTATCCAAATGACTTTTTGTTTTGTGGATTGGGACATTATGAAGTGGGTGAGAACTTTGTGGCAGGTATGGGATTTGTTCCCCGAAACAATATCCGAGCCACCTACGGGAGTTTTTCAGTTGGACCACGCCCCGGAAAATGGGAAATCCTTCAGGTTAAAAGTGGCGCCGGATTTAACTACCTGACCAATTTTGATGATGTGATGGTCACCCGTGAATTGAATATTTCGCCACTTGGAATCCGGTTTAATTCGGGTGAGGAACTTTCTTATTCAATCAACCAGCAGTATGAATTTTTGGTTAAAGACTTCCAGATTTATCCCGGATTCAGCATTCCAATGAATCCGTATACATTCTGGCGGCAGAATATTCAACTCACTTCGGCCGGAAGTCGCAACCTGGCGGGAATCGTAAATATTGGGATGGGCGATTTTTACAATGGGCACCGCAATGACCTGAAAATGACAGTAAATTATAAGGTCGCCGTGCCGCTGTTTGTCGGCGCCAACTATTCGCAAAATAAAGTATATCTTCCGGAAGGAAATTTTACTGCCAAGATTTATCAGATCAATGCCAATATTTTATTCAGTCCGTCGATAACACTTTATAACTATTTTCAGTACGACAATGCCACCGAAAAAATGGGCTGGCAATCTCGTTTTGCGTGGATTTTGAAACCCGGAAATGAAATCATTCTGGCCTGGACATCAGGCTGGACGCAACCCTCATCCAGTTTTATCATGAACGAAAGTGCTTTGCGCCTGAAACTGAAATACAACATCAGGTTTTAACGATTGGATTGCTGTGCAGGATTTTGCGGGTATCTCATTCCTAAAAGGACAAAATCCTATTGTATATAATTTGAAATTCCGTAGATTTGATTTCTACCACCTTTTCAAAAAACAATCCACGATGAGAACATTATTCTTGGCCATTTTGGCATTTCTGATTCTGAATCAATCATTTGGCCAGAAAACAGAGAAAATTTATCTTGACAAAAGCGATAACAATTCAAACTGCTATTTGGCAATATACCCTGAAAAGCTTCCATGGAAAGGGTATCTGTTTCTCATTCCCAGTTTTGGAGAAATGCCTGAAGGCGTTTTAATGCAAACTGACTTACCCAAATTAGCAGCGGAACAAGGTATTTTAACCATTATACCAACTTTCAAAACAGGTGTAAAATCGTTTGGAATTGATAGTTTAAGCCAGCAATCATTTAAAGAAATACTGGAAGACGTAATCCGTAAAAATAAACTTTCAGGCCTGAAATTCTATGTAGGTGGATTTTCAATTGGTGGCAGTTGTGCAGTAAAATTTGCTGAATTAGCGATAAGAGAAAATTTCAAATTCAAACCTGATGCCGTTTTTGTTATTGACCCACCTCTCGACTTTGAACGATTTTACAATTCCAATAAACGTACAGTAAGACTTTCTGTCAATTCTCAACCAAGTCAGGAAGCCATTTATATGATTGAGCGAATTGAAAAAGAAATGAAAGGAACACCGGAGTCTACGATTCAGAATTATTACAAATACTCGCCTTATTCATTTTCAGATACGAAACAGACTGCAATTAAATATTTGATAAATACTCCAATCAGATTTTATACCGAACCCGACATAAACTGGTGGTTAAAAGAACGTGGCGGTGACTATTCGGGAATGAATGCCCTGGACGGTTCATGTATGATTAATGAATTAAACCGCTTGGGAAACAGTAAAGCCTATTTCATTGCAACTCAAAATAAGGGATATCGCAAGCCTGATAATAGACGACATCCGCACTCCTGGAGCATTGTGGATAACACCGAATTAATTAACTGGTTGTTAGCCCAATAATTTTTCACTCATTCTGGACTGACCCCTTTCCTGTTTATTGCCCCAATTCTTTCCGGATCTGGTCTTCAATCATTTGGGCCAGTACGGCGCTATCCATTCCTTTGGGTTCGATAGGCTCAAGTGCAGTGAGTTTGAGGTGAACACCAAAAGTCATCGGGAAATAGCCGTGCTTCATCAGTTCGTAGTTACCGTCAATGGCTAAGGGAACAATAAGTGCTGAAGGAGAAGTTTTAATAAGTGAAGCAATTCCGGCAGGCATAAAAGGTTTCAGACGGCCGTCTCTGGTGCGGGTTCCTTCAGGAAAAATACAGGCTGCGTAATTGTTTGTTTCAATGTGTTTGCCGAGCATCAAAATATCTTTGACCGATTGCCTGGGATTGTGACGGTCGATCAGCACCGATCCGCCATGACGTAGATTATACGAAATGCTCGGAATGCCTTTCCCCAGTTCGATTTTCGAAATAAATTTCGGGTGGTTTTCCCGGAATCCAACAATTATGGCAGGAATATCCAACGTGCTTTGATGGTTGGACACAATAATAATTGGGCGGTTTTGCGGTATTTTTTCCAGTCCTTTAAAGGTGATTTTAGTGCCCAAAATCCACAGGCAGTATAGCAAGCCAAAATTCATCACATCAACCATCCTTTTTCGCACCGGATAGCCCCAGATCCATCTGGTTATTATTTGTATCGGGTGAAAAATAACTAAAAGAAGACCGAAACATAACAAATAAATGGGAGTCAAAATATAGGACAGAATTTTCTTCATGATGAATGATTGGGTTGAAGGAGCAAAATAACCAAAAAAAAATCAAGTTTAAGTGATGAATGAAACAAGTTTATGTTAGCAGTCAGGAGAATTATCGGACCAGAAACTAGACATTTTCGATATTAATGTTGTATAACAAGGGAAACAATATTGTTAGTTTAAACGATTAAGCAGATATTTGTAAAACCGATTTTACTAAAGATGAAAACAATTCTCTTTTCCATCATTGCTCTTTTCACTTTTCTGGCAGCTTTATCTCAGAACACGAAAAACCTGGCCGAAAAACTCGGCTACGACCGGAATGCCAAACTTCTTATTGTTCATGCCGATGACATGGGACTTTCACATTCAACCAACAGTGCGGTAATTGAAGCATTTCAGAAAGGTGGAATCACATCCGGAAGCATCATGGTTCCTTGTCCGTGGTTTCCTGAAATTGCCGAATTTGCCAAAAACAATCCAAAACTCGATATTGGAATTCACACGACATTGACTTCCGAATGGGATACTTATTTCTTTGATGGAGTTTTGCCTTCAACCAGTATCCCAAATCTGTTGAATACCAACGGATACTTTTATTCATCGGTGGAAGATTTTGCAAAACACGCCAACGCCACAGAAGTGGAGAACGAAATCAGGGCACAAATCGAAAAAGCCCTTGCTTTTGGTGTGAAACCATCGCATTTGGACAACCACATGGGAACCATTCTGGCTTCTCCTGAATATTACCAGGTTTTGCTGAAACTTGGCCGCGAATACCGGCTTCCGGTTTTAATTCCGGCAGATATGATTGCTGCAATCTCGCCGCAATTGCTTGAGACGTTGAGCAAGGACAATGTGATGGTCGATCATTTATTCATGATTAATCATTCCAGTCCCGCAAATAAATGGGGCGAACCGTACCTGAATTTCATTGCTAATATGCAGCCCGGCTTAAACGAAATCATTGTTCACCTGGCTAAAAACACCGGGGAGACTCAGGCTATCATGGTGAATCATCCTGCTTTTGGTGCCGAGTGGAGACAACATGATCTGGACTTTGTTCTGAGCAGCGAGTTTAAAAAAGCGCTGAAAGATCACGACATCAAGCTGGTAACCTGGCGGCAGATTGGTGAGGTACAATATCCAACAAATTAACCAGAAGCCCCATCCCCCTGCCTGCGGCAGGCAGGCAGCCCTTCCCCAAAACAGGGAAGGGAGTTTGGTAATCGAAGTTCTTAAAGTTTATTCATTAAAACTAGTGTCGTGTCAACGAACTCTTGTCGCAACGTCATGCTGAACTTGTTTCAGCATCTCTTCGCTGATTAGACCCTGAAACAAGTTCAGGGTGACCCCTAAGACAATATCAAGTTGACACGACACTAGAATGTACCAAATATGCGATACCCAAAAGTCCCCCGTTTGCTTACCTGCCGCAGGCAGGGGGGATTTAAGGGGCAACTAAGAATCAATAATTAACTAATACCAAATAAACCAATGAAACAAATCGTAATTTTAATCATGTTTGTTTTTAGTTTCGGAGTTCTGTTTTCGCAGAATTCCAGTACTGAAATGTTGTCTCTTTCCCAGATCAAAAAGAATGTAAAGACCAAACGTGTCAGCAGTTTTGACAAGACCGGCGGAAACGGCGACTGCTGGGGCGGAATTGCTGTCGGCGAAAAGCGTACGATCATGGATGTGAAAGGCGCCGGTATCATCAACCACATCTGGATTACAATTGCTCCGGAAGCTGGCAGACTAAACCGGAACGACCTCATTCTCCGGATGTACTGGGACGGAAATACTTTTCCTTCAGTTGAAGCGCCTCTTGGTCCTTTCTTTGGAAACGGCTGGAACGAAACCTACAATTTTGTGAGCGTGCCGCTTACTGTTTCACCCGGCTGGGGAAAATCGTATGTGAGTTATTTTGCTATGCCTTTTGCAAAGGGCGCCAAAATCGAGATTGAGAATCAGGCAGACGAAAAAATACAATCGTTTTATTTCAACATCGATTATACCGAAATGCCTGAATTGCCTGAAAATTCAGGACGGTTTCATGCCTGGTACAACCATGAGCTGACTGAAGCCCTTCCGGGAGGAGAAAACGAATGGGGAACTTTGGGCGAAACCGGAAGAAATCCGAATGGCAAGGGGAATTACGTGTTTGCCGATATTCAGGGAAAGGGTCAATTTGTTGGTGTGAATTATTACGTCAATTGCCCAACGCCTATGTGGTATGGCGAAGGCGACGAAATGGTTTTTATTGACGGCGACACCATCCCGACTTTAAACGGAACGGGAACTGAAGATTTCTTCAATACCTCGTGGTGCCCGAAAGAACTGTTTCAGCATCCATATTTCGGTTATCCGCGTGTAAATAATGAAACCGGGTGGTTGGGACATACGCACGTTTACCGCTACTTTATTGCCGATCCGGTTTATTTCGACAAATCGTGCAAATTTACCATCGAACACGGCCACAACAATAACCTGACACTCGATTTAGCTTCGGTAGCCTATTGGTATCAGGATAAAGCTTCGAAATTGCCACGTACGTTTACCAAAGAAGAACGTCAGTATAAACCAATCATTGGAGCTTCTGAAATGCACAAATGGCGCGATGCCTGGCGAATTGAAAACGGTAGTAAAAGCCAGTTGTGGGGTAACGAAAAAAGACCTTCAGATAAATAGTGCAGAGTTTTAGTCAGGGTTTCACTTGAAGTGAAGCTCTGACTAAACTATTTCATCTTACTAAATCGGTGAAGATTTTATTGAACGGAAGAATCTCAGAAGAAGATAATTGCTGTAGTCAGAATTACGTTCAAAAAATAAAATTCCTATTTGATGAAACAATTTGTTTTAAATTCCTAATTTTGAATTATATATAAAACGATACGTATATACCAGAATTTAGAAAAGGATTGGATTTTGAGGTTTTGATCATATATTGATTCTTAAATACTTACTTCTTTTACCTAAACAAATTCCTAAAATGAACAAAATAATCATTTCATCGGTACTCGTTATTGTTCTATTAACTTGCAATCGTGTAAATGCTCAATCTTTCATCAAAATTCGCCCTGACGAAGACAAGGTCATTTGCACCTACCATTATGCTAATGGTGTCATGTCTGGGATGTCATTGCATGAGTATTTTCAAAATACAGGAGAAACTGGTTCTGTGATTGTATCATCCGCAAAATCGGGCAAAGTTACCGTCAATGTCTCTTCCGGAATGATATTAAGATGTATGATAGCCTTTAATACTACGAGTGTGAGGTGTGCATCATCAGATTACACCGATATTCAGATAAATTTATCGTCAGCAAGTGGAACACAAAGTTTTACTGAATCTTTATCTCCCTATTATACCCAGGGAACTTCCATATGGATTCCTACTCCAGCTCCCGGGCATTTTATTAATACGTCAGGATATTGGAATAAAGTCCAAATTGATACATGCTATTCTCTTGATGTAGGCCAATGGACTTCATTATCATTGATTCAGTTACCAAAATCAGTTTCATTACAGAATTATCCGAATCCCTTTGAAAAATCAACGATTATTTCATTTAATCTTTCATCAAAATCTTTTGTGACACTTGATATATTTAATTTATTGGGTA
>Ga0209538_1001381_pt1 | contig 12846 bp, 11 predicted proteins | sample BarGraNGADG00211_2_FD_184492 | JGI IMG/M metagenome (GOLD analysis project Ga0209538, IMG submission 184492) | Arctic peat soil microbial communities from Barrow, Alaska - Barrow Graham LP Ref core NGADG0004-211 (SPAdes) (version 2) | ecosystem: Environmental > Terrestrial > Soil > Wetlands >... | reverse complement strand
GTCCTGGTGAGGCAGATCGGCAGGTACGTGGCCCGCATCGTAGAGGACGGCGATACTATCCAGGTCGGATACGGCAGCCTGCCGAGCGCGATCCTCGCGAACCTCGAGGACAAGAAACACCTGGGGGTCCACACGGAGTTGTTGAGCGACGGCATCGTGAACCTGATGCAGAAGGGCGTAATAGACAACACCCGCAAGACGCTCGATCGGGGCAAGACCGTGGCGTCGTTCTGCATGGGCACCCCCGAGACCTACGAGTACATCCACGACAACCCGTCGATCGATTTCCGCCCCATCGACTATACCAACAACCCGCTCAACATAGCGCGTAACGCGAATATGACCGCCATCAACATGGGCCTCGAGATCGACCTCACAGGCCAGGCGACCGCCGAGTCGATCGGCAAGACGTTCTACAGCGGCATCGGCGGGCAGGCGGACTTCATGCGGGGCGCGGTGCTCGCGCCGGGCGGCAAGACCATCCTGGCCCTGCCGTCGACCGCGGGCGCCGAGGGCGAGGTCTCGAGGATCATCCCCTCCATGACGCAGGGCGCCGGGGTGACGCTGACGCGCGGTGACATCCAGTACGTCGTCACCGAGTACGGCATCGCCTACCTGCACGGCAAGAACGTCCGCGAACGCGCCATGGAGCTGATCTCGATCGCGCACCCCAAGTTCAGGCCCTGGCTCATCGAAGAAGCCAAGAAGCTCAAGATGATCTACCAGGACCAGGCCTTCATCCCGGGCACCAGGGGCGAGTACCCCGAGGACCTGGAGACCTACCGGACGACCAAGGACGGCACGGAGGTCCTCTTCCGGGCGGTGAAGATCAGCGACGAGCCTCTCATCAAGGACCTCTTCTACTCTCTCTCGGACAACAGCATGTACCGGAGGTTCATCTCGTTCCGCAAGGACATGCCGCACGAGCGGCTCCAGGAGTACGTCGTCATCGATTACACCCAGGAGATGGTCATCCTGTCGTTCGTCCACGAGGGCGACAAGGAAGAGCTGGTGGGCCTCGGCCAGTACACCATCAACGAGCAGCAGCACAACGCCGACGTCGCGTTCGTGGTCAAGGACGAGTACCAGAACAAGGGGATCGGGACGGAGCTGCTGGGCTACCTCACACAACTGGCCAAGCGCCAGGGGCTGCTCGGCTTCACCGCGGAAGTCCTGGTCGAGAACGAGCCGATGCTCCACGTCTTCGAGAAGCTGCTGGACGTGAAGAAAACCGTGGACTCGGGAGTCTACTACATGACGATGGAGTTCAAGAGCGCCGAAGTGTAAAACCGGTGCCAGGCACTTTTCACCCCGTTATTTCCACTGGCGGGGGTCCTGCCGACCACACCCCGTGCCGCCCTGAGAGCACGGATGGTGCATAATATTCAGCATAAAGAAGAAGGCACTGGAGATAGTCGACCCAAAGTATCTTGTGCCGCTTGCACCCAAAGCGGCCTGGGACGGCTGGTTCGCTATAGTCATCTTTCCGGGCGACGCGCCGATGCGCTGGCTCAAGGCGCACTTTTACAACCGCGCGTATACCCCGGGCTGGTACCCGCTCTCGCTGCTCGAAGCGATCGGCGAGAGCACCGAGGTGCTGATCACCTGGGGTTCCAGGCACGAAGTCGAAGTCCATCAGCATCGCTTCGAGGGCAACACCGTCAGCGCCGAGTCCTCTCCCCTCTCCATCGCGTTCGAGGACAGCTTCCTGCTGGAGGGAACCGCCCCCACTACCGGATGTCGTTCTCCCTGCCCGGCAGCGAGGTCTCGGCGCGGTTCGAGTTCGAGACCGGCTGGCCGATATGGTGGTCGAGGTTCGGCAGGTTGCTCCAGTACGTCGGGCAGCATTCGAAGGCATTCGCCGAACTCGTGACCGATGAGGGGACTTTCGGTCTGGAGGGCCTGGGGGTGATGGAGCACGTTGCGGGAACCGCCGTGCCGTTTGATTTTACGCGGGCCGCCCCCATCAACTTCCATTGGGACGTGCTGGCTTTCGAGGAGTCGACCTCGCCGTTCGATTCCGCGGCGGGACTTTCCGTAGGCGTGGAGGGGAAGAACGTCATGCCACTGAGAGCAGGCCTCCGGCTGCCGGGCCACGAGCCGTGGCGAATGCGGGGCCTCTGGGTCCGGTACCTCGAGACCACAGTGGGCAGGGACCTCAACGACGAGGAGATCATGGTGCCCCTGCGCTGGCAAGGCAAGATGCGCAACCTGAAGGGCACGTTCACGTACGAGGCGACTGCGGCCACGCCGGCCGCGGGCATCCTGCCCGGCGGCGCGATGCTCGGTTTCGATTTCACCGGCAGGTGGGTGGGCCGCGGATCGCATGCCCTGTTGTTCAGCGGTACCGGGTTCACCGAATACGGCGATTTCAGCGGCAGGCTGGCCGCCGGAGCAAGGTGAAAGAGCCCGCGTTGCCTGCCGATACCGACCCGCGAGCGCCACTGCCAGCGGACCTCCTCATCCTCGGTGGGACCGTCATCCCCATGAACCGGGATATGGAAGTTATCGCCGATGGGGCGGTCGCCATAATCGATGGCAAGATAGCCGCTCTGGGCAGCCGGGACCGGGTCGCCGGCGCCTACACGGCGAGGCAGAGCATCGACGCCACCGGCAAGCTCGTGATGCCAGGCCTCATCAACACCCACACGCACACGCCGATGACCATCCTTCGAGGCTACGGCGACGACATGGCCCTCGACGAATGGCTCAATAAGTCGATCTGGCCCTGGGAAAGTGAGACGCGTTAACCCGGACACGGTGCGCGCGAACTCCCGCCTCGCCATCGTCGAGATGATCCGCGCCGGAATCACGACATTTGCCGACATGTATTTTTACGGCACCGCCACCGCTCCGCTCGTGAGCGATGCGGGAGTGAGGGCCGTGCTGGGAGAAGCGTATGCCGAGGGCGGGCCCTACCCCTTTGACCACACCGTGCAGGCCACCGCGGAGCTCGTGGAACGGTACGCGGACGACCCGCTGTTGACCGTCTCGGTGGTGGCGCACAGCGCGTATGCCTGTACGCGCGAGCGGCTCCTCAAGTGCGCCGAGATGGCGGCTGAGTACGGCGCGCCGCTGCACACGCACCTGTCGGAGACTCTCGACGAGACCGAGGCCGTGTTGGCCCAGACCGGCATGAGGCCCGTCGCATACATGGACAGCCTGGGCCTGCTGACCCCCGGGACGGTCGCCGCCCACTGCATCCATATCGACGGCGACGAGATGGGTCTCCTCGCGGAGCGGGGGGTGAGCGTCTCGCACACGCCGCAGAGCGAGATGAAGCTCGCTTCCGGAGTCGCGCCCATTCCGGAAATGCTCGCTGCCGGGCTCACTGTGGGGCTGGGGACGGACGGAGTCGCGAGCAACAACGTCCTCGATGTCTTCGAGGAGATGAAGGCCGCCGCCCTCCTCCACAAAGTCACCACCGGGGACCCCACCGCGCTGGACGCCAGGACGGTATGCCGCATGGCGACGATCGATGGGGCGCGGGCCCTGGGCATGGGCGACGAAGTCGGCTCGCTCGAGCCAGGCAAATCAGCCGACGTAATACTGGTCGACCTCGACAGCCCTCACGCGGTGCCCTGCTCGAACCCGTTCTCGCACGCTGCCTACGTCCTGGGAGGCAGTGACGTCGCGACCGTGATAATCGAGGGCAGGACGATCATGCTCGACCGTCAGTTGCTGACCGTCGATGAAGAGGCGGCCATCAGGGAGATACAGGGTCTGCAGGGGCTGCTCGGCTGACGCTGGAGCGCGGAAGGAGTCGGCATGGAACTCGAGCCAGAGATAGTCGAACGCATCAAGCGCTACAAGCGTGGGAACCTCATTGCGCGGCTGATCGGGTTGGCGCCCGTCCTTTTCGAGGACGCCGCATTCCTCACCCTGGTCGTTGTCTGGACGGCCACCCGCACCGGCTCGCTGGTGCTGATGTCCACGGGCGGCAGCCGCGGCCCGCTCTGGCTCTGGCTGCTCTTTGTGATACTTTCCTTGCTGGTGCTGGTCTTCATGCTTGTCACAAGATGACCTTCAGGCGCGCTGAGGGGACGCGCTCGAGGCCGGCCTGTCGAGGCAGGAAGCAGAAGCGATGATGGCGCACGAGGTGTCCCACGTGCTTATCGGAGATGGCTACAGGCGGGCGACCTTCAGGTTCCGCGGGGCCACCGTGCTCGCCTTCTTAGCCATGGTCATCCTGCCATTCGTGCTGGTCTCCTTCCTGATCGGGTTCTACTGGTGGATTGCCCTCGCGCTGCTGGCCTGGACGATCGCGGCTCTCACCTGGAGCGCGCGCACCACACGGCGCTTCTTCAGGAACGACGACCAGCTCGCCGATGCTATCGCCGTTCGCCTGACCTCCGACCCGGCCTCGCTCATCGAGACGATCAAGAAACTCGACGAACCGTATAGCAGCAAGCCCGCGGCGTTCCCGCGCGGCGCCATTTTCCCGGAGCACATGTTCATCAACAGGACCAGGATTGACGTGCGCCTCGAGAACATACGGGCGATCGAACGGGGTTTCGCGGTGGAGCCCGGCCGGGAAGCCTAGCTTCAGACGCGGGCGAGGAAGCTCAATATCAGCGCGTTGACCTTTGCGGCGCGGTCGATGTTCAGCGTGTGGGTCCCGCCCGGTATGACAGCCAGCTCCGCATTCGGCATCGCCGAGGCAGTCTCTTTGAAGACTTCCAGCGGGTCTTCCGTGAGCGAGAGGAACTCATCGCGGTCGCCGCCCACAACGAGTGTCGGCGCAGAGATGGCGCCGAGCTCCTCCAGGCTGAAGTCAGGAAGCGTGGTCCACATCTCCCTCATGCCGTCCACGAACCGGCGACCGGTGCCAGGCTCCGGGTTCAGCAGCCTGCGCATTACGAGCAGGCCGCGCAGGACCGGCGAGGCAGGCCTCAGAAAGCGCTCGATCACCTCGTTGGTCTCCTCGGTGTAGTTCGCTGTGTTGAAAGAGGTGCCGAACAGGACAAGGCTTCGCACCAGGTCGGGGCGCTCCAGAGCCATCGCAAGGCCCGCGATCCCACCGTCGCTGCTCCCGATGACGTGGACCGGTCCGATGCCCAACCTCTCCACCAGGGAGGCGGCGTCATGCCCCATCTGCCGGTAGGTCAGCCGTGCGGTGCCCAGGGTGGTGCGGCCGTGCCCGCGGGAATCCATCGCCACGACCATATGGCCTCGCGCGAGCGCCGGTATCTGCGCTGCCCACCCTTCGGCGATCGTGAACCCGCCGTGGAGGAGCAGAACGGGTTCGCCGCGGCCAAAACGCTTGTAGAAGATGCTGATATCGCCGGCGGCAACCCTCCCGGAGCCCTTGCAGCCAGTGAAGAAGGACCAGGCGGTGAACGACACGAGGGCATGAACCCAGGGCTTGCTGGCCTTGAGCGACCCGATAGTATTCATCTTGAGCCTGGGAGCAATAGCCATGATCCTCGGATTCTTCATGCGAGAATGATGTCCTCTGGTTGGGGCGGCGGTAACATTCGCTGCCGGCGGGACGCCGGCGCTACGTCTCAGGCCGGCGCTACGCGTGGCTCGAGAGTATCTCTTCCGCCTGCTTGACCATCCTGTCCAGCAGCTCCTTGCCTGAGACCACGTCATCGATGAGGCCGATCGACTGCCCCACCGCGAGCGGCGCCATCTCGTAGTCGCCGGTGTTCCAGGCTTCCTTCGACCGCGAACCGATCATGTACGGAAGGATGTCCTCAAGGGTTCCTTGCCCAGCCTCCACCTCCAGCACCTTGCGCGCGATCTCATTGTTGAGGCAGCGCATCTGCAGCTTGATGGAGCGGCAGATGAGCGTGGTGTCGGTCTCCTGGCGCTGGACGAGCTCCTCTTTGATCCTGGGGTGGGCGAGGCATTCGTCGGTCGCGATGAACCTCGATGCCATCATCACGCCAGACCCGCCGAGCACCAGCGCCGCGGCCAGGCCGCGTCCGTCGGCAATCCCGCCGGCTGTGATCACCGGGATGCTTATGGACTCGCTGATCCGTGGGGTCAGGACCATCGTGGTCACGTCATCGTCCAGAGGGTGCCCGCCCTCCTCTATGCCCGCCGCGATGACGGCGTCGTAGCCGGCGCCCTCAGCGTGCTTTGCATGGCGGACGGACCCCAGCTTGTGGATGAGCTTCACCCCGGACTTCTTCGCCTTCTCCACAGCCGCCTCACCCAGGTAGCGGTCGATGGGCGCGCCCGAGATCTCCAGTGCGGCGACGCCCTCGTCGCAGCAGACGTCGAGGTACTCCTGGTGGAGCTCTTTGGTGATGCGCACCGAAGGCAGCAGGGTGATGTTCACGCAGAACGGCTTGTCGGTAAGCCTTCGCGTCTCTTCGATCGCCCCTCGCAACTCCTCTCCCGTGTCGTAGTTGCCGGCGGTCAGGTTGCCCAGCCCGCCCGCGTTGGATATCGCCGAGCAGAGGTCCGGCAGCGCGAGCCACATCATCCCGCCGCACATCACCGGGTACTTGATGTCGAACAGTTCGGTCATCCTGGTATGCATGTTGTTCCTCCAGTCCGGTCATGCCCGAACAGCATATCAGGCTGAAGCACAGAGTAATACCGAGGAAGAATGTGGCAGGGGCAATCTTGAACCGGCTCATCCGAATTGGCCAATTCGCTTGCCATCATGTAGCCGATGAGCGACGATTTTCTCCAGGCAATGATCGCGTGAGCGGAAGGATCTCGAAATCAACAATCAAGATGGTGTATCCGGCGGGCGTCCGGAAGATCGGGACCACGCTTCCCGGGGGCCGGCGCTGAAAGCGGAACTGCTCGACTCAGTTCCGGAGTCTGTCTTCCTGCACGACCCTGATGGCGTGATCATATACGTCAACGAGGCCGCCTGGAGCACGCGAGGGTACGCCCGCGATGAGATGATCGGTCTCAATATACGGGACCTGGACATACCCGGATCTTCGAGATCGTTCGAGTCCAATATCAAGGAGATACTGGATAAAGGCGAGGCGCGGTTTGACACCGTTAACGTGACCAAGGCCGGAACCGAGTATCCCGTGTCCGTGGCGGCAAGGGTTATCGAATCCAGCGACAGGAAGCTGATCCTGGCCGTCGTGCGTGACATCACGAGCCCGAGAGAAACCTTGACGGCGCTCAGCGACTCGCTACAGTTGCTGGAGGACGTCGCCCACGGCATCAGCGAGGGGATACTGCTTGTGACCCGTGATTTCAAGATCCGTTGGGCCAACAGCGCCGCGGTGGCCCACAGCGGCTATACGATGGAGGAGGTCATCGGCAATTACTGCTACAAGGTATCGCACGGGATCGACCAGCCGTGCGCCCCACCGTCTGACCCGTGCCCGATAGCGGAACTGGAGAAGAGCGGGCACCCGATGCACGTAGTCCACGAGCACGTGGACAAAGAAGGAAACACGTCGTGGGTTGAGGTCAGCGCGTACCCGACGAGGTTCGAGGGCGAAAGCCCCGTCGAGTTTGCGCACGTCGCACGCGATATCACCGAGCGGATAAAGGCCGAGGAAGAACTGGAGCGGCTGAACAGGGATCTCGAGGCCTTCAGCTACACGGTCTCTCACGACCTGCGTGCTCCGCTGCGCGCGATCGAACAGTTCGCGCGGATAATAATCGAGGACCACAGCGGGAGCTTCGATGAGAAGACCGCAAGGCTCCTCCACATCGTCATCCAGAACGCCGCGCACATGCGCGACCTCATCGAGGGCTTGCTCTCGTTTTCGCGGTTGGGCAGGGAGGAACTGCGCGTCACCGAGGTCGACATGACGCGCCTTGCGGAAGAAGCGTTCGAGGAGGCGCTTGCTGCCAACCCCGGTGCCACGATCCGGTTCACGTGCGAGGGGCTACCGGTCGCCTGTGGTGACCGGCTGCTGCTTGGCCAGGTCTTCGCGAACCTGTTGTCCAACGCGGTCAAGTTTTCCGCGGGCGCCGACTCGCCAGTCGTTACCGTCACCGGGTCGTCCTCCGGCAAAGACAACGTGTACGAGGTGCGGGACAACGGTGCGGGATTCGACATGACGTACGCGGACAAGCTGTTCAAGGTCTTCCAGCGATTGCACGGCGAGGAGTACGAGGGGACCGGCATCGGCCTCGCCAACGTCCAGCGCATAGTCAGCCGCCACGGCGGAAAGGTGTGGGCGGAAGGCACCCCAGGACAAGGGGCCGCCTTCTTCTTCACGCTCCCCGTTACGGGCGCGAAGCGCGCCCCCTAGCCATTTCTCTCCGGACCTGCCGCGCAACCGCCCGTAGCATGTCCGCAAACCGTCTGGTATCCTCGATGTGACGCGTCTTCGCGAATCTTCTTTGCCGTCACAAACGGGTGAACCCATACGAGCATCGGCACGGGGTCACGGTGCGGAGGAGATGGTCTTTTGGGGAACATCACAGTCGGCGATATCGACATCTACTACCAACTGGTCGGCGAGGGGCCGCCGCTGGTGATGATCATGGGCTATACGGCCAACAGTGACATGTGGGGCCCGCGGTTCGTCGAACCTCTCGCCCGCGAGCACCGCCTGCTCCTCTTTGACAACCGCGGAGCCGGGCGCACCACCCCCGGCCGGCGTGCCTTCACCATCAAGCGTTTCGCTGACGATACCGCGATGCTGATGGCGGAACTGGGCATCAAGAAAGCGGATATCCTGGGCGCATCGATGGGAGGGATGGTTGCGCAGGAGTTAGCTCTCAACCACCCCGGCAAGGTGGACCGCCTGGTGCTCGCATGCACGACCTGCGGAGGCCTGCGGCAGACCCTCCCCCGTCCCGGGACGATCGCGCCACTGGTCAAGCGGTACCCGACTGTGGAAGAGCAGATCCACAATTCGTTGCACACTCTCTATCCACGCGAATGGCTGGACTTACACCCGGAAGCAGAGGCCGAAGCGATCGCCCAGGCGGACATTGCCCCTATTTCCCCTCGTAACGCGAGGCGCCAGATGGCTGCTATCGCCTGCCATCACACTTATTCCAGACTTCCGTCCATCGACAATCGCACATTGCTCATCTTTGGCGACAGCGACTTGCTCATCCCACCGAAGAACTCGAGGACCATAGCCGGGCGGATACCAGGAGCGCGGATATGCGAGTTCGCGGGCGGCGGGCACGGGTTTGCGATTCAGTTCCCCGAAGAAGTTGCTGATGTGGTTAACGAATTCCTCGCTGAACCGGCCGAAGACCAACCGCTCACATAGAGCAGTACTGGCCGGCGAGCCTTACGGCGTGAGCCGCGTCCTTTCCCCAATCGTCCGCCCCGGAATAGTCGACGACCGCCTGGTTCACCGGACCGCCGCCGATGATGATCTTCACCTGAGACCTGAGCCCGGCGTCCGCCATCGCCTGGACCGTAGCCTTCATCTCGTCGAAGGCGGGGGTCAGCAACCCCGAGAGCGCAACCAGCCTGGCGCCTGTTTCACGCGCCTTGTCCACGAAGCTCTCGGCCGGCACGTCCACGCCGAGGTCTGTGACGTCGTAGCCTTCGCAGCGGAGCAGGGTCGTCACGATGTTCTTGCCGATGTCATGGATGTCGCCCTTGACGGTGCCGATGACCACGGTGCCCAGTGGATCTCCCACGCTGCCGGAGAGGTGTGGCTCGATGAGGGCGATGGCTTCCTTGAATATCTCCGCGGACATGATGAGTTCGGACAGGTAGTACTCTTTGTCCTCGAAGCGCTTTCCGATGACCGACATCCCCTCTCGCAGTTGCTCCACGAGACCGACCGGATCGGCGCCCTCCCCGAGCGCTGCTTCCACCCCGCTCAGGACGTCGTCCTCCTCCAGTTCGATAAGCGCGTCGGTGATACTGTCTGCCATCTCTCCACCCTCCCGTCTCGGCCTGTGGGTGCCGTTGCGGCACCGTACCGCATAATCCTACTATATCCACAATCAGGGGTCAGATACCGTCTACCTCTCCGTCTACCCGGACGCTCCACCCAGCCCGAATCGGCAGCTCACCTGGCAGGTCGACACCCCGGCGCGCATAATAGTGATACAAGCAATCACAATTGGAGAACGGCCATGGCATGGGACACACTGCCTTCGAGAGATGTCATCGATAGAACGGTGTCGGCGCTCGTAGAACACGGCATCAACGCGTCGTTCGTGGAGACGGGCGAGGCGGCCCGCGAGAAGGTCCTCGCATTCATTCCCGAGGGCGACGAGGTCATGAACATGACCTCCATGACGCTGTCCGCACTCGGCCTGGACAAGCTCATCCTTGAATCGGGCCGCTACGTCGCCACGAGGAACAAGTTCAGCAAGATGGATCCGAAGAAGGACAAGCTCGAGATGCAGAGGCTTGGCGCAGCGCCCCCCTGGTCGATCGGCAGCGCCCACGCGGTGACGGAGGACGGCTCCGTGATGTGGGCCTCGAACACCGGGAGCCAGCTGGCCGCCCACGCCTCCGGTGCGATGAAAGTCTTGCTGGTGGTGGGGGCGCACAAGATAGTGAAAGACAGGGACGAAGGTTTCCGACGCCTCTACGAGTGGTGCCTGCCACACGAGACTGAGCGCGCCCTGAAGGCTTACGGCCCCGGCACGACGACCAAGGTAAACAAGGTGCTGATCATCAACGGCGAAAAGATAGCCGGCCGCATCACGCTTATCCTCGTCAACGAAGTGCTGGGCGTCTGAGAGCAGGCCTCCCGCGAGCAGAACGGATCACCACGAGAGGTTTGCCATTCTCTATTCAACACTCCACGCTCTGCGTTGTAGAATCCAGCCGGGACAACTTATCTCAAGGAGTATTCATGTCAGGCAGTAAGACCAGGCGCCAGGTGCACATCAAAGGCATCGGCAAGAACATGGAACGGATGATGAAGGGCTTCTACCACCTGCCCCTTGTCAACAGGTGGCACCCGTGGCTCAAGGCGGACAGGACCGACATGCGGTGGCTCCCCATCAACCAGGACATAGAGATGCCGGAGGGCGCGCCCATGCCGCTGACCGTTCTCGACCGCATCATCGAGGAAGCCTCCCACCGCGCGATAATCGACTACTGCGGCTGCAGGAAAGGCTGGGGCTGCAAGGACTATCCGGTCGAGATCGGGTGCCTCCTCATGGGCGACTCATCTCTCGAGGCGAAGAGGTTCCCGTTCAGGGAAGTCGGGGTCGACGAGGCCAAGGAACACGCGCGGCGCGCCGTGGATGCCGGCCTGGTGCCGATCGTGGGCAAGGCGCGGGTCGACAACTTCATCTTCAAGATCAAGGACAGGCACCGCCTGCTGACCGTGTGCTTCTGCTGCGAATGCTGCTGCGTGACGCGTTTCTCCGCCTATGCGCCCCTCGAGTTCATCGAACCCTCGCAACCACCCCTCGAGAGCGTCACCATCTCGCTCGACCCCGAGAAGTGCAAGGGGTGCGGCAAGTGCGCCCAGAAATGCTACCTCCAGGCCATCACCATCACGGAGAAGAAGGCGGTTATCACCGAGTACTGCCGGGCATGCGGCCGCTGTGCCACGGTGTGCCCGAATGACGCGATAGAGGTCCGGCTCAGCGACCCCGAGTTCGTGGAGAAGACGCTCGACCGGATACGCACATACGTGAAGTACGACTGACAGGCGGTGCGTGATGCGCGACTTGCGGAACAGGGCTGTTCTGGTCACAGGCGCGGCGAGCGGGATCGGGCGGGCGGCGTCCATCGCATTCGCTTCCGAAGGGGCGGACCCCCTGATCCTCAACGACATCGACGAGGCGGGACTGGAAGAGACCGCCTCAGCCATCCGCAAGATGGGCCGCGAGACGATAACGCTCCCTGCGGATGTCTCTGACGCCGCTGCGGTCGCGGAGATGGTCGCGAGCGCTCTGGAGTACGCGGGCAGGATCGACATCCTGGTCAACGTGGCGGGGGTGGTCGGCTTCTGCCCCGTAGAAGACCTCACCATCGAAGACTGGAAGCACGAGCTCGGCGTGGACCTGTGGGGCGTGATCCACACAGTGAGCGCGGTCTACCCCTACATGGTCTCCAGGGGCGAAGGCCACATCCTCAATATCGCCTCATCCAGCGGCCTGTTCGACCCGGTCCTCTACCTGTCTCCGTACGTCACCGCCAAGTTCGCGGTCGTAGGGTTCTCGGAGGCCCTCATGCTGGAAGCCAGGCCGAACGGCATCGGCGTCTCCTGCGTGTGCCCCGGCAGCGTGGACACTCCCATTAAGAACAGGATCCGCGTCAAGGGCTTCGCCGAAGGCGCGGGCAGGCTGGTCCAGATGGCGCTCGCGGTCTCCTCCACGCCCGAGGCGACGGCGCGTATCATCGTCGACGCGGTAAAGAAGAACCGCTTCCTGGTGGTCACTACGGGGTTCGCGCGCGCCTGCTACTTTGTGAGGAAGCACTTCCAGTGGCTGTGGTTCGGGACCATGCGGAAGTTCGCTCCGGTGCTGGCGTTCGCCTTCAAGAGATACCGCGTGTGATGGGCGGCAGGGGCGGCGCGCTCAGAGACTTCGCGGGGCGCGAAAGAAGACACCTGCATCTGGTCGTATACGCCCTCGTCCTCCTCTTGATCGGCATCATCATCGTCTCCCTCCTCACCTTCGGCGACGTCAAGATATCCCGGGTCACCTTCCCGAACACCTATTCCAAAGGCAAAGAACGGGTCGCGGGCCTGCTGTACACACCGGATCATGTTCAGCCGGGCACAAAAGTCCCGGCGGTGGTGTTCGCCAACGGTTTCGTGGTGTACAAGGAGCTGTATGTCCCGATGTGCAGGGAGCTGGCGCGGCACGGCATCGAGGTGCTCGCGATAGACCTGCCTGGGTTCGGGGGTTCGGGCGGGCACAGCGACCTGGGGAACACCGAATATACAGCCATGCTGGCGGCATATGACTGGCTCGTCAGGAACCATCCCGAGGTGGACCCCGCCAGGGTGGCCGCGGCCG
>Ga0209538_1001380_pt1 | contig 12848 bp, 12 predicted proteins | sample BarGraNGADG00211_2_FD_184492 | JGI IMG/M metagenome (GOLD analysis project Ga0209538, IMG submission 184492) | Arctic peat soil microbial communities from Barrow, Alaska - Barrow Graham LP Ref core NGADG0004-211 (SPAdes) (version 2) | ecosystem: Environmental > Terrestrial > Soil > Wetlands >... | reverse complement strand
CTTGCAGGGGTCGAACGGCCCGCAGCTGACCCGCGGACTGCGACCCCTGGCAGTCAAGCCGAAACGTCGTCGTCGTCGTAAGTCCGAACACATTCAACCCCACAACGGGAGCGGCCACACGCTTCCCGGGCCGATGATCGACCGTTCGTCGTCGCGGCGTTCGGCCAGCCGTCACGACCACACCCGGCGTCGTGCTCTCGCGCCGACGCCGGGCCACCACATCGGGCCGACGCCGGGCCACCACATCGGGCCGATCGAGCCAGCCCGCGCCGAGCCCGGTCAGAGAGCCGGGTCCACCTGGACCTTGAGCCCCTGGCGGTCGCGGACGAGCTGCACGGCGTCAGCGAACTGCTCCAGCGGCAGCGTGTGAGTGATCATCGTCTCGGCGTCGATGGCACCCGAGGCCATCAGGCGCATCGCGGGTTCGAACGTGTTCAGCACGGCCATCGAGCCGATGACGCTGATCTCGTCGTTGTATACCTGGAACGGCGACAAGGCGAGCCGCACGTCGGGCGGAGCGACACCGAACACCAACATCGTGCCACCGCGCCCGAGCGAGCTCAGCGCCGTCTGCGCGCCCACCGCCACACCGGTGGCCTCGATCGCGTACTCGAAACCGAGACGACGACTACCCATCAGCTCGTCCAGGGACTCCACCGCAGCCTCGGCGCCCATCCGGACGGCCAGCTCGCGCCGAGCAGGATTCGGCTCGACGACGCTGACCTGCGCAGCGCCGCTCCGCCGTGCGGCCTGGATCAGGAGCAGCCCGAGGGTACCGGCGCCGACGACTAGAAGCTCCGAGCCGGGCACCATCGCGAGCCGGCGCAGGCCGTGCACCACGCACGCCAATGGCTCGATCAGCGCCGCCGCTCCCCAGCTCAGCGAGTCGGGAATCGCATATGCGTTGCCGGCAGGAACCGCGACGAGCTCGGCGAACGCACCGTCCACCGTGTCGCCCGTCGCACCCCAGTCCTCGCACAGATTGCCACGCTGGCGCTGACAGTAGGTGCAGTGGCCGCAGAACAGGCTCGGATCCACGGCGACCCGCTCGCCGATCGACAGACCGGTGACACCGGCGCCGAGGGCGACGACCTCACCGGCGAACTCATGACCGGGCACGAGCGGGTACGGCGCCGGGGGAAACTCCCCATCGATGATGTGGAGGTCGGTACCGCAGATCCCGACCGCTCGCGGGGCGACGACGATCTCGCCCGGTCCAGGAGTCGGATCAGGCAGCTCCTGGACAGCGATGGTTCCCGGAGTGGTGACGACAGCTGCGCGCATCAGAATTCCCTTCGGCTAGGTGACAACACAGGTTGACAAGACTCGGCGACAGCGCGGGCGGGGTCTGGCTCGTTCGACGTCGCGGCGCTCGGGGCAGAGCGACCGATCCGAGGCCGAGATCGCTGCAGTCATCGGGTCACTCGGTCGGGATAGCGCGACATCCACGGCGCACTCGTCTGGAAGGCAGCACTGGCCGCGAGCACACCGGCGTCGTCGTGCCGCTGCCCAACGATCTGCAGACCGACCGGAAGCCCGTTCGCCAGACCCGCCGGCACTGACGCCGCAGGATGCCCGGTGAAGTTGAACGGGTAGGTCAGACACCACCCGATCGACGGATCGACCGGAACCCCGGCCACCGCGGTCGGACCCGTCGTCAACCCGTCATCGCGGTTCACGACAGCCGTCACGACCAACGTCGGAGTGGCAAGGAAGTCGTAGCCGTCGAACGCATCCTGAATCGCGTCGAAGACAGCAGTCCGCAGCCGTTCGTCCGCGCGCGTCTCCATCGCCGAGCGGGTCTGAGCAGCCACCAGCATGTCGCGGAAGGCGGGCGTGAGCTCATCCAGGTGGTCACGCAGCAGATCCACCCCCCAGCCGAGGACACCGGCCAGGCTATCCGCATACAGCACACCCATCAGCCGAACCCAGAGTTCGGCCAGCTCCAGCTGGTCTGCCGGAAGCCTGACCTCCACCGGCTCTACCACTGCGCCTGCCGACTCGACGCCACTCAGCGACCTGCGGATCACCTTGGCGACCTCCGGGTCGACCGGGAACCCGCCGAGATCCGGACTGAACGCGACCCGCTTGCCGCGCAAACCGTCTCGCGACACCTGTGCCAACGACGTCGCGGCGGCCGGAAGGCTGTGCGGGTCTCGCGGGTGCGGTCCCGCCATCGCCGACAGCATGAGAGCTGCGTCAGTTCGGGAACAGCGCCCATTCGCGCCGTTTCGCGCCAACCACGCAGGCCCCTCCGCGTTCAGGGTGACCCGGACAACGCTGCGCGGGGCCAAGACTGCCGACGCCGCGGCGAGCATCGAGACGCGCTTCCGCCAGGACCAGGGCGCCGGTCACGAACCCGCGGAGAGCGGACCGTGGGTTACGGTCTTGACACGGCGAAAGGATGCACCCTACGGTCTGACCATCATCACGAAAACGATTACACGAGGGTCGACCGATGAGTTCGAATGTGGACGGCACGAGAAGCGCAGCGAGCCCTGAGAGCTTCCGGGACGTCGCGTTCGAGGCGGCTGCCAACGCGCTGAGTAGCGAACGCGATGCGCTGGAAGCGGTCTCAGGTCGGCTCGATGACGGGTTCATTCGCGCTGTCGAACTGATCACGGCCTGCCGCGGTCGAACGGTGGTGACCGGCATCGGCAAGTCGGGTTACATCGCGATGAAGATCGCTGCCACGTTGTCGAGCGTCGGACGCCCCGCACAGTTCTTGCACTCAACGGAGGCGTTGCATGGCGACTCCGGCGCGCTCACCCCAGGAGACGTCCTGATTGCCCTGTCGAACTCGGGCCGCACCGCCGAGGTCTGTGCCTTCGCCCGGTACGCCACCTCGATCGCCGTCCCGGTGATCGCGATCGTCGGCGACCGAACCTCACCACTCGCCGTGCTGAGCGAGGCGGTGATCGATGCGTCCGTCGCGCGCGAGGCTGACCCCTTGAACCTCGCGCCGACGGCATCGACGACCGCGGCCTTGGCACTTGGCGACGCGCTCTCAGCCGCGACCATGGCAGTCGCCCACTTCACCCCCGACGAGTTCCACCGCCGCCATCCGTCCGGCTCACTGGGCGAGCAGCTCTCGACCGAGGCGGGCCGGCGATGAGCGCGGACGTCGTAGTGGTCGGGAGCTTCATGATGGACCACACCGCCTATGTGAGCCGGCGCCCGGAGCCGGGCGAGACCGTGCGAGGGCACGGCTTCCTGGTGTCCGAGGGTGGCAAAGGCTTCAATCAAGCCGTGGCCGCGGCGCGTACCGGAGCTGCGGTACGGATACTGGGCCGGCTCGGAGATGACGAGTTCGGCGGCCGGTTCATCGATCGGCTGCGAGAAGAGGGGATCGACACCACCGGTATCGAGTTCGATCTCGAGCTGGGGACGGGCGTCGGTTTCCCAGTAGTCGACGAGAAGGGCGAGAACGCCATCGTCGTCGTCCCAGGGGCGAACGACCGCATCACGGCGCAACAACTGCAGGCTTGCGCGCCGCGCATCGCCGACGCCAAGGTGCTGCTCCTCCAGCGCGAGGTTCCTGAATCGGCTGCCGTACGCGCCGCTGAGATCGCGCGCGAAGCAGGCGTGTTTGTGGTGCTCAACCCGGCCCCCGCAGGATCCATCCACGCGTTTCGCGGCTTGGTCGACCTCGTCATCCCGAACAAGGTCGAGCTCACTGCCCTTGCCCAAGAGGAGGACATCGAAGGCGCAGCCCGCGCCTTGGCTGCCGACCTCGGAGGCTGCGACGTCATTGTCACGCTGGGCGGTGCCGGAGTGCTGATCGTTGCTGACGGGATCTCGCTATCGATTCCGGCCGACTCGGTCGAGGCGGTCGACACAACGGGCGCAGGCGACTGCTTCTGCGGGAGTCTCGCGGCCCGCCTGGCGAGCGGCGACCGACTCGTGGACGCCGCTGAGTACGCCGTCGTCGCTTCAGGGATGGCCGTCGCGCGCCGCGGTGGAGCTGACTCGGCGCCGACCCTCGGCGAGGTGCTGCCGCGCCTTCGGACCCGCCGACAGGCGGGTAGGGGGCGCGGCGTTCCCCTCGCCGCGCCCCCTACCGAGGTCGGAACGGCATAGCGCGCGATTGTGCAAGCTCCGCCCGGATGCTCAGGGGGTGCGCGGACCCGCCGGCCAGGCCGACCGGCTGCACGGTCGACGCGCGGTCGGCCATCCAAGACTCTCGCCGTCGGGGTCGAGGCCAGCCCAGCCGACGTGCTCACGGTGTTGACCGAGTCGAGGTCGACTCGTCCTGCTGCGGGCGATCCGCCGAACCGGTTCTGGGCCCGAACGGCCGGAAAGCGCGAGGCAGACGCGCATCGGGCTCGCGAGTCGTCACGCTCAGCGGCACCCGGCTCGGATGGGTCGCCGCCGAGGGCGTCGGTTTCTCCGACACCCTCGCTGCGACCGGCAAGGTGCTCCGAGCCGACAGCTCGGCAGGCCATCTCGTCGCGGCTGACAAAGGTGAAGCGTCCGACCGTCGTTCGTCGCAAGTCCGCTGCGACGGCACTTCCGCGGCCGAGCTCGTGCACGGCGATGACGCCGACGCGCGAATCTGACAACTGAAAGGCATCGCCATGAAGAAGACAGGCATCATCAACCGGGACGTGTCGGCACTTGTTGCCCAGATGGGCCACCTCGACGCGCTCATCATCTCGGACGCCGGGTTCTCCGTTCCTCGCGGCGTCGGGTGCGTGGATCTCAGCCTGGCGGCGGGTCGGCCGACGGTCGACGAGGTCGTGGCGATGGTCGCGCAGGAGCTGGAGGTGGAGCGCTTCCACTTTGCCGACGAGGCCGCCGAGGGATTCGCCGACAGAGCGGCCGACATCGGGGGTCTCGTGCCCAACGCGGTGGCGACGAGCATGCCGCACGCCGAGGTCAAGCGACTGGCGTCCGGCGCCCGCGGAATGATCCGCACCGGAGATTGTCGCGCCTACGCCAACGTCATCCTGATCTCTGGAGTCGTCTACTGAGCCCGGCCGACCGGAGCGGCTGCGTGTCACCTGCGGAGATCCTTCGCCCGCCAGAACAGCACCGCGAGGTCGACCGTACGTACTCCCCGACCTAGCCGAGGTCCAGCAGCATTCTCGTGTTGCCGAGAGTATTCGGCTTCATCCGAGCGAGATCGAGGAATTGCGCCACGCCCTCGTCGTGCGATCGCAGCATCTCCGAGAACACGGCCGAATCGACCGGGGTGCCCTCGATCGGCTCGAAACCGCTCCGGCCGAAGAAGGTCACCTCGAAGGTGAGGCAGAACAGCCGTTGCAGCCCGAGCCCGCGCGCCCGGTCGAGCAGGTCCTCGAGCAGCGCTCGCCCCACCCCCTGACGGCGCCAGTCTGGGTGCACGGCCAACGTGCGCACTTCCCCCAGGTCCTCCCAGAGGATGTGCAGGGCGCCGCATCCGATCACAGCGCCCTCGCCATCGACCGCCACGAAGAACTCCTGCACGGCCTCGTAGTAGCCGATGAGCTCCTTGGCCACCAGGAGTCGGCGGCGGACGAACGGGTCGACGAGCGTCTGGATGGCCCGGACATCTGTCGGGCGGGCGGACCGGATCGTGAAGGGTGCACTCGTCACAGAGCCACCGTAACGGTGGGTGGCGAGTGGCGATCACTCCCACTCCGTGCCTGGCTGGATGACGGGTGCCATGACGTGACAAGGTCCCGCCGAGACGGCAGGGCAGGCGCGCGGATCTCTCTCGGTCAGGCCTCGTCCTCAGCGTCGTCTCGACCTCGCCGGCGGTGCGTGCGACGGCTGGAACGTGGTGACCGAGGCGATCGCGGCACCGTCGTGCTCGTGTTCGTGGCGCTGCACGTCGGTCAGCCGCCTGACGGCATGGGACCGCTGCTGACCGGATGCCTCATGACCGCTCTGGTCAGGTCGCTCGACGGCCCGACCGGTACGGCGCTGAATCCCGCACACGACCTCAGACCTCGCCTCGCGCAGGCACGGCTCCCGATCCGGGCCAGGGCCCGAGCGACGGGGCGGACCCGTGGGTGCCGGTCGTCGGGCGCATCGTCGGCGGGGTCGCTCCCGCACGTCCGCGCCCGGGCGACGGCGCCGGCATCATCTGCGAGAATCGGACCATGACGATGATTGCTGTCACAGGTGCCTTCGGTAAGGCAGGGCGCGCGGTGGTGACCGACCTCCTCGAGCACGGATACGACGTGGCGGCAACCGACGTGACCGGCCCCCCGGGATCCGACGCCGGCCTTGGCGTGGATCTCGTCCTTGCCGACCTCACGGAGTACGGGCAGGTCGTCGAAGTGCTCGCGGGCGCTGACGCCGTCGTGCACCTGGCGAACATCCCGGCGCCCGGCCGCACGACCGCCCCCGAGACGCTGAACCGGAACACCACGATCAACGCCAACGTCTTCCTCGCCGCCGCGCGGTTGGGGTTGCGCAAGGTGGTCTGGGCGTCGAGCGAGACAACACTCGGCCTTCCGTTCGAGACGCCGCCCCGTTACGCACCGGTGGACGAAGCCCACTTCCCCGTCCCGACGAGCACCTATGCGCTCTCGAAGGTCCTGGGCGAGGAGACGGCACGCCACGTGTCGGCGTGGTCCGGGATCCCGTTCCTCGGGCTACGACTGTCCAACATCCACCGACCCGAGGACTACCCGGCCGTACCGGGCTACTGGGCCGATGCGCGGTCGCGTTGCTGGAACCTCTGGGGCTACGTGGATGCGCGCGATGTGGCGAGCGCGTTCCGGCTGGGGCTGGAGGCCGACACGGAGGGCTCGCAGAATCTCATCATCGCCGCGGCCGACACCATCATGAACCGGCCGTCTGCCGAGCTGCTCGCAGAGGTCTTCCCCAGCGTCTCTCTCACCCGTGAGATCGGCGAGTTCGAGACCCTGCTGTCCATCGACGCTGCCCGCGAGCTCATCGGGTACTCCCCCGCGCACTCCTGGCGCGACCACGTCGAGGAACCGTTGCGCTGAGGACCGGGCCGGCCGAGGTGCGCGCCCGAGAGCCCAGGCGCGGGCGCGGGCGCGTCAGCGGTCCACCCGAGCGCTGCCGCCGGCAGCGAGCTTGAGGACCTCGGCCTTCGTGGCCATGCTCGTGTCACCGGGGGTGGTCATCGCCAGGGCCCCGTGTGCGGCTCCGTACTCGACAGCGATGTGCAGCGGCTGACCGTCGAGCAGGCCGTAGACCAGACCTGACGCGAACGAGTCCCCCCCACCGACCCGGTCGAGGATCTCCAGCCCGCTGCGGTGGGTGGCCTGCACGACGCCGGTCTGCCGCGACCAGGCGAGTGCGCTCCAGTCGTTGACCGTCGCGCTGTGCACGGTGCGCAGGGTCGTGCCGATGACGGCGAGGTTCGGGTAGGTAGCGGCCGCCGCCTCGATCATCGCGCTGAACGAGTCCACCTCGAGGTCCGACAGCCGCTCGTCGACCCCGTCGACCCGGAAGCCCAGTGAGGCGGTGAAGTCTTCCTCGTTGCCGATCATCACGTCCACGTGCCGCGCGAGCTCCTTGTTGACTTCCTGGGCCCTGGCCTGCCCGCCGATGCCCTTCCAGAGACTGGGCCGGTAATTGAGGTCGTACGAAACGACGGTGCCGTGCCGCTTGGCCGCGGTGACCGCCGCGAGGACCGTCTCGGCGGCGCACTCGCTCAGCGCCGCCATGATGCCTCCGGTGTGCAGCCAGCGGACGCCGAGGTCACCGAACAGGTGGTCCCAGTCGACATCCCCGGGCTCGAGCTGGGACGCCGCAGTGCGGCCCCGGTCCGAGACCCCGACGGCCCCGCGCACACCGAAGCCACGCTCGGTGAAGTTGAGGCCGTTGCGCACCCCACGACCGATGCCGTCAGAGGGGACCCACCGGATCAGCTGAGTGTCCACGCCGCCGGTCAGGATCAGGTCCTCGACCAGGTGACCGACCTCGTCGTCCACCAGGGCCGTGACGACCGCCGTGCGCAGCCCGAAGACGCGGCTCAGGCCCCGGGCGACGTTGTACTCACCGCCGCCCTCCCAGGCGCGGAAGGACCGAGCGGTGCGGATGCGACCCTCGCCGGGGTCGAGACGCAGCATCACCTCGCCGAGCGCCACCGCGTCGTAGCGGCACTCGGCGACAGGCCGGATGCTGACTGCGGCTGCGTCGGTCATGTCGGCTCCTCGGGGTGCCTCAGGGCCGCGCAGATCGCGGCTCGGCGGTGGTCAGCTCGACCGCGGCTGCGGTGAGCCGGGTGATGCCCGCGAAGTCGCGGGACGCGATGAGGTCGCGCGGCACCATCCAGGAGCCACCGATCGCCAGCACCGCGGCGAGCCGGAGATAATCCTGGACGTTACCGGGCCCGATGCCGCCCGTCGGCACGAAGCGGACAGCGCCGAAGGGCGCCGAGAGCGCAGCGATCGCCGCGGCGCCACCGGAGATCGCGGCGGGGAAGAACTTCACGGTCGTGATGCCGAGCTCGAGTGCCGCTTGGATCTCGGTCGCAGTAACGGCGCCCGGCAGTGCCACCACCCCGTGCTCGCCGCACCGCTCCACCACAGCCCTGCTCAGACCCGGAGAGACGATGTAGCGAGCTCCGGCGGCGACGGCCCGGTCCACCTGCTCGACAGTCAGGACGGTGCCGGCACCGACGATCATGTCTCCACGATCGCTCATCGCTCGGATGGCGTCCTCGGCGGCAGCCGTGCGGAAGGTGACCTCCGCGACGGGAAGGCCGCCGGCGACCAGAGCCGCCCCGAGCGGCCCCGCGTCGGCTGCCGAGTCCAGAACGACGACGGGGACCAGGCGGGTGGCACCGAGCGCCGACAGAACGTCCATCGTCCCTACCTCTATTTCGCTAGGCGGAATTCTTGATTCGGACTACGGAATTCAGCATGGCACGATCGCATCGCCGACTCAAGCTGTGCGGCCCACTTCCGGAAGCGACAGCCCGGCCGGGAGCAGCGACGGCAGGACCGCCGTCATCTGCTGGTGCAGCCAGGTCACGCGGTCTGTGGTCATCCGCTCGACCGGTGCCGTGATGCTCACCGCAGCGACCGCCGACCCGGAGCGCAACAGCGGCACCGCGAGACAGCTGATACCGGGCTCGTTCTCCTGCTCCTCGGTGGCAAACCCGCGCGCGCGCGCCTCGACGATCGTCGACCAGACGTGGTCGACGTCGATGGCGGGGCCGCCCGCGTCCCGGACGTAGCCGGCGAGCATCGCACGATCCGTCCCCCGGTAGGCCAGCAGGGCACGGCCCAGCGCAGTCGTCACCGCCGCGCTGCGCCGGCCCACTGCGGACCACACCCGCACCGAGCGCTCCGGCTCGACCTTGTCCAGGTAGACCACGTGCACCCCACTGAGCACCCCGAGGTGCACCAGCTCCACCGTTGCACCACACAGGGCCACGAGGGCCGGGTGCAGCAGCACGGGCAGATTCTCATCGCCCATCCAGTCGTCGGCGAGCCGCGTTGCCGCCGGACCCAGGAGGTAGCTGTCCGATCCCGGGTCCTGGGTCACGAAGCCGCGGAACCGCAGCGCCGCCAGGGTGCGGTGCACCGTCGTCTTGTTCAGCCGCAGCACCGCGGCGAGTTCGGCCAGACGCACTCCCCGGACGCCGGCGTCGGCGAGAGCCTGGAGCACCAGAAGCGCCCGATCGACCGCTTCGACGGGCGAGGTCGCCGGACCGGGTCCGCGGTCAGCACGTGTACTCACCACGGCACCCCGCGCCGGAGCCACCACTGCGCGCCCTCGCGCTGGACCCGGACGTCGGACCGACGGTTCGCGAATTGCGCGCGGCGCGGCGCGAGTGACCTGGACATGCATCCCAGCCTAGGAGGCTCGGCCCCCAGGACGACACCCCGGCGTCGTTCCGAGGGCGCGGACAACCATCGTCGGCGCCGCGGGGATGCCGGCCCCGAAGCGCCGGAAGCCTCCCCGGTCCTCGGCCCGGTATGCGGTATCCTGCGTGCTTACGCGTCGGTGCTCGAGCACACCGTGCCGGCGGTCGTTCGTCACGGCGATCGCGCAGTTGGAGGACGAGTGACGCAAGGACAGGAGCGGGCACTGGCTGCCCCTGCAACCTTGACCGAGGTTGCACGGCTGGCTGGTGTGTCCGTGGCAACGGCATCCCGCGTGCTCAACGGCAGCGCGCGTCGGCCCACCGGAGTGATGCGTGACCGCGTGCTCACCGCCGCCGCACGCCTGGACTACTCACCGAATGTGGCTGCCCAGGCTGTCGCACGCGGCCGGACGAACATCGTCGGTCTGGTCGTCCACGGGATCTCCGACCCCTACTTCGCCACCATCGCCGCCGGCGCCATCCGCGCCGGCGACGACAGCGGAATCGTCATGTCGATCATGGACACCGAGGGCAGCCCGGTACGGGAGATCCAGTACGTCGCGGCGCTGCGCCGGCAACGTGCCCGCGCCGTCATCCTCGCCGGCTCACGCCGAGGCAACCTGCGTCTGCAGCGCGAGCTGCAAGAAGAGATCGCGTTGTTCCTGGCAGGCGGCGGACAAGTCGCGATCATCGGTCAGCAGCTACCCGGAGCCAACACGGTCCTGGTCGAGAACCGGGCCGCGGCGCGTGACCTTGCCGAGACCCTGTGCACGCTCGGCTACCGCTCGTACGTGGTCCTTGCCGGACCGACGAACCTGCGCACGTCCACCGATCGCCTCGCGGGCTTCAGGAGTGGACTTGCGAAGCACGGCATCCCGCTCGCCGCGAACCGGGTCGTCACGACCGACTTCACCCGCGACGGCGGGTACCGCGCAGCCGAGGCCTTCCTCGCCAGCGGCCTGCAGGCCGAATGTCTCTTCGCGGTCAACGACGTGGTGGCGGTCGGTGCGATGGCCGCGCTCCGGATGCACGGGATCCATCTCCCCGACGACATGGCCGTGGCGGGGTTCGACGACATCCCGACGCTCCGCGACGTCGTACCCCACCTGACGACGGTGCACATCCCGCTGGAGGCGCTCGGCACGCAGGCCATGGCCCTGGCGGTGGCCGCGACGGTCGATGGCGCGGGGGCACTGGTCAAGCGATTCGGCGGGAGCGTCGTCGTTCGGGAGAGCACCCCGGGCCTGCGCTGACGGGTCGGCTGACGCCGGCATCGAGATCCACACCGGTCCGGTGTTGACGACGGCCGCCTGGGAGCGACACGATGGCGGCAAGCGTTTACCGCACGGCAGCGAGGTGTGCTGCTCCCGCGCGGATCGCCTCGTCCCTCGGAGGTCAACGACATGCTGCTGCGTCCCGGACTCACGTCAATCACCCACCGTCAGCTGAGCCCGCTGGAGGTTGTCGCCCTCGCTTCCGAGGCGAACCTTGAGGCCATCGAATGGGGAGCCGACGTCCATCTGCTACCGGGGTCGACCACCGCGGCACGCGACCTGGCGGCACGGTGCAGGGACGCCGGGATCGACTGCCCGTCCTACGGAAGCTACTTCCGCGTCGGCCGGGACGACCCCGACGCCTTCGACCCGCTGGCACGGACCGCAGAGGCACTCGGCGCGCGACAGGTCCGCACCTGGGCCGGGACCGCCACCTCGGCGGTAGCGACCGCCGGTGAGTTCGCAGCAGTGGTCGACGGGACCCAGCGCATCGCGGCGAGAGCGGCCGACAGCGGTCTCGCGATCGCCTTCGAGTTTCACGACGGCACCGTCAACGACACCGCGACCGCCAGTCGCAGGCTGATCGAGGCCGTGGACCGCCCGAACGTGCGCACCTACTGGCAACCCCCCGTCGGCATGTCCGACGACGACGCCGTCGCCCAGCTCGCCACCATCATCGACATCGTCACGACGGTCCACGTCTTCTCCTGGGACGACGACGGGACGTGGTTGGCCCTGGCCGACCGACAGCGGATGTGGGAACGGGTCGTGCAGGTCCTCGAAGCATCCGGTCGGCGCCGTGACCTGCTGCTGGAGCATGTCCAGGAGCACGATCCGAAGGTACTGCTCCGCGACGCGGCCGTGCTGACCGGATGGTGCTCGGGCGCTGCACGCGCCGGGAATGCGGGATGAGGCGGCCCCGCGCCGTTCTCGCGATGGACCGACGGAGCCAGGACTGGCTCGTCACGGCGCAGGGCGTGGCGCAACTCGCGCAGCTCGTCGACCTGGACCCGCAGGAGGTCCTGACCGAGTTCGACAGCCGACGCGCGAGGGAGCTGCTGGGCCAAGCAGAGGTCATGATCACCAGCTGGGGCTGCCCGCGGATCGACCACCGCGTGCTGCAGATGGCGCCGGCGCTGCGCGCCGTGTTCCATGCTGCGGGGACCGTCAAGTCTCACCTGACCGACGAGGTGTGGGAACGCGGGATCCGCGTGGTGTCCGCAGCCGACGCCGGGGCCGTCCCGGTCGCCGAGTTCACCCTCGCCGCCATCCTCTTCGCCAACAAACGTGTGCTCGCGTCGTCACGCATGTACTGCGCCGAGCACTCGCTCGATGTGCGCGCGCGCCTGCCCCGCAACACCGGAAACGTCGACCGACGTGTCGGGCTGATCGGGGCCTCGCGGGTAGGACGGCGAGTCGCCGCCCTCCTGGAGCCGTTCGACCTCACGGTCATCATGGCGGACCCGTATCTCGACCCGGAGGACGCTGCCCGGATGGGCGTCGAGGTCGTTCCCCTGGAGGAGCTCCTGCGCAGCTGCGACGTCGTCTCCCTGCACGCACCCTCGACGCCCGCCACCCGTCACATGATCGGCCGGGAGGAGCTTCGGCTGATCAAGGACGGTGCGACTCTCATCAACACCGCTCGCGGCGCTCTCGTCGATCAGGACGCCCTGGTCGACGAGCTGGTCACCGGACGGCTCGACGCCGTCCTCGACGTGACCGACCCCGAACCGCTCCCTGCCGACTCGCCGCTGTACACGCTGCCGAACGTGTTGCTTACACCTCACGTCTCC
>Ga0209538_1001379_pt1 | contig 12850 bp, 11 predicted proteins | sample BarGraNGADG00211_2_FD_184492 | JGI IMG/M metagenome (GOLD analysis project Ga0209538, IMG submission 184492) | Arctic peat soil microbial communities from Barrow, Alaska - Barrow Graham LP Ref core NGADG0004-211 (SPAdes) (version 2) | ecosystem: Environmental > Terrestrial > Soil > Wetlands >... | reverse complement strand
CAGCAGTCCTGGTTTTTATACTACCGGTGAAACCTATATAGGGAAACATGGCTTATCCCTTACACTTGACGGCCGCGAACTGGGGATAAATGACAAGGCTCGGATACGCACCATCGTCATGCATGGCGCTGATTATGTCTCAGCTGACTTTATCAGGAAATATGGCAGGCTTGGCCGTAGTTTTGGCTGTCCGGCTGTTCCCGAAGAACTCAGTAAAGAAATTATCCAGACTATCAAAGGTGGTTCATGCTTGTTTATTTATATACCAAAAACAAGCTATACATCTAACTCACAGATTCTCAGAAAAATTACTTCCATCACCAAGGGGTAGCTTTGACTTTAACTTATTCTTGTTGATTTAAGGCTACCATAACCATATCGTCTCTTTGGTAAACATCCTTGCGAAACTGAATACGGTCCTTTCCATCAGTCCAGGCCGTAAGGTAAATCAACATTACATCAACAGGCAATTTCAGGCGTACCGTCTGTTCCTTGTCCTGTTGCATGGCATCACGAATGTTTGTAGGTGACCATTCCGGTTCATCAGACAATAATAATACAGCAAGATCAAACGGTTTTTCCACCCTTACACAACCTGAACTCATAGCCCTGTTATCCCGGGCAAAATATCCTCTTGACGGAGTATCGTGTATATATACATTGTATGTATTTGGAAACATGAATTTTACCTTGCCCAGTGCATTTTCAGGTCCCGGATTCTGCCGAACCATATATGGAAAATTGGTTTTCGATATCTTTGACCAGTCAATGTCATTGTAAGCTAACTCTGAACCATCACGCCTGAGCAGTTTCATATTCTTTTTATCGATGTATCCCGAGCCCTTGAGTAATTCAGGAATCACATCATTCTCCAATATTGTAGGTGGTATGGTCCAGGTGGGGCTAAAAACAATATAGGTCATCTGGTCATTAAAGACAGGCGTCTGGCGTAATTCTTTTCCCACGATTGCCCTCATCGAAATAAGAGTATCGGTTCCTTCTATCAGATCGAGCTTAAAATTGGCAATATTTATAATAATGTGTTTTTCAGTCACCTGTAATGGAAGCCATCTGTACCTCTCCATATTCACTTTCAATTGGTTAATAAGTTTGAAGGGTACGCTGTTTAAGTCCTCCAACGTTTCTTTGCCGATCACACCGTCAGTATTTAAGCCCCAGTCAGCCTGAAACATCTTTACCTGTTTTTCGAGTTCTTCATCGAATATCAGTGAAATACTGTCGGATAGATGATATCTCAGTTTTATCAGTTTCTCCCTGATCCCTGGAAGTGATTGATTTGATTCTCCGGGTTTTATAGATATGTCAGACAGAATTGCCGGCCACAGATGCTCATTTAGTTCAAGAAAGAACGCAAGCTGGTCTTTCATCATCCAATAAGAACGATAACGGGGAGCAAGCAGGTTAAGCCCGGTGGCAGGATCGTTGGCGGCCAGCGCCTCTTCCAATTTCAGGTCGAGCCTCAATTCAGGATCCTTGCGCTTCATTTTCCAGTTGCCACCTTCCTTTTCCGGATCAACCTTACCATAATAGAGATGCGAGCCCAAAAACAAGAAAGCATCAGTCAGTAAAACGTCAAGCTTCATCATATCTCCTGTATCCATCGGTGTAACCGTGAGTATTTTTCCTAAATACTTTTCAATCAGATTCAGATGGTAATCATTTGGCTGCAAACCTTGCTGGTCAACATGGCGGATATAATCCACCAGAGCATATCCATTATTGCCAAGCGTATCGCGATTAAACCATGCAGGAGCATAAATTCTGTTTATATAAAACATTGGTAACACTTTACCTGAAAGAAGGTAATCATTGTCAATTTCATAACGTAAACCTGCAGGCTTGTTATCAATAAATTGCCTTATGGATCCGGTAATTTCAGCCGTACCTGATGCATATGTTGCGAACAGTATTAATACTGTAAAAATTATCCTTTTCATTTGCTTTAGGTATCATTTGTATCCAATAGAAATATTAGAGAATAATACTTACGAAAGGTAATGACAGGTTACAGCTAATGTGTTACACAACTCAATATAAGAGTTACATCATTCACACATATTACGGTGCAGAGCACCATATTATTTGTAGATATTGGATTCAAAAGAAAAAAAATGAAAAGAAAAAGACCGTAAAGAGTCAGGCAAATGCAAGACTCATTACGGTTTTCCCGGAATTTTGATTCCTTATAATTTTATTGCGGCATTGTGATGGTATTTTTGTCAAGAGCTACCTGAGTCTGTGCCAGTACCCTGCCATTAATTGAAGCGCCTGTCTGAAATGTAATGCCTTTTTTCGACAATATTACACCTTCAAAGTGAGAGGTTGGCCCAAAGGTTGCCTGACCGGCTACCTGCCAGAAAATGTTCCTGGCCAGAGCGCCTCCGCTCAGGTTGACCTTTACTCCGGTACTCATGGTAAGATTCCCTGCAATCTGGAAAATCCATATATCAGTAGCATTACCCGAAATGGTAACATCGGATGGTAATGTAACTGTGTTCGTCCATTTATAGAGTCCAGGTGCAAGAGTTTTCCCGCCAATATTTCCAGTGTAAAGTTCAGTATAATCAGGGAAAGGACGTCCGGCTGCATCGTTATATGCAGTAAGCATATTTTCGACAGCTGTGGTCAGATTAATGCCTGTCGGTGCTGCCATGTCGGCTGCATATATTTTTCCGGTCACTTGTGCGGCGTTCGCATATCCGGTTGCTTTTACCAGGGCAAATCCTGTGATATAAGATGCTGCAGCAGGACTAAGGCCCAAATCTCCGGTAATAGCGGAAGTCGGAACGTTAGTGATTGCTGTCTTAGCCAGAATCACATAATTACCTGAAGACCCTAGATTTACCCCTTCTAATCTTGCCAGGGTACTACCTGTTGTGAAACTCCATACTGTATTAGATACAAGCGCATTGCCAGCCAGATCTTTTGCTCCTGTAGTTACGGTGGCAGTATAATTAGTGGCGACTGCCAGGACACTTGATGGCGTAAAAGTTGCTTTTGTTCCGGAATAATTCACCGTTCCTGCAACTGCCGTTGTCCCTTGCTTTAAAGTAAATGTTGAAGTGTTGATCGTTCCAGGATTCATTTTCTCACTAAAGTTCAATGAAATTACTTTATTGCGAACAACATCTGTTGCGTTGTTGAGCGGGTTAGGAGAATTTGAAGTGGGCAAAATAATATCTGATGCAGCACCCGTTGTAAAGCTAAAGATATGGTTACCAGCCATTGCCATGCCTTCCATATTCATAGCTCCGGTTGTAATCGTTCCGGTATAAATTTTGTTTGGCTCCAGGTTACTCGCCGGAATTAAAGTGGCCATTGTTCCTGTATAGTTCACTGCAGCCGGAACAGCAATTGATCCTTGTTTTAAGGTAAATGTCAAAGCTGTGATAGTGGACATATTCATCGGTTCGCTAAACTCAGCAACTACCATACGGTTAAGGGCCACTCCGGTAGCGTTGTTCACCGGGTCTGTTGAAGTTACCAGAGGATTTTCGCCGTTAGGAAGTGCAGGTGGATCTTCTTTTTTACAACCGGCCATAAATACAACCAATAGCATTGCTATGATTGGGAATACTTTTAATTGTTTCATTTTTGTTTAATTAAAATTGTGAATTAATTTTTACACTACAAAGGTGAGTACTTCTATCTCAATAAGTGTTACAAAACTATTTAAATAAATTATATAATTCACACATTTAAAATATGTTACATAATTCACGTATTTTAAAATTCCCGGCTCTGCCGGTCACAAGGTGCAGCGTAACGTAATATTTGTAGAAAAATAGTTTTGGCAGAAGTAAAAAACTTTCAGGCGGTATAGGCTGGCTGGGATTTCTCCAGACCAACAGCTTCTTCGAACGCCCAGATAAACCTCATAAAGAAGGATGCATAATCCTCCTGCTCAAAATAATTATAAGTCTCATCAGGAGTTGATGGAAGGTCTTCGAAACGATTATCGACAGAGAATTTACCAAATTCCGAACTGGTAAAATCGATGCGTTCACCATTTATACGGTTATAAAAATGCCAACCTCTCTTCTTATGGGTTTTCAGAATTTCTCCTCCAAAAATGTCATGGATCAACAGGGAGATTAAACTATCCTCATCATCTGCACGAACTTCTGGTGTCCGGCTATTCTTAAGTGCTTCATGCACAACCATCATGTCTACCATGTCATTTTATTATTTGATTTATCTCTTCAGTAAAAACAAGCGTAATATTTCATTGACACTCTGGTCTTTTAAGGAATGTGATATTACATGGTAAATTTAAACCAATTGGATTTAGCAGGTGTTACATAACTTTTAGAAAAAGTTACATTGTTTACATGTTTACTATGGAAGAAAACAGGTTGTAATAAGAATTTAAGAAGGTAATGAATATATTTTCAAAACAGAATTAATGATTATCTACTTTTTGAAGCACGAAATATCAACTACCGACAAGAGACATTTACGGTCATCGCCAGTTACGATGCCTTCCATATAAACCTTGCATAAAGGATTATTGTCATAACCAAGCAATGCTTCGCAGAATTCCTTAGCATTACTGGCAAACACTTTCTTAAAAAACTTATTAAACAGAGTCTGAGAATCCTCAGAAATGAATAGTTTAAAATTTGCGTTAACGAGGCTAAACCGTTTCTCCCTGAGCATCTCGGCACCAGTGAAGTTCAGATCTTTGATAACGCCATCGCTATCGAGTGTAAAATATCCCATCGGCGAAAAATCGTAGAGCATTGTGTATTTTTTAAGAGCCCTTTCGGCAGTCTCATTTGCCTGGATCAACTCTTCGTTCTGCATTTCTAATTCTATCTGGTGTACCTGTAATTCATGCAGAAGTTTTTTTACATCAGCTTCAAGAAACGGCTGATCCTCAATTTTTTGTTTCATCCTAAGTTGTTCTTCCGCTTTTCTGCGAAGCATCTGCTCATCTGTAAAATTCCGTTCTTTGTTATTCATGACATACCTATTTTTTTAATGACAAAATTATTCCTACTGCCTGTTTCAGGTTGTTTAGGAGGACATTTACGGAGCATTTAACAACTGGCATTTTGTCTCCTGCTTCTTTTACCTGCATCCTGAATTTACCATCTGTCAATTCGTTCAGCAGTTTATTTAAATCATTTTCAGTCTTTTTTTGTTCCGGAACGGGAATAAACATTTTAATATAATTCAGGTTGAGTACATCCCCGCGTTTTATTCCAAAGAATTTTTCAGCTGCCAGGTTAAATTCTAAAATTTTCCAGTCGGTTGATAATTTGATCAGAATATCTGAAGATGAATTTAATAGTAAATTATTAATTTGCTCTGTTTCATTCAATTTAAGTTCCACCTTCTTGAGCTCGGAGATGTTGACAAATGTGATTACCAAGCCGTCTATCCGGTCGTCTAAGGTTCGATATGGCATAATGCGAATGTTGAACCACCTCCCGTCTTTTGTAGGAATAGGTTTCTGAATAAATACCAATGTCCTTAATACTTCAAGTGCATCGGCAGACAAATCAGGGTAAATAAGATCAGTAACCAAATCGGTTAAAGGGCGGCCGATATCACTTTTTATGAGTTTAAATATTTTGGTTGACTGAAAAGTAAAACGGCGGATATTCAATTCTTTATCGAGAAACAATGTTGCAATATCGGTACTGTTAAGCAGGTTCTTCATATCATTGTTCACCCGGGAAAAATCATCCACTTTCGACTGCAGTTCAGCATTCAAAGTCTGAAGCTCTTCATTCAGGCTTTGCATTTCTTCTTTTGAACTTGTAAGTTCTTCATTAGTAGACTGCAATTCTTCGTTGGTTGATTGCAGTTCCTCGTTTGCAGATTTCAGTTCCTCCTGGGAGGTCTGCATCTCCTCGAGAGTATCCTGCATCTTTTCACGGGTATATTTTAACTCTTTCTCGACCTCCGTTAGTTTAATACTATGTACGCTCTTCTTTTCTTTTATTGCCCTTTGTTTAATATTATTGTCTGATTCCGGTGCATCCTTAAAGATTATCATTATCATGCCGTTTAAAGGTTCAGGCTTTTCAATCCATTGAATATTAACATCCAGGATCTGTGTATTTCCATTGGTACCTGCTTTGACATTATGAAGAACCACAGTTTCTTTTTTCATTATTGATTTTCGAAAAGCAACAGGAAATTCGGAGCGTATGCCTTCGCGGAGCATAGCAAAAATATTCATATTAGCCTTGCCTACTGATGGTTCCAGGTATTTTCCCGTATGGCCGCTGATATAAATTATGTCGCCATTTTCGTTAACCAGAACACCGGCAGGTGCAAAATGTTTCAACAATAACTGATCAGCAAGTGTCTGAATATTCAGTGTTGATTTTTCAGGAACAATTTTCTCAGTGCTGTATGGTCTGTCGCGTGAATAAGTAGAAGGAAAATCAAATAATTCAGGTAACTGGGTAGAAACAGCTCGTTTGAAAATTTTCAATTTAACATCCAGAGATGAAAACAGATTAATCTGAGCTCCCAGCGTTTCGGAGCTCCCCAGTATCATAATCCCTTTAGCATTAAGACTATAGTAGAACAGACTAAGCAATTTTTTTTGCAATTCCGGCTCCATATATATCAGCAGATTGCGGCATGAAAGTATGTCGATCTTGGTAAAAGGAGGATGCATTATAATGTTGTGTTGCGCAAACACAATCGTTTCCCTTATCTCTGAGTTAATAAAATAGCCATCATCTGTAACAAGAAAAAAACGATTCAAACGAGCCGGAGATACATCTGCAGCGATATTTGCAGGAAATATCCCTTTTCTGGCAATCTCAATAGCTTCATTGTCCAGATCAGTGGCAAATATCTGTAACGAAAAGCCTCCATGCGGTTTAATTTTTTCAACCACTTCTTTAAAAACGATGGCTAATGAATATGCTTCTTCTCCGGTTGAACACCCAGGTACCCATGCCCGTAATATTGAACCGGGCTGAAGATTGGAGACAATATTTGGAATTACCTTCTCTTTCAAATTCTCCCATACATCCGCATCGCGGAAAAAATTAGTAACGCCAATCATCAATTCTTTGAAAAGGATATTCACTTCAGTCGGATTTTCCTGCAAGAAATGGACATATAAAGATATCTTGTCAATTTTATGAACCCCCATGCGCCTTTCAATCCGACGATATATAGTATTTTTTTTATAAAACGAAAAATCGTTACCGGTATAGGTCCGAAGCAGAATTATTATCTTTTCGAGTGAACTTTTATCTTTAATCTCTATATCGAGATCTGATCTGACAATTGGGATATGTTTAAGGAATTCAAAGAGCCTTTCAGGCAATAAATTTGCAGGGGCAACAATATCCACCAAAACCGAATCGATCGCATTGCGCGGCATACTGTCGAATTTTGCGTTAGATGGCTCTTGTACCATCACTATTCCGTTCTTTTCTTTTATTGCTTTTAATCCTGAACTGCCATCGGAGCCCATACCGGAAAGAATGAGTCCGATACTTCGGTCATGGCGGTCGTCGGCAAGAGATCGTAAGAAAAAATCAATGGGAAGACGCAGCCCACGGGCTTCCAATGGCTCAAACAGGTGAAGCACACCATTTAATATTGACATGCTCTTATTTGGAGGAATTACATACACGTGGTTTGGCTTTACTGCCATACGGTCTTTTACCTGCAAAACCTGCAACCGGGACACCCGCTGCAGCAATTCCGGCAACATACCTTTTTGTGTAGGATCAAGATGTTGGATAACAACATACCCCATTCCGCTGTTTTCAGGTATGTTACCAAGAAATTGCTCCAATGCTTCAAGTCCACCGGCAGACGCACCAATACCAACTATAGGAAAAAGCCCAGCATCTGAATCAGGAGTTTTGTCTATTAAAGATATTTTCGATTTTTGCATCTCGGATTTCACTCGCAAATATTAATAAATAATTTACCTTACCCGTGAAAACATCGATGATATACCTGTTTTTGATTGAGGTACCATGGATTTTTCATGGGTAATATATCTTTTGCTTATTTTAAATAAATCAGGTTATGTGCAATTATATATTTGTACAAAATAAAAAAAAAAAATTATATCCAAAACAATCAGGATGTTGTATTTATATACTTTTTGTTATCACCTCTTCCCGAAAACCGAAATTTATTTGCCTGAATTATAATATTTCAGTGCATCCGGTATAAATTGTTTCAGCTTTCTTAATCTTGTTTCATCGGAAGGATGTGTGCTTAGAAATTCCGGTGGACTTCCTCCGCCTGCAGTTGACATTCTTTGCCAGAAAGCAGTTGCTTCCCGCGGGTCATAACCTGCCATGGCTGAAAATATAAGTCCGTACTTATCTGCTTCCGTTTCCTGTTGACGCGACCAGGGTAATATAGCTCCCACCTGGCTTCCAATACCATAGGTCGTCATGAATAGATCCTTTGTCTCCTGGGGTTTTTGAGCTAAAGCAACCTCCAATGCCATACCTCCCATTTGCTGAACCATACCCTGACTCATTCTTTCGTTACCATGTTTGGCAACGGAATGGGCTATCTCATGCCCCATAACAATTGCGAGAGCTGCTTCGTTTTGCGTAACAGGCAATAAACCCGTGTATATAACTACTTTCCCCCCAGGCATGCACCATGCGTTGATTTCTTTACTTTGTACCGTGTTGAATTCCCACGCATAGCCATCCAGCACCGACCCCTTCCCCTCGCTGTCATAATACTTTTTAATTGCATTTGCAATTCGTGCTCCGACGCGGTCAACGGTTGCCGCATCTCTGCTGGTGCCAGAGTTTAGTACCTTATTCTCTGTTAAAAATGTTTTGTATTCGTTTGTGGCCATCAACTGTAAATCTGATTCCTTTACTAAACTCAACTGGTTACGGCCGGTTACCAGATTCAACGCACAACCTGCCAGAAAACAAGCGCCGATTAATAATACGAAGGAGTATTTAAAATTTATTAAAGCTTTCATCTTGATTCTTATTATTATTTTCTAATGAAGTTGTTTTTTTGCAAGTTCACGGGCCTGCCCAACCCAGTTATCCTTCTCGATACGACCGGGAATAATCTCCAGTATCTCGGTAATGGTTTCTATATCAGCATGTGTAAGCTTACTGACCTGATCAAATGTATATATATCGAGCATGTTAAGCCGTTCCTCAACCCATAATCCAAGTCCGTCAATAAGGGTCAAATTATTGGCCTCATATTTATGTGCAATCCCGAGCCTGTCGTAGTAAATTCTTCCCTTTCTCTCACTGATCCGCTTAAGGAGTTCAGTTTTATCGCCTGCAATCCGGACAAGTTCCTTTGCCTGATGTATCCATTCATCCCTCTCAATTCTGCCGGGGAAGTATTCAATTGCCTCTGTAACAGCAATAACATCTTCTTTGTTAAAATTGCTGATTTGCCGGAATGTATAGATATCCAGCACATTGAGCTTTTCCTGAATCCATCCTCCGATGCCGCTGATGATGGTTAAGTCATCTGCTTCCTCTTTTTTGGCTGTTCCTATTCTGTTGTAGTAGATATTAGATTTTCTTTCACTGATCCGTTTAAGCAAGGCTGTTCTTTCATCCTGGTTATGAACAAGTTCCCTGGCTTGAGCAACCCATTCGTCCCTTTCAATCCTGCCCGAAAAGTATATGATGGCAACATTAATCGTTTCAATATCCCTGGCAGTAAATTTACTGATCTGCCTGAAAGTATAAATATCCAGTGCATTCAGTCTTTTCTCAATAAATGGACCAATACCGCTGATCATCTGCAAGTCATCCTTTTCAGCCTCTGTGGCTGTTCCAAAGCTATCATAATCCAGTAAGTGCTTACGATGTGAAATATTATTCAAAATAAGATATTCTATTTCGTTGTCCTTTTCAAGCCGGTTTTTATGCAGATCCCTTATTTCTCCATTAAGGTTGACGATACGGTTATTTAATTCATGCTTATCGGATTCAAGAGCTTCAATTCTCTTTGTATATACCGACTTATAATAAAGCCACGCAGTTATATAACCGATGATTGCAGCGCCCAGTAACATAGAGATTATTTCGATAGTTGCTGCACCTTTTGTTTGTGCAAGAAGAAGAATTATTGTACTCATGGTTTTATTTATTTAATAGTTATTACTGTTCTCCTGTTTTTTGCTCTCCCCTCTTTTGTGATATTATCATCTGCCGGGTCTTTCTCTCCTTTAGATTCTGATAAGATCTTACCGGCAGGAATTCCCCTGCTCTCAAAATAATGCTGCACGCTTTGTACCCGACGGTACCCCAGGGCCTGATTATACTCATCAGATCCTATTGCATCTGTGTGGCCTGTGATACTTAACCTGGCTTGTGAGTTTTTAATCAGATACGCATTTGATTCAGTAACGTATTTGTCTGTCTCTTCATTCTGACTGAATTCAGATTTGTCAAATGCAAAGTAAATAAGCAGGTTCTCAGGAGGTTTTTCCGGTTTTCCAGCCAGAGTTTTTGGCAACGAATCAACAGTGTAGGCATCTTTTATGCTGACACTTTTTATCATTATAGTTTCCCGTTCATTGCAAAATCCTTTTATCTTACATACATAGATATAAGTCGAAAGTGATGACCAGCTGAATAATACAAGAAATCCGATTATAAGAATTTTCATTGGAATGTTTTTTTATGAAGTGATATTTTAATCCATAAATGTACGGTCATACACTGGTATAAATGTTACATTACTTTTGAAAAATTTTACATTATTCACATGTTTTAGGACAGCGTAAAGGCGCAAGGGGATAACGGCGTAAGGGCGTAAGGGTACGCCGTTATGCCATTGTTGCCGGAAATGTGTGAATTATGTAAATCTTACAAAAAGTTGTGTAACACTTTTTCAATCAGATGAGCCTACTTTCGCATTATATTAATTTATCATAAACGCCGGAGAAATTTCCGTTCAATTAAATACATCTATTATGAAAAAGTTGAGAATGAGTTTTATTATTATTTTAAGTGCATCTGTAATTTTAGCAGGTTGCGCTTCGTGGAACAAAACACAAAAAGGAGCTGTTATTGGAACTGCAGCTGGAGGCGGAATGGGCGCTGTCATTGGAAAAGCAGCAGGTAATACTGCTCTTGGTGCAATAATCGGAGCAGCAGTAGGAGGAGCTACAGGTGCCGTTATTGGCCATAAGATGGACAAACAGGCTGAGGAAATAAAGAAGACAGTCCCCGATGCAAAGGTTGAGCGGGTAGGTGAAGGAATCGTAGTTGAATTCAGCAGTAACGTCCTGTTTGGATTTGACAAATCTGTTCTTTCTGCTGATGCTAAAACTAACCTTAATAAACTGGTTACAGTTCTGAACGGTTATCCTGATACAGATATTGAATTGCAGGGACATACCGACAGTAAAGGGAGTGAAGCGTATAACCAGACCTTATCTGAACAAAGGGCCGGTGCCGTATCAGGTTATCTGACAAGTAACGGTATTCCTTACAGCCGGGTTTCAATTAAAGGATTCGGCGAAACTGTACCAAAATATGACAATGCTACAGCAGATGGTCGTTCTCAGAACCGCAGGGTTGAATTCCTGATCACTGCAAATGAAAAGATGAAAGCAGCAGCAGCAGCCGAAGCGGCTAAATAAATCTAAAATCGAAATCTTAAAAATAATAAAATCATAAAAAATGAAAACGAAATTAATTTCTTTTGTATTGATCCTAATGCTTTCAGCACCTATGGCATTTGCGCAAAGCGCTGATAAAGGAAAAACAGCTTTTGCCATTCTGGGCGGAGTAAATATGCAGAATCTGAACGGAAAAGATAACGCCGGTAACAAGCTCACAAATAATATGATAATAGGTTATCACGCGGGAGTTAATATTCAGATACCTCTTGTTCCGGAATTCTATTTTCAACCAGGGTTGTTATTTTCCACTAAAGGAGCGAAAACTACATCAAGTACAATCAAACTTTCTTATATTGAATTGCCTTTGAACTTTGTTTATAAAGGCTTGCTGGGCAGTGGATTTGTTATGGTTGGATTCGGACCCTATGTTGCTTATGGTATCGGGGGCAAAGTGGCAACTATATTTGGTGAATTAAAACCATTTGATGCAGGTGGTAATATTTTTGCCGGATATGAAACGGCAGGCGGGATTTTCTTCCAGGTGAATGCCCAATTAGGAATGCTTAAAATTAATCCTACGGGTGTTTCCAGTGATAAATCAGCAGTTAAAAATACAGGTTTCGGTCTTTCGCTCGGATACCGGTTTTAACGATATGTTTTAAATACAAAATAGACCGACTCAACAGACTGAGACGGTCTATTTTTTTGTAAGTGATGATGTTCGTTCATCCACCAGTGATTCCAACTGTTCGCCCATTAATCTCAACTCTTCCCTGATTTGAATAAGTTCATTATTTTTTTGAATGGCCCCCTGATAAATGTTAAGCAGGAGATTGACTACTTTTTGCGATCCGATCCGGACTATTCTTTTCTTTCCATTGTAATTAATTTCTATACCCAAGGTATCACTTTTGGACTCAGGAGAGATTTTTTCTATAAGTAATTTTTCAATGTTGGATATAAGATATTCATTATTGAATGGTTTTGTTATAAAAATATCTGCCCCGCACGAAATTCCCTCGATAACCTCTTCAGGATCGGAAAGTGCTGTCAACAGGATCACAGGAATATCTTCCGTACGCTTATCTGATTTTATTTTTCCACAGAGTTCATATCCGTTCATATATGGCATTAGGATATCGGTAATGACTAATGATGGTTTATGGTTGGAAAGCAAGGTCAAAGCCTGCTGTCCATTTTCTGTGATCAATACTTTGTAATGATGGCTTTCCAGCAGATATTTTATCTGAGCAG
>Ga0209538_1001375_pt1 | contig 12871 bp, 15 predicted proteins | sample BarGraNGADG00211_2_FD_184492 | JGI IMG/M metagenome (GOLD analysis project Ga0209538, IMG submission 184492) | Arctic peat soil microbial communities from Barrow, Alaska - Barrow Graham LP Ref core NGADG0004-211 (SPAdes) (version 2) | ecosystem: Environmental > Terrestrial > Soil > Wetlands >... | reverse complement strand
GGCTGAGGCGGGCGCTGCCCCGGCTCTCGGATGCAGTGATGTGCGCGAGGCGGGAATCGAACCCGCACGCCCGAAGGCACCAGGACCTAAACCTGGCGCGTCTGCCTGATTTCGCCACTCGCGCGCGCACGCCGTAGCGTGCGTGACCAGGGTACGGCGTCAGGCGCGGACGACGGCGTACCGCAGCGTTCGGGCGCCGACGGCGCCGCGCCGCGACGGTCAGTCGTCGATGCCCAGGTCCCTGCGCAGCTTGGCGACGTGCCCGGTGGCCTTGACGCCGTACTGCGCGAGCTGGACGCGCCCCTCCGGGTCCACCACCACGGTGGACCGGATGACGCCGTGGGTGAGCTTGCCGTACAGGATCTTGTCGCCGAACGCACCCCACGCCTTGAGGACCTCGCGGTCGACGTCGCTCGCCAACGGGAAGGTCAGGTGCTCGTCCGCGACGAACTTCGCCAGCTTGTCCACGCTGTCCGGGGAGATCCCGACGACTGCGTACCCGTGCCCCTGCAACGAGGAGAGGTTGTCGCGGAAGTCGCAGGCCTGCGTGGTGCAGCCCGGTGTGCCCGCCGCGGGGTAGAAGTAGACGACCACGTGCTCGCCGCGCAGGTCCGAGAGGGTGATCGTGCCGCCGTCGGCGGTGGGGAGCGTGAAGTCCGGGGCGAGATCGCCCTCGGCGAGTCGTGTGTTCATGTCGTCCTCCGCTAATGGGGCGGCTCTGGTGCCGCCGGGTCCCGGCGATCACCGCCGCTTCCGTCGAACGGTCCAACGCCGGGCAGCGTCGCCGTGTTCCGCCCCGGTCCTGCGGCCCTCTGGCCAGAGCGGCCCGGGATCGGGGTAGGTTCACCTCGTGAGTCCGACGCCACCCAGGCCCCATCCCGCCCGCGGGACCGACCCGGCCGTTGCCTCGCCGCTCCCGATCAAGATGCTCCACGACCGCCTGCTGATCCGGATCGACGGCGAGGCCGCCGAGCGGCGCTCCGCCGCCGGCATCCTCATCCCGGCGACCGCCGCCGTCGGCAGACGGATGGCGTGGGCGACGGTGGTTGCTGTCGGCGAGCACGTTCGCCAGGTCGAGGTGGACGACCGGGTGCTGTACGACCCCGAGCAGACGGCCGAGGCCGAGGTGCAGGGTGTCGACTACCTGCTGCTTCGCGAGCGCGACATCCACGCGGTGGCGCAGCCCGAGGGCACGGCCGAGGGCACCGGGCTGTACCTGTAGCGAACGGGTGGCTTTGGCGGGGCGCATTGCATGCCCCGGTGGAAGGTGCTCCCATAGATGAACAGGCAGGATCTCGAGGTGAAGGTGAACATGGACGAGCCGACGGAAGACCAGAGCGCACGCGCGGATCGCGTGGCCGCGCTGCTTGCCGGTGGCGTGCCGCTCACTCTGCTCGCCGATCTGGCCGAGTCGAACGGGCCCATCTCGCCCGCGATTCTCGAGAGCGAGGGCCTGCCCGACGACGCATGGTGGGAAGACGGCGACGAGGGCTCGGAGGGGACCGGCGAGACGTCGGACCAGGTCGGCGAGAGGTCCGACACCGACCCGGATACAGATTCGAGGTAGACAGCGCGGGGTGGTAGTGTCGTGCCCCGCACGCGCCATTAGCTCAATTGGCAGAGCAGCTGACTCTTAATCAGCGGGTTCGGGGTTCGAGTCCCTGATGGCGCACCAGGCAAGGCCCTTGACCAGCGGAGACGCCGGTCGGGGGCCTTCGTCGTGCCCGGGACGGGTGCGCCGCGACGCGACGCGGCGCGACGCGGCTGCGCACGCTCGACCTGCCGGATCCCGCACCTCGGGCGACGATGGGTGCAGCCACGTCGGCAGACGGGACGGGCACTGGCGGATGGAGCGGGTATGACCGAGGCAGATCAGGACCAGCCGGGCGAGCGCGCCTTCGACGTCGTTGTGCTCGGTGGGGGTGCCGTCGGCGAGAATGTCGCAGACCGGGCCGCCCGCCGCGGACTCGCCGTCGCTGTCATCGAGAGCGAGCTGGTGGGCGGCGAGTGCTCCTACTGGGCCTGCATGCCCTCGAAGGCGCTGCTCCGGCCCGGGGCGGTGCTGGCGGCCGCGCGGGCAGTTCCCGGCGCGAGCTCGCTGGTCTCGACCTCGCCGGCCCCGACCGCCGTGGACGTCGCCGCGACCCTCGAGCGTCGCGACATGTTCGTATCCCACTGGGACGACTCCGGCCAGGTGGCCTGGCTCGACGGAGCGGGACTGGCGCTGGTCCGCGGGAGCGCCCGGTTCACCGGACCGCGTGAGCTCATCGTGACCGACGACGACGGAGCGACCACCCGGGTGGTGGCCAGCCGCGCCGTCGTGGTGGCGACCGGGAGCGACCCGGTGATCCCGGACATCGACGGTCTGGCCGAGGCGGCGCCGTGGACGAGCCGGGAGGCGACCTCGGTGCAGGACGTCCCGGCCTCGCTCGTCATCCTCGGCGGCGGGGTCGTGGCGGCCGAGATGGCCGTCGCGTACACGGACCTCGGCGCCGCGGTGACGGTGCTGGTCCGGGGCGCGCGGTTGCTGCCGCGCGCGGAGCCCTTCGCGGCGGACGAGGTCGCGGCCGCGCTCACGGCGCTCGGGGTCGACGTGCGGTTCGGCACCCAGGTCTCGGCGGTCCGGCGGGACGACGACGGCGTGCGGGTCACCCTCGCCGACGGCGTCGAGCTCCGCGCCGCGGAGATCCTGGTGGCCACCGGCCGCACCCCACGCACCGCGGACCTGGGGCTCGAGGTGCTCGGTCTCGAGCCCGGCGCCCCGCTCGCGGTGGACGACGCGCTGCAGGTGACGGCCGTCGCGGACGGCTGGCTGTTCGCCGCCGGGGACGTGACCGGGCGCACCGGCACGACACACCAGGGCAAGTACGACGGGCGCGTCGTCGGCGACGTGATCGCTGCTCGGTTCTCGGCGTCGGGCGATGGGTCAGGGAAGGCCGAGAACGAGACCGCGGCGACGGCCGAGCAGTCAGCCGCGCCGTGGAGCCGCTACCGGGCCAGCGCCGACGACGCCGCCGTGCCGCAAGTGGTGTTCACCCGGCCCGAGGTCGCGTGGGTGGGTCGCACCGAGCAGCAGGCGCGGGATGCCGGGATCGAGGTGTGCGTTGTGCAGTACGCCATCGGGTCCGTCTCGGGGGCGTCACTCGCCGCCGACGGCTACGCCGGAACCGCGCAGCTCGTCCTCGACGACGCGCGCCACGTCATCGTCGGCGCGACCTTCACCGGCCCGGACGCCGCGGAACTACTGCACGCCGCGACGATCGCCGTCGTCGGCGAGGTGACGCTCGACCGGCTCTGGCACGCGGTGCCCGCCTATCCGACCGTCAGCGAGGTGTGGTTGCGCCTGCTCGAGACTGCGGGGCTCTGAGGGTTACCCGCCGTCGCATCACGACGCATCCGTCAACTGGTACCAGGTTCCGCCAATGTTCGCGTAGTTGCCGATGCGGTTGCCGCAGTCCGTGAGCGCCGCAGTGAAGTCCGTCTGCTTGCCGGTGCGGGCGTCGAGCAGAACGAGCTGGGCGTTTGCCGTGACGACGACCTCGTTGTTGGCCGCGTAGCACGCCCGGGTGATGCCGACCTGCTTCCAGAGCTCGGCGCCGGTGCTGAAGGCGTATGCGTGCAACGTATCGGTGGCGTTGAATCCGGCCTCCATCACCAGGAGCAGGTTGTTCGACTCGTCGAGCATCGGGAAGCCGTACACGGTCTCCGGCCCGGGCCCCAACGGCATCGTTGCCGTGATCTGGCCCGTCGAGATGTTCAGAATCTTGACCGCACCGGACCGCGCCACCGCGACCCGCGTGCTGTCCGCGGACCATGCCGCGCGTCCCGGATCGGCTGTGGCTGCCACGAGCACGTCGAGCGGCGTCGTGAAGCCGGTGCCGCGACCGGTGAGGTCGGACACGGGCGAGAGGTCCTTGGGATTGAGGATCTTCACCTCGTCGAGACCGTTGAAGCAGTTGGCGCATTCGCCCGCGAAGGTCCCGATGTTTACGCCGAGGGGGATCGGGTAGAAGTCGAGGAACCGCAGCGCGCCGGTCTCGGCGTTGACCAGGGCTGAAGGCCCGTCGATGCCGCCGGTGACAGTCAGCCACTTTCCGTCGGTGGTCGCTCCGATGGCTTGACGGCCGTCGGCGGCGAGTCCCGCGCACCCGTATGAGGTCGAGGAGATGGGGCCGATCTCCGTGTCCCATGCCTTGGTGAGCGTCGCCGTGTGCCATGCCGTGATGTAGACGACGGTCTTCTCCGGCTGGAGCCCCGCTGCTGGGAAGGTCTGCCGGCGCAGCGTGTAGCTCTTTGCGTTCCCGTTCGAGCTCGGTGGCGTGAGGATCCCGCAGGAGATGTCGAACTCGGAGATGTCGGTGTACGTGTGGCTCGTGAGGAGCGTGCCGTCACGCGTAGTGGCCCGGACCATGCCGTTCGCGAGCGACATGGTGGCCGAGTCGAGCCCGGCGGGAAGGGAGCCAACCGCCTCGAAGTGCCGGGTCGGCTTGACCGTGGGCGTGCTCGTCGGCAGTGGCGTCGAGGTCGCCGTCGACGCAGCAGTCGGGCTGGCGGAGTTGTTGGCAGGGGTTGTCGGTTTGCCGCCGCACGCGGTGAGTGTCAAGGCGAGGGCGACACCGGTCGCCACGGCCATCGCGCGTGATTGTTGGGCCTTCACCGGCACGGCCCGGTCGCGGAGAGTGCGGGCAGGGGAGAGGGGGTGGGCACCGACACACCGTCGCATGTGCCGTGGCGGCGGTGGTAATCGGCCCGTCCGGGGCCACCCGGACGGGTGATGTCCGACCCGCGGGCTACACCGCGAGGCCCGCGTACGCCTCGCGGACCGCGTCGACGAGCGACGTCGGCGCGCGTCCGAGCAGCCGTTCTAGGTCGACGCTGTCGGTCCGCCAGTCGCCACGGGCGCTGCACTGCTCGAGCACGCCGAGCATCTCGGCGAAGCCCGGGTCGATGTCGGCAGCCTTGGCGCCCTCGACGAACTGCTGCACTGGGACCTCGACGTACTCGACCCGCTTCCCGGTGACCTCGGTGATCGCCGCCGCGAGCTCGCTCATCGTGAAGGCTGGCCCGCCGAGCTCGTATACGGCGCCCTGGTGGCCCTCGCCAAGAAGGACGGCCGCCGCGGCGTCGGCGAAGTCGGAGCGGGTCGCCCCGGAGACGGCCGCGTCGCCGGATGCGCCGACGATGCGCCCGGTCGCGAGGTACTGGCCGAGCTGGCCGGTGTAGTTCTCGATGTATGGCCCGTTGCGCAGGAACGTGAACGGGATGCCGGCGGCCCGGATGACGGCCTCGGTCGCGGTGTGGTCCGGGGCCAGGACCAGCTCGGTCGTGTCGGCCCGGAGCACGCTCGTGTAGGCGAGCAATTGCACGCCGGCGAGCGCGGCCGCCTCGACGACGGCGGTGTGCTGGGGCACCCGCCGCCCCACCTCGCTGCCGGAGATCAGCAGGAGGCGGTCGACGCCTTCGAGAGCCCGGGGCAGGGTCGAGGTGCGCGAATAGTCACCCTCGCGCACCTCGACCCCACGAGCGGCCAGGTCGGCGGCCTTCTTCGGGCTACGCACGACCGCTCGGATCTCGCCCGGGGCGATGCCGCCGGCGAGCAGCGACTCGATCACGAGACGGCCGAGGTGGCCGGTCGCTCCGGTGACGGCAATGCGGGTCATGGTGTCCCTCCAGGGCAGGGGCGGGTGGGCTCAGTCGGCGATGCGGATGACGGTCTTGCCGCGCGAGTGCCCGGCTCCGAAGATCTGGAGGCCGCTCGCGGCGTCGTCGAGGTTGATGACACTCGTGACGTCCACCTTGAGCGCACCGGACGCGGCCGCTGCGGCGAGCGGACCGACGACGTCGGGCCCGGGGTTGGCGCCGACGTTGAACCCGGTCAGGCCGCGGCTCTCGAGCAGCTCGCCCTGGGCTGCGCCGAGCGCCGAGGCGACCTTGCCGCCGCCGCGGACGGCTCCCAGGGGAAGGTCTTCGGGAGCGTGGTTCGCCAGGTCGACGAGCGCGTCCACGCCGTCCGGGTACGCGGCGAGCACCTGGTCGACCAGCGACCCGGTCGTGTAGTCCAGGACCTGTGCGGCGCCCAGGCCGGTGAGGCGCGCCGCATCTGTGGCGCGGCCGGTGGCGAGCACGGTGGCGCCGCGCTGCGCGAGGAGTTGCACGACGAAGGATCCGACGCCGCCCGCCGCGCCGGTGACGAGGACGAGGTCGCCGCGCTGGGGGGAGACTGCATCAACCGCGGCGACGGCCGTCGCGCCGGCGATCGGGAGAGAGGCGGCTGCCTCGAAGCTCAGCCCAGCGGGCTTGGGGGTGGTCACCTCGACCGGGAAGGCCGCGTACTCGGCGATCGTGCCGGCCTGGATCGGCGGGGCGAAGGTCACGGCGCCGATGACGGCGTCTCCGACGGCGATTCCCTCGACTCCCGCGCCGATGGCCTCGACTACGCCGGCGGCGTCGCGACCGATCACGAGGGGGTACTCGTGTGGCATCATCCCGGCCAGCATCCCGCCGGCGATCGCGGCGTCGACGGCGTTCAGGCTGGCGGCCTTGATCTTGACCAGGACGGTGCCCGGTCCCGCTTCGGGGGTGGTGATGTCAGCGATGACCGGCTGTGCGCCGGCTTCGAGAACGGTGAGTGCGCGCATGGTGTCCTCCTGGTTCAAGCGGCGTAGCAGCATCACTTGATGCTTCAATGAATCCGAGTCTAGGCGTACTTACTTGAAGTGTCAAGCAAAGAGAGTACGATGAGTACATGACCGATGACCGGAGACCCAAGACGGAACCACTGTGGCTCACGTCCGACGAGCGCGCAGCCTGGCTTGCGCTCGCCGGCATGGTGGTCCGGCTCCCCAAGGCACTCGATGCTCAGCTGGAGCGCGATGCCGGGCTCAGCTTCTACGAGTACATGGTCATGGCGATGCTCTCCGAGCAGCCGGACCGCACCCTCCGGATGAGCCAGCTCGCGGGCGTGACGAACGGCTCGCTCTCGCGGCTGTCGCACGTCGCGACGCGGCTCGAGGACGCCGGGTGGATCTGCCGCGAGCGCTGCCAGGACGACGGCCGCGCCACGAACGCGATCCTGACCGACGACGGGTTCGCCAAGGTCGTCGAGACTGCGCCCGGACACGTGGGGGAGGTGCGGACGCTCGTCATCGACGCCGTGACGCCCGAGCAGCTCGGCCAGCTCCGCGACATCGGCGCCGCTGTTCTCGCGCGGGTTGACGGCGAAAGCGGCACGCGTTCACCGGCAACCTGACGTCCACTCGGTGAGAGAGTGATCCCGACGGGGCCGACGCCGTGGGCCCGCAACCTCGGGGGGAGAGCGTCATGAGCAACGACCGACCGATGGCGGTCGAGTTCCAGGTCGAGGTGCTTCCCAGCGAGGAGACCGGCGTTCCGGCCGACTTCGCGAACATCTGGCACACGCGGACCTCGCTCGTCCTCGACTTCGCCGTGGCCAAGGGCCCGCCGCGCCTGGTCGAGAACCCCGAGGACTCCGTCCCGCACGCGGTGGTCTCCGCGCGGGTCGTCGCCCGCGTGCGGATCCCGCCCGAGCAGGCCTTCGAGATCGCCCGGGCGCTCACCCAGCAGCTCGACCTGTGGGAGCAGGAGACCGGCCGTCGACAGCCGACGACGTCGGACGACCCGACCGCGATCCCGTAGGCGGCGGTGGCGGCGTGATGCCGATGCGACCCGGGTACCGAGTGGCCCGCGCCGTCATGACGGCGGCGGCTGGGTTGCCGGTGCTTCAGGCCAGGTCGGTGCGCAGCATCGAGTACATGAACATGTCCCGGCGCTCGCCGCCGATCTCCTGCCACTGGCGCAAGAGCCCTTCGCGCTGGTACCCGGCCCGCTCGGCGGTCCGGATCGACGCGGTGTTCCACTGCTCGACGGACAGCTGCAGGCGGGGGATCTGGAGCTCTGACAATCCCCACGTCGTGATGGCGTGCAGCGCAGTGGCTGCGATCCCGTGCCCGCGAGCGTGCTCGACGATCCAGTAGCCGAGCCAGGCCCGACCGTTGTCGATGTCCTTGAGCCACAGTCCGATGGCGCCGACCGGGCGATCGTCCTCGCGGCGGACGATGACGAACGGGTAGCCACTGCCGTCGGCCGCGCGTTCCCATTGGCGCCGCACGAAGGCAGCACCGGCGTCGTCGACGAAGTCCGGTGGAACGCTGCTGACCTTCGGGATGTACGGGTCGCCCGCGGCCTCGCGGAGCAAGGTGAGATCGGCCTCGCCGAGCTCCCACGGGCGCAGCAGCAAGGCATCGCCCGCCGCGAACTGCGGCACGACAAGTCCGTGGTCCATGACCTCACCCTGGCGTGCTCGAGCCTTGGTGTCGACCGAGTTCCGAGCCCAGTAGGCTCAATGTGGACAGCGCGAAGGCCGGCCCGCCGGTACGGTCGGAAATGGCGACAGACCGTTCCCACCGTCGGCGGGGATGCGGTCGCCACCGGCCTGACCAGGGAGTCGAAGATGAGCGTTGCTCTTGCGTTGCTCGCCGCCGTCGTCGGCGCGCTCATCGGGTGGCTCTCAGGTCACACGCGCAAGCTCTGGGGCGGGGTGGTGACCCTGGTGGGCTTCGGCTCACTCATCTGGTTCGCCCTGACAACCACCGGGAACGTGCAACGGGCCCTGGCGGCGTCGCTGGCCGGCTTCGCGGTCGGCAACATCGCGGGCGGCTGGCCGCACACGATGCGGGCCCTGTCCGGGAGGCGCCTCAAGTCGTCCGAGTAGACCCGCGTGGGGTTGCCGACGTGTTGCCAATCTGCCCCGTCGCTTCGTGGGCTCGCAGGCCGCTGCGCGCCGGCCGGTTGCGGCGTCGATGTCACCTGCCGGCGTCCATCCTGTCGCTGAGCCTGGCCCTTCGCTCTCGCGGGTCAAGCGCCGACTCTTAGAGGTGGTTGGGGACCGTGCCCCGCACGAAGGTCCACGAGCTGTCCTAGGAGGGGCGCTGGACCCGCTCCGCTACGGGCTGGGGGCTCCGCTATCGGATGGATGCCGTGGAGCATGCCCGGCCGTTGCACGCCCGCACTCGGTTGCCTCAAGGCGGTCGGCTCCCGTGCGGGCGCGGGGCGGGCGTGCACTGCCCCTGCCGGGGCATGCGCCTCGCCCATCCCCGCCACCCGTCACTGGGGTCCAGACGGCCCCGAGGGCTCCACCAGTAACGTTGCTACTTCAAGTCAAGAGGCTGGTTTGGGTCAGCATTGCGGGTACCTCGGCACCTCGTCGGACCCCACGAGGTCCGCGATGGATCGGTCCCAGGTCCTGCTCGTGGGGTGTACCTGGCAGACCGTGCGGGACTCGATCGTAGACAACTTGATACGCAGGATCCGTCGCGGGTTCTCCATCAGAACGGTAGTCCACTCGCCTTCACCGACGACGTATCCCACCTGAGAACTCCCGTCGCTGAGAGCGAGTCGCTCTGCTGGGCGCCACGGAGTCGACGTAAGAAGAGGGACAAACACGTCAATGGCCGTGAGGACCCCGACAATGATCCATGTGATCTTGACCTGTTCCTGATACCTGCGTCGGCGTCGCTTCCATTTCGCAAGATCCGCTTTTACCGCAGCCGAGATTGCTTTCAAGTCTTGGTGCACCTTGCTGATGCTATTCTCCGCATCAGAATTCGAAAGCTCTCCTGCCTGAATGCTCTGCTGCAACTGTTCGAAGGCGGCTTCCAGTTCTGCGACTTCGACTTCGTAGGCACGCTCGGGTTCAGCGGGTCTGGCTACAGTCCGACGGCGCGGTCTCTTGTTCCAGAGCCAGATTGCTCCGAGAACCACTAGATACAACGGGAAAAATGTGGCAAGGGGCCATGGCGTCACGAAGACGCATACAACGTAGAGGAGCAGTGCAGCACTGACGGCTAGGACCCTCTGCGGCGTTGTGCGATCGGCGAACGTGAAGAACATCCACTGCAATACCCAGAAGACGGCGTTGACAAGTAGCAGGGGCGCCAGCACCACAAGGACAAAGAAGGCGACACTAACTACCTCAGAACTCCCTAGAATCGCGATTGCCGTTTGCGTGTTCAAATGCGCGACCCGAAGAGCCTTTAGGGCCACCAGGCCGAACCATGTCACGGAGGCGATCCACGGGAGGTGAGGGACGACGACCCGACCCGCACTGGTCGTGGCCGCCTCAGGCATCGCTCCGCTTAGACCGTCGCTCACGTGACGGATCCTATCGGGGACTTCGGCCAAGACTTGCCGCCAGCCCGGGGCGGCACGGGACGAATTGCGGACGGACACGGTTGGCGACATCGGTCGCGCCTCGCCGCCGTGAGGGTGTATTGGCAACTTGTCGGGTTGCCGACATACGTCGCGCCCGTCGGCGCGCTCTAAGCGGGCGCTGCGCCCGCCTGAGCCGTCGCCCCGGGTCTGAGCCAGCGTCGTCGGAACCGGTACAGCCGGAAGAGCACGACCGCGAGGACCAGGAGCACCCCGATCACCAGGATCGGGATGAAGATGGCGACCAGGCTGGTGCCGACGGATGCGACGTCCTCGGCTGCCGAGACGAATGGTGCGCCGATCCCGGCCGTCCCCGCGTTCACCAGCGGTCGACTCATCGCCTTGCCGGTGTGCACGGTCCCGGCCAGGGCGACACCGGCAACAACACCGACCCACGGGTGGTCACGCCACCACCCGGACTGCTCGATCTGGCTTGCCCCGGACGACGCCGCGAAGATGAGCCCGCCCATGGCCGGGCGCACCGCGGTCTGCACCGCATCACTGACGTGGTCGACCCCGGGCACCTTGTCGAGCACGACGTCGGCGACCAGCAGCACCATCGCGATACCGATCGCCCACCAGCGTCAGCGCCAGGCTAGCGACTGTGCGCTCGCGCGCCCGCCCGCGAGGAGCGTACGGAGTCAGCCGCCGAGCGAGCCGTCGGAGGAGAACACCACGCCGAGCGCGATGTCACCCTTCTTCAGCGCGGTCTTGGTGAGCGGGCCGCCGGCGTCGAGCGCCTTGAAGTCGGCGATGCGGAGCCCGTACTTGCTCGTCAGGCCGGGCTGGCAGAACGGCCGCGTCGGGCACTCGGGCGGGGCGCCGAGCACGATGCCGCTGCACGTCGCCGCGAGTTCGGTCAACGTCGTGACGTGGTGCTGGTCGGCGAAGGCCTTCGTCACCGCGAACGCGTTCACGTCTTGCGCGGCGGCGGGCTTGCCGAAGGTCAGGCCAGCGGTCGTGCCGAGCGTCGTCAGCGCGGCCACGCTCTTGGTCAGGTCGGGGCCGGCCTGCGGTGCGGCGTTGGCACCGTTCGCCTTCAGGTTCAGGAACTCGGTGAGCGACCCCACGTACTCCGGCACGATCGCGAGCTGACCGCTGGTCAGCGCCGGCAGGTAGGTCTCGCGGTTGCCGATGGTCTGCACGTCGACGGTGTACCCGCCGGAGCGGAGCACCGCGGCGTAGATCTCGGCGAGCGTCGCGGACTCGGAGAAGTTCCCGGCGCCGACGACGATCGAGCCGGACCCGGTCGCACTCGTCGCGGCCAGGCCCTTGTCGGCGACGAACTGCTTCGCGACCTCGCTCGAGGTCTTGCGGTCCACATCCACGGACTTGTTCAGCGAGATGAGCGTCGGGGTGTCGATGGCCGCGGAGACCTTGTCCAGCAGGGCGATCATCGCGGGGCTCGAGGCCTTGGCGTTGATCGCCGGGATGACGTTGTCCACCGTCTGCAGGCCCTGGTCGTCCGCTAGCACCACGATGGCGTCACCGGCGACGGGGGCGCAGACCGGCGGCGTGGTGGCCTGAGTGAGGATGGCCGGCGTGCTCGGCTGGGTGCCCGACGAACCCGGCGAGGCACAGCCGGCGAGGGCCAGCAGAAGTGCGCCGGCGGTCGCGACAAGGGTCAAGGAACGGCGTGCGGTCATGAGTCCCCCCGGAGATCGATGTGGTGCCATTCGACCCCGTAACCGCGCCGTTGGCAACAGCGTTTCGCCCCGCAAGACTGGATCGACGCGGCGGCCTGCCGGGTGGCCGTCACGTAGCGGGCAGTGCCGCGACCGGTTGCCGCGCGGTTCGGCCCGCGGTCATGAAGCGAGGGGTGACCAACCGTTGGGTGCCCGCGAGGATGCCCTCCACCGACATGCTGAGCACAGCCACCAGGACGCCGCCGGCCAGCACCTGGCCGTACCGCTGGGTCGCCAGGCCGGTGTTGATGATGACGCCGAGCCCGCCGCCCGCGACCAGCGCCGCGAGCGGAACGGTCGCCACCACCTGGACGGCGGCGGTGCGGACACCGGCCGCGATCACCGGCAGCGCGAGCGGGACCTCGACGCGCCAGAGCATCCGCCACGGACCCAGGCCCATCCCGCGGGCTGCGTCCAGCACGTCGGCATCCACCTCGAGCATCCCGGTGAAGGTGTTCGTGAGGATCGGCGGGACCGCGAAGATCGCCGCCGCGATCACCACGGCCCGGTTGCCGAACCCGATCGCGGAGGAGGCGAACAGGGTGAGCAGGGCGAGCGTCGGCATCGCGCGGGAGACGTTGGAGAGCAGGACGGTGACCTGGCCGCCGCGGCGCCGGTGGCCGAGCCACAGGCCGAGCGGCAACGCGAACCCCGCGCCCAGCAGAACCGCGCCCGCCGACATCCCGAGGTGCTCGACGGTCAGAGCGCCGATGCCGTGCGGACCGGTCCAGTTCAGCGGGTCGTTCAGCCAGGTGATCGCGTCGGAGATGATGCCGGACCCGCCGCCGCTCATGCCGCCACCCGCCGTCGGGCCCACGGCATCAGCGCGCGGCCGAGCAGGACGAGCGCGAGGTCGAAGACGAGCGCGAGGGCCAGGCACAGCAGCGAGGACGTCATCACCTCGGCGCGATAGCCGGACCGGAAGCCGCGGAACATCAGCTGGCCCAGTCCGCCGTACC
>Ga0209538_1001374_pt1 | contig 12871 bp, 16 predicted proteins | sample BarGraNGADG00211_2_FD_184492 | JGI IMG/M metagenome (GOLD analysis project Ga0209538, IMG submission 184492) | Arctic peat soil microbial communities from Barrow, Alaska - Barrow Graham LP Ref core NGADG0004-211 (SPAdes) (version 2) | ecosystem: Environmental > Terrestrial > Soil > Wetlands >... | reverse complement strand
CGCGCGCTTCTACTTCATCGACAGCCCGACGCGGCGCGTCGACGTGCTCGCCTGCGACACCGAGACCGGCGTGCTCGGCGAGCGGCGGCCGCTGGTGACCGTGGACGTCGACGGCGCTGTGCCCGACGGGATGGCCGTCGACGCGGAGGGTTGCCTCTGGGTGGCCCTCCACGGGGGCTGGGGTTTGAACCGCTACTCGGCGGAGGGGGAGCTGCTCGACGAAGTGCGCCTGCCGGTGGCCAAGGTGACCAGCTGCTGCTTCGGCGGGCCCGGACTGAGGCACCTGTACGTGACGACGCGCCGCGAGAGCCTGAGCGAAGCCGAACTGGCGCAACAGCCCCTTGCGGGGGCGCTGCTGCGCCTCGACCTCGGCGTCGCCGGACTGCCGACCAACGCGTTCGCGGGATGATCGGCGGCGCAGGGAGGACGACACGATGAGACTCAACGCAAGAAAGCCCTGGTGACGGGGAGTTCGAGCGGCATCTGGGAGGCTATCGCGCTGCGCTTCGCCCGTGAGGCCGCCGACGTGGCCGTGCACTACCACCACGGCGGCGACAGCGCCCGCGCGGTGGTCGCGGAGATCGCCAAGCTTGGCCGCACTAGCGTGGCGCTCGGCGCCGACGTGGCCATGACCACGGAGGCCGAGGGCCTCATGGCCTCCGCCGTCGAGGCCCTCGGCCACCTCGACATCCTGGTGAACCACGCCGGCGTCGAGATCCGCGAGCCGTTCCTCGACGTGAGCGAGGAGCACTACGACCTCGTGCTCGACGTGAACCTGAAGGGGGCGTTCTTCGCCGTGCAGGCGGCCGCATCGTCAACGTCTCCTCGATCCACGAGGATGTGGCCTTTCTGAACCACACGACCTACACAGCCTCCAAGCGCGGCCTGCGTCCACAGCCACTACCGCCGCGCGGGCTCCTGGGGCAGCAACGCAGTGTACGTCCCCGTGCGTGGAGGCGGGTGACCTGGGCGGCGGAGAGTCAGCCCTGCCGCAGACCTGGGGGAGCTTGCGCGGGTCGATCGCCGCCCTTGCGCTTTCTGACCGCCTCGCGCAGCAGGAACTCGACCTGCGCATTGACGCTGCGCAGTTCGTCGGCGGCCCACTTTTCCACGTCGGCCCACAGCGCGGGGTCGATGCGCAGCAGATACTCCTTGCGCGCCGCCATGTGTCAGCGCCCCTCTGGCGTCGGCCTCACGTGTACAGCGTGCCGGTGTTGACCACGGGAGTCACCTGGCTCTCGCCGCAGAGCACGACCATGAGGTTGCTGACCATGGCGGCCTTGCGCTCCTCGTCGAACTCCACGATCTTGTTCTTGCTGAAGTCGTCCAATGCCATCTCCACCATGCTCACGGCGCCGGTGACGATCTTGCGGCGCGCGGCGATGACGGCCTCCGCCTGCTGGCGGCGCAGCATCGCCTGGGCAATCTCCGGCGCGTAGGCGAGGTGGGTGAGGCGGGCCTGCTCCACGGTCACGCCCGCCTGCTCGAGCCGCTCGCTGAGCTCCACGCGGAGGGCCTCGGAGACCTCGTCGACGTTGCCGCGCAGCGTGATCTCGTCGTCCGTGTCGGCGAAGGTCTCGCCGGAGTCATAGGGATAGGTGCTGGCAAGGTGCCGTACGGCGGTCTCGCTCTGCGTGGCCACGTACGTCTCGAAGTCGTCGACGTCGAACACGGCCTTTGCGGTGTCCTCGACGCGCCAGACCACCACGGCGGCGATGTCCACGGGGTTGCCGCGCTTGTCGTTCACCTTGAGCTTGTCGCCGTTCAGGGTCCGGGCGCGCAGGCTGATCTTGTAGCGCTTGAGCTTCTTGGGCTGCGCCTGGTTCGACTCGTCGCTGTTCTTGTTCTTGGCCTGCGTCCAGATGGACTGGCCGGCGGACTGCGTCGCCGGCCCGTTGCTGTAGAACGGGTTGCCCCAGCAGAAACCGCCCTGCTTGGCGGTGCCCCGGTAGTCGCCGAAGAGAATGAGCACGCGCGCTTCGTTAGGCTGCAGCGCGAAGAACCCGGGGGAGAGGAGGGCGGCCGCGAGGATGGCGACGATGCCGGCAGCGAAGAGCCACCAGTTCGGCTGCGCCGCGTTGCCCGAGGTCGTCATGCCGTTGATGAACGCCAGCACGATCAACACCGGCCCGGCGATGTAGAGGGCGATGGTGACGGGGAGCATCACCCAGCCGCTCATCACGCGGCGCTCGCGCTCCCGTGTCGAGATCTTGGCCTGTGCGGATTTCATGACTCCCACCTCCGTCGGGCGGCGGCGCCGACGAGTCTCAGCTCCCCCGGTCGGCACACGGCCGCGCATCCTGTGCGATACCGGAGTGATATCACATAGGTATCGCCTTGTCCAGCGCGGCGGTACCGCGGACGCAGTCGCCGTGGGTGTCGGGCGGCCGGAAGAGCCGCCCGCCTCGCATTCATAGGCGCTCCCCAGCCGACCCTCAGCGGCGGCTCAGGAGGGCGCGATAGAACTGGGGTCGTGGCTGGATCATCCCGTCGACCCAGGAGGTGTGCCTCAGGTAGAAGCGGCCGGCGGCCGCGCCGGCACCCGGCATGTGCGACGGAGTCCCTCGGGGCGCCATGCCCCTTGCGCCCCGCCGCCGCGGTGCGCCGCCCGGGCTGCGTACCGCGCTCCCAGACGGCGGCCCGTCCGCGATCCCGCAGTCCTTCGTCCAGCGGGCGGGCCGCCGCCGTCCATCTCCGTTCGCGAGAGCGGCTAGGCGCTCGTGAGAGCCCCTCGCCGCTCATGGCTTGTCTGCCCGGTCGGTTCGTGCCGCCGACGCTGCTCCCGCCTCAGTCGCTCACGGCGGCCGCGGCGACCACGGCCACCAGGGCGAGCACCACAGCGGTGGCTACGAGCGCCGTTGACACGGCCCACTTTCTTCCCGCCGCACGCGACGTCTGCATGCGTCCTCCCGGGTCGTGTGCGCGGCCCGCCTCCGACAGCCGCGCGGCATCCTCATCATGCAGATGTTCGCGGGCAGTGCCGCGCGACCTGCCGGTGTTTGCCGGCGCTGCCGTTTGGCGACGCTCTCCCCATACCTCAACCACACGAAGCGAGGGACATCATGGCGAACACGATCGTCTGGGCGGACATCCCAGTGACCGACATGGACAGGGCGCGAAAGTTCTACGGCGCCGTGCTGCAGGCGGACATCGAACTGATGCCGGGGGTGGAGGACGTCGCCCTCCTGCCGATGGAGCGGGGTGAAGCCAGCGCCGACCTGGTCAGAAGCGATACGCAGAAGCCGGGAGCCGGCGGCTGCACCGTCTACCTCAACAGCAACGGCGACCCCGAAGGCATGATCGAGCGTGCCGTCGCGGCCGGCGGCCAGGTCGCCATGCCGGTGTCCGACATGGGTGAGATGGTCGGCTCCATCGGCTACTTCATCGACAGCGAGGGGAACCGCATCGGAGTGCACAAGCCGCCGCAGATGTGAGCCACTGAGGCGACGCTGCCGCAGGCGGGCGTCGCTGAACGTGGAGGCGGGCGGGGCGGCGGGCCGGACGGCCCGCCGCCCCGCCCGCGCAAGATAGAATCGGGCGGTGAGTTCAACCGCCCCAGCCGTATGCTCGACGCTCGTCGCGCCCCGGCCCTCCCGATACCGCTTCGTCGCCCTCGGCGTGGTCTGGAGCGCGTATCTCGTCGTCTTCCTCTCGCGCCTCTGCGTGGGGCCGCTCTCGCCGTTCCTCAAGCAGTCGTTCGACCTCAGCAACGCGCAGATCGGCGGCCTCACCAGCGCCACCGCGGTCACCTACGCGCCTACGCTGGTGCTGGCCGGGTGGCTGGTGGACCACATCGGCGTGCGCCGCGCGCTCGTCATCGGCTCGCTCGTCACCGGCGTGTTCGTGGGAGCCGTCGCGCTGGCGCCGTCCTACGGCGTCATGCTCCTCCTGCTGGCACTCTCGGGGCTGGGCTGCGGCTTCATCTACCCCTCCGCCGTGAAGGCGGTCATGGTGTGGTTCCCGCCCCAGGAGCGCGCCACGGCGATCGGCGTGAACCAGGCGGCGGTCAACGTGAGCGGCATGCTCGGCGCGGCCATCATGCCGGCGCTGGCCCTGAGCGTGGGGTGGCAGGCGGGCTTCCTCGTTGCGGCGGCCATGGCCTTCGCCGTGTGCGTTCTCGCGGCGGCTGTGTATCGGGACCCGGACGGGAAGATCCCCGGTCGGGTCGCCGCCGAGACGCCCACCGGCAGAGCCGCGGGAAGATCCGCGGGGGACGCGACCACGACAACCCCGGCGGTGTACGAGATCGAGCAGGGGCTCCCCAGCGTGACGGGGGACGAGCAGGCCGACCGCGCGGCCGTGCGCCCCGGCTTTCTGGCCGTAGTGCGCTCGCGCGACATCCTTCTGCTCGGTCTGGCGGCGATGTTCCTCTGCATGGTCGAGTTCGCGGCGCTCGCCCATCTGGTGCTGTTCCTCCACTTGGACTGGGCGTACTCGGTGGTCGCGGCCGCCGGCCTCCTGGCCTTGTGCCAGGCCGCCGGCGCCTTCGGCAAGCCGCTCAGCGGCCTGGTGAGCGATCGCCTGCTGGGGCGGCGCCGCAAGGCGCCGCTACTGGCGCTCGCCGGCCTGGCCGGCCTCGCCTGCGCGATCCTTGCGCTCATCGGCCCCGGGCAGATGTGGCAGTTATGGGCGGCGCTCCTGATGCTCGGGGTCGGCGCCGTGGGCTGGGGCGGCCTCTTCGGCACCCTGGCCGGCGAGACCGCCGGTCCAGCCGCCGCAGGGGCGGCCGCCGGCGTCACGGCGGCCATCGACAATGTCGGCATCTTCGTCGGGCCGCCGCTCTTCGGCCTCATCGTCGACCGCACCGGCAGCTACGCGCCGGCGTGGTGGGCGATGGTGGGCGCGGCCGTGCTCGCGGCGTGTCTGCTCGCGCTGGTGCGCGAGCCGCGCCGCGGCTGAACGGCTTTCGCTGCCCTCGCGCTACGCCCGCAGCACGTCCCCGAGTCCGGCGCCCCACTCGCGGATCGCCTTCCAGTTGCGGCCGTCGCCGGGCGTGGCGCCCACGACGAGCAGCACGAACAGCTTCTCGAAGACGTTCATGGTCGTGAGGTCGAGCGACCCGGCGAAGAAGGCCACGCTGCGCGGGCGCACGGGAGCCGCCTTCTTGAGGACGTCGCCGAGGTAGTGCTGCGGCAGGGCGTAGCGCTCCTGGTAGCGCAGCTTGGCCGCGTCGCGGGGCGCCTTGGCCAGCCACGGGTCCTTGACGATAGGGACGCCCTGGACGTCATCCTCGTCGGTCGCCGTCAGCGACGCGGCGGTGATGAAGAAGGCCGTGGGCAGTCGCTCGAGTTCGCCGCGGTGCTTCCTGACGTAGCGCACGGCCTGTCGGTGCCAGCCCATGATCATGGGGCCGCCGACGATCACGGCGTCGTAGCCTGCGGAGCCGGGGGCCTCGGCGGCCGCGCGCACATCGACCTCGCTGCCGGTGCCGCGGAGCTCCGCGGCGATGGCGTCGGCCACCTCGCGCGTAGACCCGTGACGGGTCGCGCAGACGAGCAGGATGCGGCCACCGGTCGCTATGGCGGTCGGGGTCGTCGGCACCTCGCCGGCGAGGGTCGGCTGCCCGTCGGTCGCCTCATCGGTCGCAGGCCCGCCCGCCGCCTCTGGATTCACGTCTTGTCCCATGTGCGCTCCCTTCCGCGACCGCCGGTACGACGCACTCTATTCTCTCGGATCTGACTGTGCGTGGCCAAACCGCCGCCCTTGCCCCAGTCACCGATCCCGAGGACGCCGTCCCATCCAGCCGACTACCGCGATAGAATGCCGGTGGCCATGTCGCGCCGTCGGAGGGACAGCGCACCGACGGGGCCGCACACGTGGGGACCGCGTGAGCCAGCCGAGCTCGTGCGCCCAGGCGATCCGGCGCTCTCGTTTGCCGAGCGCTTCGGCCTGCTCGTCGAGCGCCGTTGGAGCGCGCGCGAGGAGGGACGCCTGGCGCGGCGCCTCGAGCGTGCCGTCTTCCTCGACCTCGCCGAGCTCTCCTTCCTGGGCGGGGCCGGCAACGTGATCCTCACCGGCGCCACCGGCCTCGGCAACACCTACCTCGCCTGCGCGCTCGCCGACCGCGCCGCGCGGCGCGGCCACAGCGTGCTCTAAGAGCGCCTGCCGGCTGCGTTCCTACCTCTCGACCGCCCGCAGGCAAGGCGAACCGGCGTTCGGCGTTCTCCGCCTGCTACACAACGGGACTCCTTGGATGCCCGCCATCGCCAGGTAACCAGTTGAGTAGTTACCCCAAGCGTTGGTGGTTTCTCCTTCAACGGGATGCCGGGAAGAACAACCTCCGCCCACACCACGCGGCCTCAGGGCTCTTCTCCGGCCGTTCAATGTCAACACACCTCGTGATCACCCGGGAAAGCTAATGCCAGCCTGGGATTCTGAAGCAAGATGCGGTCGACAGCGTCATGACCGATACGGTCGGAGAGTCGAGGCAGGAACCTCTCAGCCAGATAACGCAACCCAGGCATACCGCCATATGCGAGGTAACGGCTTCGGCGAGCGACGTCACCACCGAGGAGTAGTCGGTCACCCCCTCCGGACGAAACGACTGCCTCTGCGCAATCGAGAATGGCCGAGTCCGGACCATTCACGTGCCTGGCCATCCCGTCGTAGCCGAGGTAGGCGCCCCGGGCAGCAAGCTCTGTATGCAGCCCCGCGTCGAGATTACGGTCGACGTGCGCCAGAATCACCCGGTCGGCCTTAATGCCGTACCCCTCAAGCACGTCCAGCACTTCGTAAGTGGCTGACCCGTGCTCCAGATGAACCATGATTCCAACCCCGGTCGCCAGCGAAGTCGCAGCCGCGGACTCAAGTACCCGGCGCTCAAAATCGCCAATCTTCCAGTACGTGATGCCCGCCTTGACGATTCCCGCCCGCAGCGGAAGATCGTCCGGCGTGAGCGTAGCCTCTTGCGGACGCTAGTCCACTCCATCAAGTGCGCTACTCCCCCCTTTGCGTTCGCCAGACAAATCGCGGACGCGAGCCAGTGACTGTCTAGGACTGGACCCCCAAGCCTTTCGGTGAGGCAAGATTGCCGCCGAGAACCTGGTAGGAAAGGATCCTGTCATTATAGGTTTAGCATATAGGTCGCCATCCGCGATTGCAGGGTCTTCATGTGTTCTCCGTTAGCAGTGGGGCTGTGTCACCGGCACGTGACGCCCCTCAGCGGCGGCCCGCGCCACCGCGTCGCACACCGCTGCTGCCCGCGCGCCGTCCTCGAAGGTCGCCCCGTCGGGCCCGATCGGGCCGCCATCGGCGACCGCCGCTAGGAAATGGTCGATCATGTTGATATGGCCGTGCTCCCATCCAAGGATGTGGGCACTAGGCCACCAGGCCTTGGCCAGAGTGTGTTCGGCTTCGTTGACGATCGCCTCGCTGAAACCGCGCGTGGGGCTGCCATTGTGGCGATATGCCCGTAGGATGTTGAGCTGCTCGAGGTCCCAGGCGAGGCTGCCTTTGGAGCCATTGATCTCCCAGGCCAGCATATTCCGGCGGCCCCGTGACACTAGCGACGCGTCGATGGTGACAGGGACACCTCCGCCGACCGTTGCCAGGACCGCCACTGAGTCGTCGCGCTGGGCCGGCGTGTCGCCGTACATGCGACGATCCGTGGTGACCGGGCTGGCGATCGTGGCCGAGACACCTTCGATCTCGCCCACAAGGAATCGGCACTGGTCGATGGCGTGCACGCCGATAATCTGGAGCGCCCCCACAGGCGACGGCAGCGGAGCATCCGGATCGGTGCGCCACTCTTGCGAGTACCGGAAGCGGGCCTGGTAGATCTCTCCGATCTCCCCGTCCCTTATCATGTCGCGGGCCAGCCGCACCGCCGGCATAAAGCGGTAGTTGAAGCAGGTGAGATGCTTGACTCCAGCCTCTTCGGCCGCCTTCCATAGACGCAGTGCGTCTTCGCCCGAGTGTGCCAACGGCTTTTCACAGAGCACATGCTTGCCGGCCGCGATGGCGGCGAGAGTGGGTTCCATGTGAGCGCCGTCCGGCCCCACGTTGTCAAACACTTGCACCCGGTCGTCGGCGACGACGTCGCGCCAGTCCGTCGAGTAGTCCTCAAAGCCGTACCGGGTGGCGGCTTCCCGCAGCGCGCTCTCCGTACGCCCAGCGATGGCGACCAGCGCGGGACGAGGAGCGTCTGGCCAGAAGATGTACGGCACGGTGTGGAAGGCATTGCAGTGTGCCTTGGCCATGAAGCCGTATCCCAGCATGCCGACGCCAAGCTGTGGCCGCTCGTCGGGCGGTGCCTTCCTCAGTCCGCTCATCACGCCTCCTGGTGGACGAGGGTACGGAGGTACTCGACGCTTTGTGCCACAAGCTCTTCTTCCGGCTTGTCCAGGAACTGCGCGGCGACGAGATCGAGCTCGACCGTCAGAGCCCCGTCGAAGCCGCCATCCTTGAGCGCCTTGGCGACCCCAGGCATATCGATCAGACCCTGCCCCACCGGTGCCGATGGCCAGTAGGTGAAATGCTCAGCGGGGCTGCCGCCCTTGGGCTCCGTGACGATGTCTTTGGCGTGGGTACTGACGCTGTAGGGGGCGACCCGCGCGGCGGCCTCCACCGGATCCTCGAACTTGCGCAGGCTGTTCCCAGTGTCGAAGTTGGCCCGCAGGCAGTCCGACGCCACCTTCTCGATGAGGTAGACGATCTCCTCGGACGTGTAGTCGATGTGGTTCTCAAGAGCGAGCGTCACATCGTGCGCGTCGGCAACCTCCACGGCCTCTTTGAGCATCCTCACTGAGTTTGCGAGCAAGGCCTCACGGGGGGCGTCCGCGTAGAGCATGCTTGCGGCGACGACGCGCATCACGGAGCAGCCCAGCTTCTTTGCCTGGGGAATGTGAGCCTTCAGTTGCTTCAGAGCCTTCTCGTCCGTGCCGCCGGACAGGCCGTCGGGATGACCCCATCCGAGCACGCGCGCGAGCCCCGCCTCATCAAGACGCGCCTTGATCTCAGCGATGAGGCCATCATCCATAGCGTTGAAGAAGCAGGACTCGAGGGCGACTTCATCGACCCCGAGCACTATCGCGAAGTCGAGGAAGTCGCCCTCCATGGTCCACCGTGTACCGGGGTCGGTCTGCAATCCTTCGTAGACCTCGCCGAAGTACCGGTGGAAACTGTAACTGTCGATACCCACCTTCATGAACGACCTCCGGTCAGCTCGTGCGGTTCTGAAGCGCTATTCTCGACATCGCGTCGAGCTGCTCCGCGGTCAGCTCGACGTGCAATACTTGCTCGATCACGGAACTCCAGCCGTAGATGAAGTAGCGCCAGCCATCATGTATGGACAGGCGCCGCGAACTCTCCTGGCGCTCGGCCTGGTGCAAGAAGTCGAGTTCCCCTCGGTAGTTCAACTCCCACACAAGGCCCTGCTCGGGAAAGACTCCGTCGTCTGTGAGCGGTGAGCCGGGTGTGTCTTTTCCGCGTCCGGTGCCGTTGATGACCAGCGTCCCGGACGGCTGCTCGGCCATGATCTGGTCGTTGATGACAGGATCGTCGTTGCAGACGTACTCGACCGGCGTCTGGGAATCGATCTGTCGATGGATTCTCGCCATCTCGTCGAGGCGCGGCTGGCTGCGATTCACCACGACGATGCGGGCCGGACGGTCGGAGGGATCGGCACGGGTCATCAGACGTAGGGTGATGGCGATCGCGGAACCGCCTGCCCCCAAGCAGAGCGTGTGCGCATCAGTGCGGGCCCAATAGCCCTCGGCGACGATGTGCTCAAGAGACTTGCCGGCCGAGATCGGGTCTTTGGCGTGCCCCTCGAACGCACCATCGCGCTTAGAGAGACAGGAAACCTCGCCGCAGAGCCGGGCGTACTCGTCAACGTAGTCGAACATGTCCCCGCACGCCTCGAAGAGGTCGATCTTGTGAGTTGTAACGAGCGCACCAACGTCGTCGGGGTCGTCCTTGAGCCGCTGCACCGCGTTCCTATACACCTGACGGTCCGCGTGGATCGGCAGATCTACACCAGCCATTCGCACCCCGGTGAGCCCGAGGTATTTGGCCCACTCCGGGAACACGCGCATGATGGCGGACTTGCCGGTCGTCACCCCAACGAAAGTGAATCTCTTGCTTTGTGTCACTAGGACACCTCCCTTTGATCGGCATCCCACTGCCGCACGATGTCTGAGTGGATCTGGGCGCGGCGGGAGGTCTCCTCGAAGTCGCCCGCCGCAATCAACTCCTTGGGGCAGAGATCGCCGCCCGCGTCACCGCCACTATTCTCTTCGCACCGAGCGAACTCAGCCTGTGCTCAGGCGTCATGCCACTCATCGCAGGGCCACACGGGATGATTCACACTTCTGTGGATCTCCTGGCGACGCAGTTGAACTTCGAAGCGGCTGCGATCGCCTCGGTGCCAGGCGACGAAGTACTCAACCGGCAGCCCAGATGGGTTGAAGGTCAGGCTCTTGAGGAGCAGGACGGGCGATCGGGTACGGATGCCAAGATGGCCGGCGAGCTCCGACCCTGCAGCCGCTGCTTCGACAGTCCGAGTCGCTCGCGCCAGCGTCAGTCCCAGCTCCCCTTCCAGGGTCGCGTATAGGGACTTGGTGGTCATGTCCATGTCCAGAATGGCGGCACACAGCGCGTAGGGAAGATACGAGCGGGTGAAGACCCAAGGCTCGTTGTCGACGAACCTGAGACGCTCCAGCATCACCACTTGGTCGCCGATCGAGAGACCCAGCAGTCTCAGGACGTCCGCCGGCGGTTCGACTGCCTCAAGTGCCAGGACCCGGCTGCGCAGCCGTTGCCCACGCGCCGTCACATCGTCGTGAAGACCAGTAAGGCTCTCCGCAAGGTGCTCGAGCATCTTCGGTGCCGCCACGAAGGTGCCCTTGCCCTTCATCCGCTCGATGAGACCTTCGCTCTCCAAATCGCCAAGCGCTTGCCTCACGACTGTCCGGCTCACGCCGAATTGGTCACACAACGACGGCTCGCTCGGTAGTTGGGCACCGACCCGGAACTGCCCGGCGCCGATCTGATCCTGGAGAATCGCCCGCAGCTGGTAGTAGTACGGGATGGGCGAATCCCTATCTATCCCCTTGCCCATTCCAGCTCCTCACTTCTGTCTACCAGGGATTATGTCATTACAGGTGTTTACTCGTCAAGACGCTGCAGAGCGCGATCTCGAAGCCGAGAGCAACCGCCGCGGAGTCACCTGTATCAGCAGGGCCGCATACAGAGCAGGGAGGGCGAAGCAATGCTGAACCGAATCGGAGCGAACACTCGAGGACTTCGGCAGGCTGGCAGAGGCCTACGCGCTCTGCGACCTCCTGGGCAGGGACGACCCTGCGTTCCTGGCGGTCTGAAGGCGGGCTCAGTGTCCGCCACCGTCGCCCGGCTGCCGTCCGAGGTACTGTCCACCTCACAGACGCGTTGAGATGCTGCAAAGCGGCACTGTCCTCACCAACTGGCGACTGTTCTGTCCGGGATTCTGTCTGGCACAATGTCCGCGACGGCGCGCCACCCTGCGGCTGTCGCTGGCGAGATGCCAGTCTGGCTTCATTGGACTGCTCACGTGTGTGTCCACCTTGAGCACCCGGACGATGCCGCTCTTGAAGCCGGACACCCTTCAGGCCCTGTCAGGTCAACGAATTGGACCGCGCCCAGGTGTCGCCATTGGTGGTGAAAACGATGTCGGAGACACTGCCGCTGGTCCTGGCCGCGGGCTCTACGGCCGAGGCCCCCGTTGCCAAGGTCGGTCGGTCGCCGAGGCAGCGCAACCCCAGACGTAGCGTGTCGGACAGCGTCCGGCCACCGACTTCTGACAGGGCGGTCAGGAGGTCCATTCCCTCGGGCTTCAGCCGCACCGAGACGATGCCGCTGGCGCGCTTGCCCTGGCTCACGCCGACGACTTCGTAGTCGTCTGGTGAGTCGTTCATCTGCTTCCTTCTTGCCATGATCACCCCTTTCGACTGCCGAGTGCTGCGTTTCTTCCGGTTCTGCACGATCACATGCTGGTTGGAGAGCATCTGCGCAATCTCCCTGACGGTGACGCCGTGCTTGGCCAAGTGCCGCTCGTTGGCCTCGTCTCATACCAGTGCGCGGATCTCGACAGGCACTTGCGCGTCTCAACAGTCGGTGTATGATGTGTCATACATCGTATGACACACAGGACGCGAGGTCAAACCATGAGCGACCCTGACAAGATCAGCCTGGACTACCTGTTGGTCGCCGACGGCGCCCAAGTCGTGGGCGGCAAGCTCTACCTGCTGGGCGGAGGCTGGGACCGACTCACCGTGCCTCAACTCCCGGGCGGGCCGGCAATGCCATTCTCGGTCGCTGTCGGCGTCAACGTGCCGTGGAGCCTCACCAACCGCAAGATGAGCTTCAGCATCGACGTTCAGGACGCCGATGGTGGGCACGTGGGGCAGCTCGTCGGTGGCGAGTTCGAGGTGGGGCGCCCCCCGGGCCTTCGCTCCGGGGCCCCGCAGCGCTTTCAGATCGCTGGTCCAGCCGGGCCGGAACTGCCCACCGCGGGGCGTTACGTCATCCAGTGCGCGATAGATGGAGAAGTGATCGGCCATACCGCCATCGAGGTCACGGCGGCCAGTCCTGCCGCCTCAGGTTGACGCGTGGTGACGCGCCGACGTGTCCCGAGGCCAGCGTAGGCTGGCCGAGTCCTTCCGGCAAGGATGACAATTCAGAGACGCGGAAGGAGCGGCGGGCCGGATGGCCCGCCGCCCCGTTCTGGGTCTTCTCATCCCCTCGTCCTCACGCCCGGCGCGAGAGGCCGGCACGGGGTCGACGGGGGCTCTGCAGGGCGGCCGTGGGCCCTCCCGAAAGGAGCGGAGCGCCCCCGGAGACCCCGTGCCGGCCGGCGCCGCCGGGCGCGAGGGCGCGGCCGCCCGCTAGGAGCCTG
>Ga0209538_1001371_pt1 | contig 12886 bp, 16 predicted proteins | sample BarGraNGADG00211_2_FD_184492 | JGI IMG/M metagenome (GOLD analysis project Ga0209538, IMG submission 184492) | Arctic peat soil microbial communities from Barrow, Alaska - Barrow Graham LP Ref core NGADG0004-211 (SPAdes) (version 2) | ecosystem: Environmental > Terrestrial > Soil > Wetlands >... | reverse complement strand
CCGGGGTGGTGGCGATCTTCACCGGCCAGATGTTAAGGGGTGGAACCTCTGGAGGTTCCACCCCCCTGGTAAACGGCGACGGCCGGCAGAGCCGGGACTTCGTCTACGTGGGCGATATCGCGCGCGCCAACCTGCTCGCGCTGACGGCCGGCAGCGGCATCTACAACCTGGGCACGGGGACCCCGACGGACGTCAACCGCATCTGGCGCGAGCTGGCGGAGCTGACCGGCTACCGCGGGCCGCAGCAGCACGGGCCGGCCAAGGCTTGCGAGGTGCAAACCACGTACCTGGATGCGGGCCGCGCGCGGCGCGAGCTAGGCTGGACGGCCGAGGCGCCGCTGGGTGAGGGGCTGGCGCGCGCGGTGGCGTATTTCCGGGAGCGGACGTGCTAGAGTGGCTGGCAGATTAGCAAGCCCGCTGTGCCTGGAGAACCTGAGACCGTAGAAGTCGAGCAATGCCTCGGCTGTGAAGGATGTTCGCATAATAGAGGCGATTGATCGCATCTTCGTAGAAACCATCTATGATAAGGCTTCTGGACACCTTGAGCCGCGCTTCGGCTTTTGCCAGCAGCAGATCACGTCTGGACATCGATGACGAGCCCTTCGTGTTTTACATTCTGCCAGAATGGACCGCTGGCCCTTTGGTACTGTGAGCGGGTGATGGGACGCACCGCGACGACTACGCCGCGGCTGATCGTTTTATCTGCCAATGCCTGGCCCAAACGCAAGATTTCGGTGACTGGATCAATCTCCTGGCTGAAAATGAGAATCACGTCAACATCCGAATCGGGCCGGGCATCTCCACGAGCCTGAGACCCATAGAGCAGGCACGTAGGCGCAACGAGCCCGTAGATGGCCACCAGGGAGTTCTGTAGATCCGCTATTGCTGCCTGGACTCGCCTACCGAGGTGTCTCACCGTGGTCTACTCCTCGCGTTGATCTTCTGCCTGGAGTATACTCCGTGCTCCGCGGCAAGTCAACGGGTTGCGGTACAAATGCTCAGGATTCGGCAGAGACAGGAAAGCACATCCTGCGCTGGTTCCCGTCTTGGCGCACGCCCCCAGCAATAGCCGGACGTTGTTGTTTACGGGCTCTCAGCCAGAGCACATTGCCCCGCTTTCTGAAAGGCGCACCTTTAAGCAGAACATCACAAAGGGGAAATGCTTGACATGATGCGAATCAATATCGGATGTGGACAAACACCTACAAAGGGCTGGCGGAACTACGACAACTCCTTGAGTATTCGCTTTGCAAAGATACCTATTCTGCCAGACCTCCTCCGGAAGCTGAGGTTTCTTGAAAGCTCTCAGTATCAGTTCATTCAGTTTGTGCGCGAAAACAAAATTGAATATGGGGACGCCACAAAGGGATTATCTATTCAAGACGCATCCGTTGACGTTCTTTACAGCTCCCATATGCTGGAGCACCTCGACAGAAACGAGGCGACTAAGTTCCTCAAAGAAGCACTTCGCATACTCCGTCCCGGCGGAATCATCCGAATCGCTGTTCCAGATATCAAAAGGCAGGTCACTCAATACGTTGACTCATGTGACTCGAATGCCTTCATTGAGGCGACACATCTCTGTGTGCCTCGACCACGATCATTCGCGCAGCGGCTACGCCTATTGTGGGTGGGGCCCCGCAACCACCAATGGATGTACGACGGCAACTCACTGTCCCGCCTTCTCAAGGAGCATGGTTTTGTGAATGCTGAGGTATTGGCTGCTGGCCAGACAGGGATACATAAACACGAGCTGCTTGATCTTCAGGAAAGAGCTTCCGAAAGTGTTTATGTTGAAGCAGAGAAACCAAGCGCCTAGATTCGCCAAATTTGACGGCAAGCGTACAGTAGCAGGCAATTGAAACGGTCAGGCTGCACGCAGGAGCGGCTGGCATATGAATACAGGTCACTCGTTCGGCCGATCTTTCACGCGAAATGCGGGACAGCCAGTATCGCACGGCTACTGACAGTGGTCGGCAAGGGCAACAAGGAGCGCCGCATCTACCTGAAGCCGGCGCTGGTTGAGCTCGTCCGGGGTCACAGCGTCGAGCAAAAAATAACGGACACTCTCTTCCCCGGCGGCGAGGGCGGGCACCTGGCGGCCCGCAGCGTCGGTTACAGGGTCAAGTATTACGCGGCCAAGGCCGGGATCACCCGTACCGTCAGCCCGCATACCCTGCGCCATTCTATCGCGGTTCACTACCTGCAGGGCGGGGCGCCGGTAAGCTTCGTGCAGGGGTTACTCGGGCACGCCAGCCTGGCGACGACCGGCGTGTACCTCCAGCTGACCGACCAGATGACGCGCGAGATCGCGCTGAAAACCGAGACGGCGCTGGACCAGCCGGCCAGGCCGAAGCAGCTCCAGGAGCGGCGCCTGGGGCCGGCATACGGCGCAGAGCCGGACAGGTGGGAGGGCTACGTAGCGGACGTGCTAGAGTGGCTGGCAGATTAGCCAACCAACACCTTACGGCATCTGGCCGACAAGCGCACGCATGTCGTCGTGGCTCACGCCGCCTCCTTCTCGGATACGTTGTTCGGCCTCATCCAGCATCTTGCGCAGTTTTGGGCTGTGGGCGAGCATAATGTTTTCCACGTCGTCATCATTAATCGGCCCTGAAGGCACGTCAAAGAAAGTGGTCAGACTCATTGCATAGCTCACGAGATCAGCAGCCTCCAGCCTCAAGCTTTGTAGGCGGGGCCGGAGGCGTTCATAAGGCTGCACCTCAGCCAGTTCGCCGAGCATCTCTGGAGCCATGCACGGAACGACCTGGCTCAGTGCGGCCAGGCGTAGGAGTCTCCAAGGTAATCCACGCCAGAGCAGGCCAGAAACCCAGATATTGGTATCGAGCACCACGCGCATACGTTACTCTGCTCTTCGCCGGCGACGCACTTCGTGTACGATGTCATTGATTTCGTCAAGAGAAAGCGGTTCGTCTTGAGGTCCCTTCTCTACGATAGTGGTCACAGAGCGCGGCATGATACGCTTGAGATAGAGAGTGTCTCCTTCGATCCACACCATAAAGCGATCCGCCGGCCGGAAAAGTGCAGCGACGCGGGCTGGTAATCTAAGCGTGTCGTTCGATGTCAACTCAGCAATTTCGACCATCGGCCTCACCCCACGGTGTTTCTGTACGATCAAGTATACTCTGTGCGGCGCGGGGCGTCAACGGGTTGCGCTACAAATGCTCAGGATCCGGCAGAGAGAGGAAAGCACAGCGTGCGCCGGTTCCCGTCTTGGCGCACATCCCCCAGAAATAGCCGGACGTTGTTATTTACGGGCTCTCAGCCAAAGCACATTGCCCCGCTTTCTGAAAGGCGCACCTTTCGGAAATGGCATCCACCGGGCATCATGCATCGCAAGAAGGGAAGAAACCAGGATAGATGAAGGAACAGTTACTTTCTAAGATCCAGGATTGTTCAGCAGTCGTCGCCCTGGTTGGCCTGGGGTATGTCGGCCTGCCCCTGGCGGTGGCTTTTGCCGAGAAGGGATTCTCTGTCAGGGGTATCGATGTCGATCAGACCAAGGTCGACCGCCTCAACCGCAGCGACTCCTACGTGCAGGACATCCCTTCGCAGAGGCTGGCGCCGCTCGTGGCATCTGGCAAGTTTCGAGCGACAACTAGCTTTGCGGCCCTCGACGACTGCGACGCCGCCGTCATCGCAGTGCCGACGCAGCTCAAGAAGACGTGCGATTCAGACGTCCGCTACCACTGGCGGGCGCGCCCGGTTCCCGACGCTGGACCGATGCGGCGGAGGTACCGTGGGTGGAGGGGCAGGTGGCAAAGGGGCTGGCGGGGAGAGGTTGAGCCCTCTGGTTGAGCCCGCTGAAGGGAGAGACCTCCTGACTTGCGGGCCGCGACTCAGTCGTTTCGCACGCGCCGCGACATGCCGTGGCCCATGGTATGACCATTGCCTGACCCGGAGGTTATTATTGCAGTGTTGACGGTGCGGCGTTGGTGGCTTCCTGTAGTCGCAGTTGCGGTGGCGTTACTGACACAAGTGATACCATTACGGGCTACATGGCTCAGGAATTTGGCGGTCTTGGAACTCGAGACTCCTTGGCTTGCCCAACGCGCGGAGATTTTCGATCCACCCTGTCACGCGAGCGGCACATTTCCGGGAACAAAGCGTTATCTAGAGTTGGGTCTTGCCCAGGAACCGGCCAATGTACGGACACTGACTCATTTGGGGCGCGTTCGGTGGCTGGAAGGCGATTGTGAAGAGGCTCTCGTACAATGGAGCAGCGCCGCGGCCTCAGGTGATCTTAGTGCGGCCTACGAGCTTTTTAGGGTTGGTAGGTATAGTGAGCTGCCGCAAGAGATGCGCCGGCAGTTGGCTGACATGGCGTATAAGTACGCATTGGAACTGGCCATAGCCGCGAAGGACCAGTTGGCACATCAGTGGGTGAGTCGCGCTATTGCGTTGGTTCCCCAGCACAAGAATGTACTAGCTCTCGAGGGTTGGTATGGCAGATCGGGTGACATAGCTGCAATTAAGGCATTATGGCGGGCGATGGCCAATGCTAATTCTACAAACGACGCCGAATATTGGTTTGCCACCGCACGGATTCATGAGCAGGATAGCCAGTGGGAACTGGCGGCGATAGCCTATATCCAAGGCGCGGGCTTGTCACCCGACCCTCGGGAATTCTGGCTGCAAGCGGGGCACGCCTGGGAGCAGATATCAGAATGGGATCGAGCGATACGAGCATATGAGCAGGCGTTGGCGATCAGGCCGCCTTCTATGTTCGCCTACATAAGCCTGGCAAATGTTTATAGGATTCGGGGACAATACCCAGAAGCGATTGGATTCCTGCGACTAGCACAAGAGGTTGAGCCGGATAATTTCCTGCCATATTACTATCTTGGGCTGGTGTTCTCTGCGTCTGGCGACCATGCGCAGGCACGTCTGAACTTCGAGAGGGCGTTAGACCTCAGTCCAGACGATCCATGGGTGATGTACCAGCTAGCCAGGCTTTGGTACTACGGGATATCACAACCAGCAACCGCAGAATCCTGGCTTGTACGTGCCATCAGCCATCTTGAGCAGCCGCCGCCGGTTTGGTGGATTGAACTCGGAGATTGGCGGTTGGCGCAAAGGCGATGTAAGGACGCGAGCCAGGCCTATTCTGCGGCTCGCGATGCAGGTGCAAACGAAGAGATGATCGAACCGAAGCTGACGCAATACACCAGCCTCTGTGGCTCAAACTAGATGTCACGCAACACACAGGTTCACGGATCCAAGGGTAGTTTCCAGGCCATGGCATGAGCAGACTAAGCGCGGTGTTCCGTAATTCGGCGTGGAACGTTCTCGGCCTCGTTGTCAGTATGTCCACGGGTCTTTTCTACACCCCATACCTGGTTGCGCGGCTGGGTGTTGCCTCATACGGCATGGTACCACTCATCACAGGACTATTCGTATGGGTGTCCTGGATATCGCTGGCTGTATCATGGTCTGTCGGTCGCTATATTACTATCGCTCGCGAGAAGAGGGATGTAGAGCAGGAGAATCTGTACTTCAACTCCGCTCTCCTGCCCACGGCACTGCTATCCGCAGTGTTTGGCGTCATTGGGATCCTGATTATGCCGCTGGCAGGTCGGATCGTTCGGATTCCGGTGGAAGCTGAGGGATCTGTTGCCTTCCTTTGGGCGTGTAGCGCTATTGTCTCAGCACTGGGTGTTCTGAGTGGCGCACTGGATGTCGGAACGTACTGCCGGAATAGGTTCGACATCAAGGCCATGATACAGGTAGCGCGGACGATCATCATGGTGCTGCTAGTGTTCGTGCTGTTCAAAGTCCGCGGCCCTCGCCTGGAATGGGTGGGTGTTGCTACTGTAGTGAGCAGTATCCTCGGCCTTGGCTTAGTCCTACTCTCGCAAAAGTTGCTTCTTCCCGAAGTCAGCATCCGGCCAAGCATGTTCAGTCGGGTTCATTTCCGGGAGATGGTCGGCACCAACGCCTGGATACTGGTCGACCAACTTGGGACAATTCTGCTGCTCAACATGGACCTCTTCCTGGCCAACCGGTTCTTTGGGCCCCAGGTCAGCGGCGAGTACGGGCTGGCGAGCCAGTGGATCAACATGCTGAAGGCAATTATGACGGCAATGACCGTTTTCACACCAATGTACGTCGTGTACGTGGCGCGCGGTGATCTTGATGGCTTGACCGCATATGCCGTGAAGGCCTCTCGTTTCGTTGGGTACACGATGGCGATACCAATTGGCCTGCTACTTGGGCTGGCCGATCCTCTCACCCGGACATGGCTGCATCGCGAACCCGGCTTCGTGTCCCCGCTCATCCTTGTATTGGCCCTACCCTTAGCATTCAACGCGGCCATAAACCCACTCTACGGCGTTTGGCAAGCTCTTAATAAGGTCCGTATTCCCAGCTATGCCACGCTTGCCGCGGGCGTAGGCAGTCTTGTAATGGCGATTGTTCTGGCGCGGACGACATCTTTGGGTGTATTTGGGGTCGCGCTTGCTGGCGGCGTGGCGTTCACAGCCCGAAATCTCCTGTTCGCGGTCTGGTATGTGGACCGTTTGTTGGGACATGGGTCGGCAAGGCTGATTCGTGTCTCCGTGAAAGCTGCAGGTGTAGCCTTAATGATTGGGGGCGTAGGACGTTTGCTGACGTCCTGGCTTCATCCCAATGGCTGGATCGCAGTCGGCCTGGTTGGCTGTGCTTTGGCTGCCTTGGGCGCGATGTGGGTCTGGTGGGGTTGCTTGGATCGAAGTGAGCGTGCGCAACTGACAGCCTTGGCCGCGTCGCGTCTTGGTATCAGAACGTGGGTACGAGCCAACTGATGCTCACTAACGCCCAAACAACGGAGGCCAAGATGCTAGTGTCAGAACTGCCAATCGCCCGATTTCCGCGAGTGAGTGTCGTTATCCCGCTGTACAACAAAGCGAAAAGCTTCGGAGCCACGCTCTCGTCTGTGTTAGCACAAACGATGACGGATTTCGAGGTGGTCGTCGTAGATGACGGATCGACCGACGGGAGTGGAGATATTGTCCGAGGTTTCAGTGACGCGCGTATTCGTCTCGTAGAGCAGGCTAACGCTGGCGAGAGCGGTGCCCGGAATCGAGGAATCGCTGAAGCTCGAAGCGATCTTATCGCTCTGATCGATGCGGACGATCTTTGGTTTCCGCATTTTCTGAAGACTGTGCTTGCGTTGCATGATCGCTTCCCTGATGCTGGGGCCTATGCGACTGCTTTTGTCGGAATCCAGAACGGAACTGTGATACGATTCCCATATGTTGGAGTGAGCCACCTGTTCGAAGGTGAGCTCATCAAGGATTATTTTCGATCATGTACGTTAGGGGCAAATATTGTCTGGTCATCCTCAGTCATGATCCCAAGACGTGTATTCGACCGGGTTGGTGGCTTTCCGGTGGGGGTGCGCAATGGAGCAGATCTCCACATGTGGGCCAGGATTGCATTGGAATATCCTATCGCCTGGTCAACGGCAGAATCTGCAATGTGGAATCTAGACGCGGAAAACCGCATTGCCGGGCGAATAATCATGAGTGACGCACCCTTCGCGAAGGTGCTGGAGGACGCCGTAGCGCAGGGCCGCGTGGCAAACGAACAGGCAAAGTGGGTCAAAGCATATTTAGCTAGATTCCGTATTCACTACGCTACGGTAAGTATTGAACATCAAGACCGCAAACAGGCGCGCAGACTTTTATGGCTCGGTCGGAAGGCGCGAGGCAGGCACCGCGATTGGTGGATCGCTACGTTCAGGGCGTGGGCACCGCGGCGCCTACTGCAACTTAGACGTACGTTTCAAACGCGGATCCCACATCGGTGAGTTTTGGACATCCGGAGCGAAATGTGGAGGAAGCAGTGTCGCCGCCTGGCCATCGTTTAAAGTCGTTGGCAACCTATCCCGTTGACCTACTGGCGCGGCTAGTCGGACGTATCTATCGACGGTGGCGCGCGATTGAGGCAAGGCAGATTCTCAAGGAGTTGCGGAAAGCAGGAACGAATGTATCCATGGGGGAAGGATGCATATTCCACCCCCTGGGAACGTGGGAATAGGGGACGACGTCTACATCGGACCAGAATGCTGGTTCATGACAACTGAAGCACAAATCCGAATTGGCTCGGGGGTAATATTTGGCCCTCAGGTAGCTCTCATCACAGGGAACCACAATACTGGAGTGCCAGGCATGCAAATGTTTGATGTGAAGGAGAAAAGGCCTTTCGATGACGAGGATGTCACGATCGAGGATGACGTGTGGATCGGATTTCCAGCGCCAATACTGAAAGGTGTGGCCGCGGGTACTGGCTCGGTCATTGCCGCCAGAGCCGTGGTGACCCGCGATGTGCCGTCTTACCAGGTCGTGGGCGGGGTGCCAGCGAAGAACCTTTATAGTCGATCCAGTGCACCTAGCCAGCCATGAGACAATCAAGAGATCTATCCGCACTTCCGTCGGCTCCGGGTTTAGCTCATCGATCAGCAATAGTTCGACCCCGGGCGGAACTTGGAAGTTCGAACGAAACACTGTGGGTAGCACTGAGCCTGGCAATGTGCCTGGCGTATCTTCTGCGACCCTCGTTACCGATAGTAGGCGCCGTTTTCTCGATTGGCGTCATCGTTGTCCTCGTTCGACCCGAGCTGGCGGTCATATTCTTGGGATTCGGATGGATTGCACAGCGCCAGATGCCAACTTACTGGTCCGGAATTCCCTTGCTTCTATTGGGATTACTCGGCGGCGCTATACGACTTCCGTTAGGACTTCGCAACTTGCGTCGGGATAAGCGCTTCCTTTTTTTCTTTGCAGTCTCCGCGTTTTTCTCAGGAGTATCGCTGATTGTGCGACCTGCGTGGCAGGGCGAAACCATTAACCGGATCATCTACATGGCCGCGGGATTCACCACTTATGTCCTATGTACTCGAGATCAAGGCCGTCGGTACGCTGAAGTCGCGGCGATCTGTTGTGGAGTTGCAGTTGCCGTGAATGCGATTGTAAGAGCCCAGGCCTTGGGGATGACTACCATGTACTCCGGTGACGTCATCGCCTTGCGGCTCAATGACTCCAACTACGCGAGCATTCCTGTCGTCTTCGGTGCGGCATTGGTGTTGGAGCGGCTTAGCGGGGGACGGATTCTACGAAAGAGTCTTCCTCTATTTGTTGCTTCCCTGGGCATAATGGCATGGGGTCTAATGATGCTAGCATCAAGAGGCGGTCAGCTCGCTTTCCTGGTAGTATGTGGTCTCTGGCTTCTTCGGTTGATTTTCAGTCGTCTTAAGAGCGGGAAAATGGCTCGGCTCTCCCTAGCGCTTGTCACCGTGATTCTCGTTATCGTGGCGGGTAAGGCTGTGATTAGCGATGAATTGCTACTAGCAAATCGTTTGCGGTGGGAGGATGCCCTTCCATCGGGCGGTTCTAATCGAATGACCATTTATCAGGATGCCTTGCAGATTCTCACATCACAGCCCTCGGTGGTCTTTGGCGGTGGAATTGGCTATAATTTTGACCTACTGTCGGGGGTCAGCGCGCATAATCAAATCCTCGACTCTTTGTTTGACTACGGAATCGTCGGGGTCATCGGTTTGCTCTGGTTGTGGGCCGGGTTTTTGATGGACGGAGTGGGTCGTAGGAGCGAGAAGGATGTCATGACTCACAGCATACTATTGCCAGCAGCCGGTCTTGGTGTTACAATGCTGACGCTTTCACCGATATGGTTTTCCTTCTTCTGGGTTGAGGTTGCCTACCTTGCAGCCTGCTGCGTAGCGAGAACACAGAGTAGCGAGGAGAGTGACTCACACTCGATCGGACGTCTCAAGACATGAGAATCCTTGAATTCGGGGAAGTTCCGCCACCATTCGGGGGGGTCACTGTCCACCTACGCAGGCTGCTTAACCGTCTCGTTGATGATGGATTCGACCTTTCTTTGGTGGCACGACAGTTACCACAACACTTAGACAGAAGAATTCCGTATGTCCGGTGGCCGACACTACCGAGGTATGTGAATCATTTCGAGTTCCTCCGGGGTCTCAATCAACCATTTGGCACTGGAGTCCTGCATCTTCATACGAATCCTGTGTTCTTTGCCCCTCTTGTTTGGCTGCACATTGTACGCGGAGGACTGGCATTGATCACAGTTCACGATGAATCGGTAGGAGAGCGGTTGTCCCGTGCACCGTGGCACGAACAGGTGTGTTTCAGGCTTTTAACACGGTCGAACCGCGTTCGATGGATTGCGGTCAGCGATCCGATTCGAGGATTCCTCCGACGAAGGGGAATTCCGGCCGATCAGATTAGCGTGATTCCTGCCTATCTGACTGATCAGGGTGACGAATCCAGCTCTAACCTACCTGACGAACTAGCCGGTTTCCTTCTCGACCATCCCGAGTCAATCGTGGTTTACGGTTATAAGCGTGAATTCTTGGCTGGGCACGACCTGTACGGCTTCGACTTTGCTCTCGACGTTCTTGCGAAAGTCGTGAGCTCTAGACCGCAAGTTGGTCTAGTGATGCTGTGCCCGGATGGAGACCGTGACGCAGAGCCATGGAAGCAATTAACTGACATGGCGAAGTCTATGGCCATCAGCCAAAACGTCCTGTTCTTTCTCCGACCCATATCCAGACCCCTCGTACTATGGCAACAGTGCACCGTGATGATACGTCCTACACTCACTGATGGCGACTCAGTGGCGGTCCGCGAGATGCTGGCCCTGGGACGAGCGGTGATTGCTTCCAATGTTGCACCTCGTCCTGCGTTCGTTAAGGTTCTTCCACTGGGCTCGTCGCATGAATGGGCAGACGCAGTCTTGGAATGCCTAGCGGCGACAGACCCGACTCCAATTGATAGGACAACCCTGCAAGACGGCTACGTGGAGCTTAGACAACTTATTCTCTCCTGCGCTGGCGGTACGTCATACGCGGAGGAGAGTCAATGATGTCTGAGGGAGATTCTGCTACGTGTAAGAGGAATGAGCTGAGACAGTATCCGCGCGTCTTGATTGTCCACTTGTCCTGCATCAATAAAGCTGACCAGAACACAATGTCGCTGCGCAATTGGTTCGCCGAATGGCCCAGAGATCGGCTGGCGCAGATCTATTCTGGTAACGAACGGGGGGAAGAACGATTCTGCGGTCACACGTTTAAGCTGGGGGCAGAGGAGAGGCGTCTTGGTCACCTCTTTTTTATGCTGAAGAGATCGGCACTGGGCGAAGCGATGAGTCCGTTAGTTTTAGATGGGCAGTCATCGAGCGCACTTGGTCGTGCGAACCGTGCAAGATTAGTTCTCCACAAGGTCAGTTGCCTGTTGGTCGATTCTGGTCTATGGGAAATCCTCTTCGCTCCCGTGGTATCGCCTCGTCTTTCGGCGTGGATCGCTGATTTTCGACCGGAAGTAATCTACTGCCAGGGCTATGATCTGACATTTACGGTGCTTCCGATTATGTTGGCGCACAGGTTCGGCCTGCCGATTTGCTTTCATACTACCGATGACTGGCCATCCTCCCTCTATAGGACATCAGTTATTGCCCGAGTGATGCGCCCGCAAGTCACGAAAGCCGCATCAAGGCTAATCCAGGCTTCCATAGTCAGGTTCGCGTTCGGCCAGTTGATGGCTACTGAGTATGCGCACAGGTATGGCGTGCCATTCGAGTCAATTCTGATCGGTGACAATCTGTCAAGGTTCCGCGCGGCCAGACCAACACGTGTGGCCCAACCAGGACAAGTCTCGATCGTTTATAGTGGGGGATTTGGACATGGGCGCTGGAAATCGTTAGTAGACCTGAGCCAAGCGATTGATTACTTGGAGAGATCGACCGATCTACGCCTCCAGGTAACCGCCTTTACCTCAAGTATACCTCAAGAGGCCGCTAGCGCGCTATGCGATCTCCCCCATGTGCAAATCCTACCTCCTGTAGCACATGAAGCAGTTCCATCTGTGCTAAAAGGGGCAGACATCCTGTTCCTTCCAGAAACGCTGGATCCGTGCGAGGCGGCAAATATCCACCTATCGATATCTACAAAGGCACATCTCTATATGATGAGCGAACGCCCCGTTCTGGTCTATGGCTCACCCGAAGCCGGGGTAGTGGAATATGCACAGCGCGAAGGATGGGCTTATGTGGTGGATGAGCGACGGATTGAACGTCTAGCTCAAGCGCTGCGCGACCTAGCTACTCAGCCGGACCTCTGCCTGCGATTGGTACAGGCGGGACTAGAAGTAGCGGCCAACAACCATGAAGGCCGGGTAGTCCGGCGAAAATTCCAACAGGGCCTTATGTCGGCTGCTTGCTCGTACCACAGAATAGCCCCCCCCTAACATTAGACATTATGAGGCGACACATGCGATTCGTTTTCTGGCAGAATATGTTATCTATCCATCAGTCCGCGCTCAGCCGCAGCCTGCAGGAAATGGACCACGACGTGAGTGTGGTAGCCGAGCAGGAACTCTCGCACGAGCGGCGCGTTCTTGGCTGGCACATGCCCGAATTGGGAGCCGTGAAGGTTCTGGTGGCACCAGACGGAAGGACGATAAATAGCCTGGCGCGTCTCAACCCCGATCATTCGTTGCACCTTATCACCGGTACACGGGGATGGAAGCTCGGCCCGCGGGCCTACCAAGCTTGCCGATTGGCTCGAGCTCACATTGCACTGATTCAGGAGGGAGCGGATCCCAGGGGGATCCCTGGCATGCAACGACGGGTTCTCTACGCATTTATGCGAGCGACCATGAGCCATCATGTTGACTTTCTATTGGCAATGGGAGACAACGGGGTGCGATGGTACCGCCGATGCGGTTGGCCGCAGCGTAAGGTCTTCCCCTATGCATACTTCATGGAGAGGCTCTCAATCTCGCGCGGAGAAAAGCGCCGAGAGAACGGCACAGTCTTCGAGCTAATTTACGTCGGCCAGTTGATT
>Ga0209538_1001370_pt1 | contig 12900 bp, 11 predicted proteins | sample BarGraNGADG00211_2_FD_184492 | JGI IMG/M metagenome (GOLD analysis project Ga0209538, IMG submission 184492) | Arctic peat soil microbial communities from Barrow, Alaska - Barrow Graham LP Ref core NGADG0004-211 (SPAdes) (version 2) | ecosystem: Environmental > Terrestrial > Soil > Wetlands >... | reverse complement strand
CCGATGGGCGCAGGGTCGAGCGCGGATTCGGCGCGGCCCAGTTTCCCGACCACCGACTCGACTTCGGGCACGCTGGCGATGGCCATGTCCTGCCGGGCGCTGACTTCAAGCGCCGGGCCGAGGCCGGCTTGCGGCAACAACGACGGCATGTATAGGAACGAGCCTTCGTCGAGCGGCGGCATGAACTCGCGACCGATGCCCGACAGGATTCTTCGCTCCTGCACGACTTCAATACCGCGTGCCGCCTCAGCGTCGCGCTCCTTTGGGTCTGGCCGCCGCCACTCGATGCGCCGGTGCGTGGAGCCGTCGGCGCGTTTCACTTTCTGCCAGCGCACCTGGTCGAACTCGACGAGCGGGCGCGTCACGTCGTTGGTCTTCTTTAGAGACATCGCCTGCTTCAGTTCGGGCGACGCCTTCTCGCGGGCGAACCGATTGATGGCCCAGCCCGCCGGCGCGAGCATGGTGCCGATGCCCAACCAAATGGTCAGCCCGGTGAACAGAATCGTCACGGGCGCGATGAGAAACGTCTTCTTGTGCGCCAGAATCCAACGCAGCGTCGGGGTGTAAACCCTGGCGATGCCCCGCGAGACGGGGTTTGCTTCGAGCGGCAGGAACCGCTCGCGCGTCATGCGCACGAACGCCAGCGCGACAATCACGCCAACCACCAGGGACATTGGCCAACCGCTGTAATGGCTTCCCGACATCGCCCACCTGAAAACCGCGTGCGCGGCGAAGACCGAGACGAAGCCGAGCGCACCGGCGATAATCCACACGGTCCGCTTCGACCACTTCACCGGCCGAAACAGGAAGTAACACGCCAAGGGAACCACCGTGAGCGCGAGGATGACGGATGCGCCGATGGCGAAGGTTTTCGTGAATGCGAGCGGGCGAAAGAGCAACCCTTCCTGGCCGGTGAGGAAGAAGACCGGGATGAACGAAACGAGCGTGTTCGAGACGGCGGTGACAATCGCGCCGCCGACTTCGGACGCGCCGTCAAAGACTTTTTGGAAATGACTCTTCTCTTTGTCGCCGGTGGCGATGTGACGGTAGATATTCTCCGTCATGATGATTCCCATGTCGCCCACGTCGCCGATGGCGATGGCGAGGCCGGCGAGCGACATGATGTTGGCATCAACGCCGAAGCCATACATCAGAATGAAGCAGAGTCCGACCGAAAGCGGCAGCGTGATGATGACGGAAATCGTGCTGCGCAAATGGAGCAGGAAGATAAAAATGACTGCGCCCGCCATCAGCGCCTCCTCCAGCAACGCGTCTTTGAGCGTGGCAACGGTTTCCTTCACGATGTCGGTGCGGTCGTAGAAGGCAACGATTTTGACTTTGGAGACGCGGCCATCAGCGAGCGTCTTCTGCGGCAGGCCCAGCTCCAGTTGTTTGATTTTTTCCTTCACCCATTCGACGACGTGCAGCGGGTTTTCGCCGTAACGCATCAATACCACGCCGCCGACGGCTTCCACGCCGGCTTTGTCCAGCGCGCCCCGGCGGAACTCCGGGCCGAGGCTCACCGTCGCGACGTGTTTGACCTGGATGGGCGTGCCCTTCTCCTGACGGATGACGACCTTTTCCAAATCTTCAACCGACTTGATAAAGCCGACGCCCCGGATGAAGAACTCGATGCCATTTTTCTCCAACACCTTCGCGCCCACATCGATGTTCGATTTCCGCACCGCCTCGTAAACGTCCATCAGCGTGACCCGGTGGGCGCGCAGTTTGTCGGGGTGAACGTCGATTTGATACTGCTTCACGAAGCCGCCGATGCTCGCGACCTCCGAGACGCCTTCGACGGAGTTGAGTTGGTAGCGCAGATACCAGTCCTGGATGGAACGTAGTTCCGCGAGGTCGAAGCCTTCCGCCTCGACGGTGTACCAAAAGACCTGGCCGAGCGCGGTGGCGTCGGGGCCGAGCACCGGCGTGACACCGGTCGGGAGCCGTTGCTGAGCGACGTTGATTCGTTCCAGCACGCGCGACCGCGCCCAGTAGTAATCGACGTCGTCCTTGAAGATGACGAAGACCATCGCAAAGCCGAAGCCAGACATCGAGCGGATGGACTTTACGCCTGGCGTGCCGGTGAGGCTGGTCGTGAGCGGATACGTGACCTGGTTATCGACATCCTGCGGCGAACGACCGGGCCAGTCCGCGAAAACAATAACCTGTTTCTCGCCGATGTCGGGAATGGCATCCACCCGCGTGTTCATCAGCGCGTAGTAGCCCACACCCCCAATGGCCCCGACGGCGAGCACGACGAGGAACGCGTGTTTCAGACACCAGCGGATGAGGCCGTCAATCATGGGTCAGTTCCGGTTAACATTGGCGCAGATTGATATTCCGATGGGAAAAGCGGTAGAGGACTACCGCAGTCCAAGACGCTGACGCGCGGCACGACGACACCGGAATTCGCGCCGCGTCTTGGAGTGCGCCAGTCCTCTGGCGCTTTGCGGCGTGAATCAAGATGTGCCAATATCAACATGAATTGCTATGGGTCAGGGCTTGTGCTGATCGTGGCCTTGAGGCTTCGCGCCACTCGCGGGCGGAGCCGGTGCCGGCGATGCGCCACCTGGCGGCGGAGTTGCCCCACCGTGTTGATGTCCGGCGGCGGCGGCCTGGCCTTCCTTGTAGAACAGGCTCGGCAGACCGCGAATCTGGAATTGGCTGTCGAGGAGAAAATTCCCGCGCGTCACGACCTTGTCGCCCTCGCTCAGTCCGCTCAGCACAGGATAGGAATCGTCGGTGCGCGGGCCGGTCACGATCTCGACCGGGATGAACTGGCCCTTGGCTTTCTCGACATACACGAGCTTGCGCACGCCGCTGTCGAGCACGGCGGTCACCGGCACAGCGAGGAGAAGCCGCTCCCCTTCCGGCTTCGCGCTCGCGGGCGTGCCAGGAATCTGCACGAGTGCCATTTTGCAGACCGGGCACTGGCCGGCTTGCGGTTGCAATACGAGCGGGTGCATGGGACAACTCCACTGACCTTCGACGCCGGTGGGCGCGGGCTTGCCATCGGCCAGAAGCTCCGCGCGAATCACCGCGCTCACAAACATGCCGGGCTTCAGCTTCTGCCCGGCATTGCTAATGTTGAGCAGCACTTTGACCGTGCGCGTTTCCTCATTCAGCACCGGGCTGATCAACCACACCCGGCCGGTGAAACTCTGGCCGGGAACTGCCTCCGCTTTGGTTTCGACCATCTGGCCGTATTGCACCCAGGGCAGTTCGTATTCGTAGATGTCGAGATAGACCCAAACCGATTCGAGGTTCGCGAGCCGGTAAAGCATCTCGCCCGGCTTCACCATCGCCTTCTGCACGACCATTTTTTCCGTGACAGTGCCGGCAATGGGAGAGAACAGCGTCAAGCGTTCGTGGATTTTCTTGTTCCGCACCAGTTCATCAACCTGTTCCTGCGTCAACCCCCAGCGGAGGAGTTTCCGCGTGGACGACTCGACGAGGCTGGAATTGCGCGCACTCTCCAAGGCAATCAGCATTTCCTGCTGCGCCACGACCAGGTCGGGACTGTAAATCTCCACCAGATGATCGCCCAGTTTCACTTCGACGCCGGTGTAATCCACGAACAAACGCTCGACGTAGCCTTCGACCCGGGTGGTGATGTTGGCCAGCCCGGTCTCGTTGTATTGCACTTTGCCGACCGCGCGAATCTCGCGGCTCAGTTTGCGGCGCTGGACTGAAACGGTTTCCACGCTCGCCATGGCGCGGGCGTGCTCGGACAGTTCCAGCCTCGAACCTTCCGATTCGTAAATCGGCGCCATGTCCATCCCCATGCTGTCCTTGCGAGGCATCTGGCTGACTTCGCCGGGCATCATGGTGGACCGGTAGGATGTGATTTTGCGTGAAGCCGTCTTTCCACCCGTCCCGTCGTTTGTGGCCGCCGCCGCGCCTGGCGTGGGCGCTTCTTTTGCGTGCCCGGTGTGGTCTGGACGGGAAGTCGCGTTCTCTCGCGCAGAGTTTTTGAAGAGCAGAAATGCGCCGAGGCCGACGACCACCACCGCCAGCACGATGAGGACAGTTCGTTTTGTGAAAATACTTTTAAGGTTCATGGCTTCCTTCCCTTTCCAAGAGCAGCGTTGGGCGGCAACACCGGCGCGTTGGCCGGCGGCACGCCCAGGATGAGCAACGACAGTTCGGCCAATGCTAGTTCGCGCTGGAGGCGGGCTTCGACTTCCGACAGTTGGAAATCGAGCAGCGTCCGCTCGGCATCAATCACATTGAGGAAATCCACCTTGCCGCCGACATAGCCTGATTGCGCGACGTCCAGCGACTGTCGGGCCATGGTCAGCAACCGCTCGTGCAGCAGTTCGAGATTGCGACTGGCTTCGCGGAACATAAATGACTTCTCCGCGAACTCCACCGCGAGTGCGATTTGCTCCGCCGAAAGCCGCGCTTCCGCCGCGCGCTTGCCAGCCTGCGCTCCCCCAATCTGCGCCGCAATTTTGTCGCGCCAAATTGGAAGCGTGACGCCGAACGATGGCCGCACCATCACCGGGTAAGCTTTGACATCCGCCTCCATCCCCGCGCTGAAGTCCGGCACTTTCGCTTTGGTCGCGAGCCGGAGGGATGCTTCGGCGAGCCGCACTTCAGCTTCCATCGCCTTCAACCGCGGATTCCGCGCCAGCGCCGTGGCAAAAAGCATCTCCGCAGTCAGTTCGAGCGGCGTGGTTTCCAACTTCTGCGGCACGGACGGCGTCGCGTCCTCAGCTTTCAAGCCCAGCGATGCTTTGAACTGCGCGAGCAACGGCTGGCGCGAGTCGTCGAGGTTGGCAATGTCCGTGGTGAGCCGCTCCTGCTCAATCCGCGCCCGCAACACGTCCTGCAACGTGACCTTGCCCACTTCGTTCTGTATCAGCGCCAGCTTCTCCAGTTCGCCCGTCAACCGAAGCGTCTCGCGATTTACGCCGATTCTGGCGTCGAGGGAACTCAGTTGGTAGTGGGCCTTCTTGAACGCGAACGCGGTTTGCAGAACGCTTGACTCGAACGCGAAGTATTTTGCCTCGCTCTCCGCTGTTGCGACGTTCGCCGCCGCCTTCAATTTGCCTGGGCCGGGAAAGTCCATCATCAACCCCGGCATCAGCGACATCACCATGTCCGCGATGTCGCTCTGAAAAGTCAGGCGCGGGTCAGGCAGCGAACGCTCCACCGTGATGCGCTCGACGGACGAAGCCCAATCAAAATACGCCGCTTCGACCTGCGGCTGGCTCAACATGGCGAACAGAAGGAAGTCGCTCAGCGGTGAGTTGGTCGTGAGCGTGGGCAGCGTGGGGCGCTGGCCGCCGGGGCGATAAGCCTTCTGGATGGTTTGCTGGTTTTGGCGAGCGGCCTTTTCACCGGCGGTGCGGACGCCCACGCAACCAGCGAAGAGCACGACCATTGCCGCACCGCTGACGGCGAACCAGCGCCAGCCCCGGTCGTAATGCTGGTTTGTCTTCATCCTCTTTTTAGCAGGCGTGGAGCTCCTTATTTGGATTTGTCCTGAATCATTTTATTGAGGGCGCCGCTTTCCTGGCCGGTTGACTTCTCAACTTGGTCCTTGAGAAGTTCCAACTCCTTGGTTTGGGCGGGGAGTTGTTCAAACGTTTTCAGATCTTTGCCGAAATCCTTTTCGGTTGCCATGTGATAAAGGACGTGACAATGAAACGCCCCGTTGCCGAGCGCGTCCGCCGTGATGTCCAACGATAGCCGGAGTCTGCCCCCATCTCCATGCGGTCGCCGGCGCGCATCGAGAAGTCGCCGTAGCGGGCCGCGAGGGCGACGCCGCCCGCGAGCATCGCAAGTGTCAGGAACGTCGCGGCCAGCTTGCTCGCGGCGGAGACGCAGTGGCGGAGGCGGCGGGCTCGTGCTTCGCCGCCCATTCCGTGCTTTAGCCCGCGCCTCACGAGCCACCCATTCACTGGGTATGTCGTCACCGTGCCGACCACGAACGCGAGCGACATCGTCCCCCAAAAGCGCCCCGAAGTCGGTTCCATCGCGCTCATGTCTCGCGACAGCAGGATGACCATGACCGGGATCATCCCGGCCATCACTGCATTCATCGAAAGCGTCTCGGCGAGCAAAGTGCCCTTCACCGCGCGCCAGTAGCTGCCATCGAAGCTCGGCTTCATGCAGAGCGCCTGAAATACGAACAGCCCCACGGCGAACCCGACGACATATTCAACCATGACTTCCAGGCTCATCGGCAACCGCAGCCAGCTCGTGACAGCCGCGGCGAGGAGAATGCCCGTGGCGTCGCCAGCCACGCAGTGGATGGTTGATTCGACGGTTTGTTCCCAGAGCGGCGGCTCGGGCGTCTTCCGCGCGGATGCGCGGTGCAGGAACCAGTAGATAACCAGCGCGAAAACGCCGGTATAAAGCGTGAGCAGCACCCAGCCCCATCGCATCGTCTTCATCGCCAGCGAATTCTCCTTCTGCTCCGGCCCGCCTTTGAATTGATCGTAAGCGACGTAGGCGACCGCGAGAGCGGTGAGCGCGAACCAAATCCACAAAACGACATCGATAAGTGCGTGACCGCTCGAAGGTGTTTCCATCATCGCGCTCCTTTCATCGCCGCGGGGTTAAACGGCTCGCGGCTGAAGGGGATTGTTCGCATCGGCTTTGAATGGGTTTTGTCATCGTCATCTCGGTGGATTGTTCCGTTGCCGGCGGGATGGCCGCCGGCAATGGATGGTCGTTACTATTTCTTTGCGCATTTCCGGCATTCTTCAGCGCACTTGTAACAGGCTTTGGCGCATTGCTGACAATGCTCCATTTTGCATTTGGCGCATTCATCGCCGCACGCCTGACAAATCTCGGCGCATAACGCGCAGAGTTTTCCGGCGAACGATGAGCCGCGTGACATGTATCGAGCGGCCAGACTGCAAATATCGGCGCAGTCGCGGTCAAGTTCGATGCACCGCGCCATCGATTTGATGTCTTGTTCGTGCAAGCATGACGACGCGCAATTTTCGCACGCGGTCACGCACTCGTTACAGGCTTCGATACAACTTTCGTGTTGTTCATTTGGCATAACTTTTCTTTTCCTTTTTTGTTTTGTTCGTTTTGTTTTTTCTGTTCCTGCGAACGACAGGTTCGCAAATTCATTTCTGGTTGCGTTCGCCTTGTTTCGGGCCATCCATAGCGAGGGTTCCACTGGGCCTGGATTGCGGGTGAAAAGTCGGCGCGCGTTCCAGCGACACGGAGCCAAATGAGATTATTCAAACATTGCGCCTTGCGGGGGGAGTTTTTTGCCCGGCCCAAGGCCGACATAATCATGCCTGCCAATACGGCGATGATGGCCATAACGGTTAGCAACTCGATGAGCGTAAACGCGCTTTTTCGGTGTCTCATAAGGCGGTGCTGGTCTTGATCATGTTATGCCACACGACTTTTTAATACACCGCTCCCGGAGTTTTCCCGCAAATTATTTCCGCCGGGCATAGGGAGCTTCAGCAAAGGGGGGGGCCAGATTACGGTTTCGGTTCGTCGTCGTGTTTGCGGTAGGGGCAGGGAATCCCCGTGTGCCGCAGCACATTCTGCGTCATGCTCGCCTCCGGTGCCCGGACCGCCGGCGAGGTTTTCCGCCCTGGGGGTGCTTTTCCAAGTGACGACACGACGGAGCGTTTGGTTTCCTCATAGCCAGCCGTTCGCAAATCCCGCCCGCCGTAACCCCGTGACGAGGTAGGGGCAGCGCCGTGTCAGTCGCCCGAGCAAGCCCGAGCGGTAGTTCTCGCACGCCAATACGACCGGCCCCAAGTTGATCCCGTAATGGTTCCCAGTTTCAAAACCAGAGGCGCACCCCAAACACCACCGCAATGTCCTCGGCACGTCCTCCACCGCGCCGCGAGATGTCGGCGGTCTCGCCGAACCGACTCAGCCACTGGACGCCAATGTAAGGCGCAAACTCGCGCGTGATTTCATAACGCAACCGCAAGCCCAGCCCAAGGCTGTTGACACCCTCTCCCACACCGAATTTTTTGGCGGATTGCACGGCGGCATCGAAGTCCAGGCGCGGCTGGAGAATGAGTCGCTGGGTGAGCAGCAGGTCGTAGGTGGCCGTGAGACGCGCGGAAACATCCCCCTCCTGGCTGATGAACAATGCGGGTTCAAGCTCGAACCGATAACGCGCCAGCCCTTGGAGGCCAATGACGGCGAAGCCCCGCGAACGGTCGAAGCCTGCGCCCGAGAATTGGTCGTAGCGCAAGCCAATCTGGAAGTCCCAAAAGGGCGCAATCAGGCGGCCGTAAAGAGCCTGGACTTCCGCGTCACCGCCACGTTCGCCCGAAGTTCGCCACTCGCCCTCGGTCTTGAGCCAAAGTCGGTTGTAGTCACCGCCATACCAGCCCACGGCGTCCCAGCGCAATGTGTCGGCGCTCTCCTTCATCCGGTATTCGAATTGGTCAACGAGAAGGGAGCGAAACCGCTGGCTGTCTTCGACCGGCTCGGGCCAATTTTTCCCAACGATCCCCGGCGGCGATTGTGTTTCAGCATCCACGCGCTCATTCATGGCCGGGAAGTTCGTCGCGGCGGCTTTTTCTGAAGTCGGTTCACCGTGCGTGCCCTGATGCGCCGGAGCGGGCTGCGCCGCCGCTCGAATCGAAAATGCGAAAAGGCCAAGCAGGCTGACGGCTGCGGTGGCGAGAGTTGTAGCAATGTAGGTTTGAGGTTTCACAATGCGGCTCCCTTCTTGTTTTCAACAACGGACACGACGCGGAACATTCCCATTTCCATGTGATAGAGGACGTGGCAATGAAACGCCCAGTTGCCGAGCGCGTCCGCGGTGATGTCCAACGACAGCCGCTCGGCTGGTTTGACGTTGACGGTATGTTTGCGCGGCTTGTTCGGACCCGCGCCGTTGTCCAGTTCCATGAACATTCCGTGGATGTGAATGGGGTGGTTCATCATGGTGTCGTTCACCAAGGTGAGGCGCACACGTTCGCCGTGGTAAAACTTGATTGGCCCGGCCTCGGAAAATTTCTTTCCGTCAAAGCCCCACATGTAGCGCTCCATGTTGCCGGTGATGTGAAGTTGGATTTCCCGATGGGGCGGACGGGAATCTTCGCTGGGCTGGAGACTCCGGAGGTCGCTGTAAAGAAGCACGCGTGTCCCGGTGTCCTCCAGGCCGGTGCCGGGTTCATCCAACCGGCTTTTCGTCTCCATTGGCACGGCGGAATTTCCCGGGCCGTGATGGTCAGGGCCATGCTTAACGGGGCCGATCTTCAACATGGAGTCATTCATCGGCGTCGCTGCGTCCATTTTCATTCCGGGCATATCAGGCATGGCGCTGGTCGCGGGCTGCGCGTGACTCGTTCCTTTCATGTCGCCAGCGGGCATCTTGACCATGTTCGTTGCGCCCGTTGTCTTCATGCCGTCTTTCGCGCCGTCCATTCCGGCCATCCCCTTCATGCCGGCCATGTCGCCCATGCCCATGTCCGCCATCGTGGCGATCACGCGTTCCCGGCGCGGCGGGAGCGGCGCGGTCATGCCCTTTTCCGTGGCGAGCGTGCCACGCGCAAATCCGCTGCGATCCATCGCCTCGGCAAAAATGGTGTAGGCTCGTTCCTCCTTCGGCTCGACGATAACGTCATACGTCTCGGCGATGGCGATGCGGATTTCATCCACCGTCACTGGCTGCACATGCTGGCCGTCCACGGAAACGACCGTCATTTGCAAACCGGGAATCCGCAGATCGAAATAAGTTGCCGCTCCGGCATTGATGAAGCGCAGCCGCACCCGCTCGCCTGGTTTGAACAGCGCCGTCCAATTCGATTCCGGCGCGAAGCCGTTCATCAAAAATGTGTAGGTGAAACCCGTGACGTCTGAGATGTCGCTTGGGTCCATGCGCATGTGGCCCCATTCCAATCGGTCCGTGACCGTGGGCTTGAACCCATTCTTCGCCACGTCACGGAAAAAGGTGCCCATCGTGCGCCGTTGGAGATTGTAATAGTTTGGCCGTCGCTTCAGCCGGGCCATGACGGACATGGGATTTTCGGAAGTCCAATCCGAGAGCACGACGACGTGTTCGCGGTCATACTGGAAAGGCTCCGGCTTGGCCGCGTCAATAATCAGCGGGCCGTAGTGACCCGACTGCTCCTGTGCCCCGGAATGGCTGTGATACCAGTAGGTGCCGTTTTGGCGGACGGGGAAACGGTAGGTGAAAGTTTCTCCCGCTTTGATGCCCGCGAAGCTCACGCCCGGCACGCCGTCCATGCCGGGCGGCAGAAGCAATCCGTGCCAATGAATGGAACTGTCTTCCTTGAGATTATTCGTGACTCGCAGGATCGCGTCGCTGCCTTCGCGCAGACGCACGAGCGGACCCGGAACCGTTCCGTTGATGGTGATGGCGGTGCCTCGTCGTTTGCCGAACTGCAATTGTTCCTCGCGGATCAGCAGGTCAATCCCGTTGGCCTCTGAATCTCCGACTGGACGCGCTGGCAGGCCAGCGTTTTCAAAAGCGTAAGCGGGCATGATGCGTTGCAGGCCCGCCAGCAGGCCGAGTGCTGTGGAGACGCGGATGAAGCACCGCCGGTTGAGTGGTTGGCATGTTGATTTCATAATCATCTTGGAACGGCGCGAAGGGTCGCGGAGATACTCATAACTCTCATCTTAAGTGAGACCAAGAGGTAGTCAACGTCGTCCTTCAACCTGCGGGGGTCATAGCCGAGGGGATCCTCGTGGACGGTTGCGTGCCGCATCTGATCAATTTGCTCTACACGTGCCCGATCGTAAACGTATTGCGGGAACCTTGGGCGGTTCGGGGGAGGAGCGGCGACTGCAAAGAGCCTGTCGATCTTCTCGAGGATTGACTGGCGTTCGAGACTCCGGAACCGTTCTTCGACCAGCCGGAGGAGTAGGTCGCCCTTGTTCTGCGTGGCAAGGTCGGACACCGTGACCTGCTTGTTGTTTATCAGCGGTAGCCAGTCCTCCGGTCCCGCTTCCACGGTCATCCTAAGGAGGTCGTACACACAACCCTCGAATGGACATATACCCACTTGTATTCGCGCAGTTCGGGCTTGCCGGCGGCAGGCAAGAAGGGCGCGTCACTCCGTGCGCGCCGTCGGGCATTGGCCGGCAATGCGGGCATTTTATCACCCTCGGCGGCGGACAGAGGACTGCCCGTTCTACCTGGTTGAATGGCGTGGTTGCGTTCTCTGGCGGCCATATTGGAATTCAATTTCATGGGGTTGTCCTTATTTCGGTTTGGTCGGTTCTTCGCGCAGGGCGTAAGAAGTTTCGTTTTCACGGGGAGCAGGAGAGACGAACTTCACGCCGCGCGCGGCAGCTTCGCGCTCGCGCTCGCGGACGTAATCGAAGAGCCGCTTCAAGTCGTAACCCGTTTCACGCGCGAGGTCGTCGCGCGTCCGGCGGATCTCAGTCAAAATATTATTTGGTTTCATGGCTCAAGATTCCAGCAAATCGAACGGGGTGCAAATCGCAGGACATGGCCAGCCCGCCCGCGCGCAGATGCGTTCAATCTGCCGGCTGATGGCAATGTTATGGATGTGCATGCAATTCCAAACCGGGGCTTCATGCGCGGGCTTGACGATTAGATGACGGGGGTGTTGACGAGCGTGTTCGTCGTGGGATTGTTTGCGATAGGCGGCAACCAAGTCTCCCTGGTTGGTCAGCTTGATTTTGCCGCCGCCTCCTTCATGATTTTGACAATCGTGTCCTCCACCTCCTGCGCCACCCCTTTCAGTTGCGGCGTGTTGAACATCGCCAGCAGCGTGGTTGGCTTCAAGGTAGCCAGAATGGTTTTGCCGCCCTCCTCGTAAAGGGAGATCCGGCAGGGCAGGGCGGTGGAGACGCTCATGTTTTGGTCGAGCACCTTCTTCGCTTGTTGCGGCTGACAAACCTCGAAGATCAGGCATTCATGGGCGAACTCCACGCCCTTCTTCGCCATGGTCTCTTTGAGGTTGTGAACCTGCATGACGCCAAAGTGATTGGCCTGAACGGCGGTCTGCAAGGCAGCCGCAGCTTCACTCACCGTTTTGTCCGTGGATAATTTGATTAGCATAGGTTAGCTTTCTTGGTTAAGAGTTTTCTTCGTCCGCTGAATTATTTTTTGGACTGGTTGATGATAACGACGACCAGTAGGACAACCACCACTACTCCGATCACCGGCCAAATCCACATCCCTCCGCCCGCCCATCCGCCCATCCAGCCGTCAGTTTGGTTCATCATAAAGAGCCTTTGGTAGCGCTGCGACCATCCCACCACCGAACCCTAATCGCCGCCAAGGCAGGCTGCAATGTGCGCCGAATGTGCAGTCTCCGGCGTTTCCAGCCTGGTTGGCGCGGAGATTGTGCTGCGATGCGTTGTGGCGCTCAGCCATCATTTCTGTTCTTTTTGGGCGTCTCCCGATTTGTCATCCATGCCCTTCATGTCCTTCATCCCCTTCATCATCGGACACTGCGACATGGATTCCTTGCCCATCTGCATGTGCTGCATCATGTGCTGCATCATCTCCTCCTCCATCTTTGCCTTTCGTGCATCCACGGCAATCCGCTGCGCCACCATGTGGGTGAAGACGGCGGCCAGCAGGCCCAGCTTCTTGTCCTCCGGCGCGCGGTTCATCTCGGCGAGCTGCTCGGTGAGCTGAGCGTCTTGAACCTTCATGTCGTCCTTCATTTTCTGTTTCTGCTCCTTCATTTCCTGGCAGCGTTCCATCATTTTGCCCTCCATCATCACCTTCCCATCTGCCGGCTCGGCGGATCGCGCTTGGACTGGAGACCAGACGGCCAGGGCCAAGGCCAAGGCGAGGCTGGAACGGATGAGGAGGTTCGTATTCGTTTGTTTTTTCATGTTCGATTGCTTTCTTTTTATTTTTCGTTTTTGTTCGCGGTTGGCGCCCGGCTGACAGTGTGTTTGAGAAATCGATTTCACCGCACTCTGCACGGGTGCCAA
>Ga0209538_1001368_pt1 | contig 12915 bp, 9 predicted proteins | sample BarGraNGADG00211_2_FD_184492 | JGI IMG/M metagenome (GOLD analysis project Ga0209538, IMG submission 184492) | Arctic peat soil microbial communities from Barrow, Alaska - Barrow Graham LP Ref core NGADG0004-211 (SPAdes) (version 2) | ecosystem: Environmental > Terrestrial > Soil > Wetlands >... | reverse complement strand
GGCGCCGGCCACGACCAACCCGCCCCTGCGGCTCCGCAGGAGGCCGCCGCTGCTGAGAGCCCGGCGCCGGAGGAGGCTACACAGCAGGAGGCTCCTGCTCCCGTCGAACAGGCCGCACCTGCCGCGGGCCCACTGGCACCGGCGGGCGGCTACCTGACCCCCCTGGTCCGCAAGCTCGCTGCCGAGAAGGGTGTCGACCTCTCCACCATCGGCGGCACCGGCGTCGGCGGCCGCATCCGCAAGGAGGACGTCCTCGAGGCGGCCGCGCGGGCCGAGCGCGAGCGCGCGGAGCGTGACGAGGCCGAGCGTCGCCGTCTGGAGCAGGAGCAGGAGCAGGCCCAGCGGGCCACTTCCCAACCGGCGGCGGCAGTCGAACGGCTGACCCGGTCCCACCGGGCTGCCCCGCCTGCGCCGGAGATCTCCCCGCTCCGGGGGACCACCGAGAAGGCAAGCCGGCTGCGTCAGATCATCGCCTCGCGGATGGTCGAGGCGCTGCACTCGATGGCCCAGCTCACCACGGTGGTCGAGGTGGACGTCACCAAGATCGCCCGGCTGCGCGCGCGCGCCAAGGAGGACTTCGCGGCCCGTGAGGGTGTCAACCTCAGCTACCTGCCGTTCTTCGTGCTGGCAGCCACCGAGGCGCTGAAGACCCACCCGAAGATCAACGGGGTGCTCGAGGGCAACCAGATCACCTATCACGACCACGAGAACGTCGGCATCGCGGTCGACACGAACCGCGGCCTGGTGGTCCCGGTCATCCGTGACGCCGGGGACCTGAACCTCGCCGGGATCGCCCACAAGATCGCCGACCTCGCCGCGCGAACCCGCGACAACAAGGTGACCCCTGACGAGCTGAGCGGAGCGACGTTCACGGTGACGAACACGGGGTGGGCGGGTGCGGTGTTCGACACCCCGATCGTGCCGGTTGGGACGTCGGCCATCCTCGGCACCGGCGCGATCGTCAAGCGGCCCGCCGTCGCCACCGACGAGGACGGCGCGGACTACATCGCCGTCCGGTCGATGTGCTTCCTGTCCCTGTCCTACGACCACCGGCTGGTCGACGGCGCCGACGCGTCCCGCTACCTGGCATCTGTCAAGAAGCGTCTGGAGGACGGCGACTTCGAAGCAGAGCTGGGGACCTGACCAGCGCCGGCGGTGACGGGATGCACATCGTGGTCGCAGGCTCCCACGGCCTGCTCGGATCGGCCCTGCTGCCGCACCTGGCACAGCAGGGCCACAAGGTGCGCCGTCTGGTCCGGCGCCCCGTGGTGTCCCCGGCCGAGATCTCCTGGGACCCCTACACCGAACGCCTCGACCCGTCGGACCTGGTGGGCGTCGACGCGGTGGTCAATCTTGGAGGAGTTGGCCTCGGCGCCCATCGATGGACCGCTGCGTACCGGCACACGATCATCGAGTCCCGGACCGGTCCGACGCGCGTGCTCGCGACCACGCTGGGCCGGATGACCGACGGACCCCGCGTGCTGCTCCAGGCGTCCGCGGTCGGCTACTACGGCGACCGCGGCGGTGAACCGCTCGACGAGGGCTCGGCCGCGGGAGACGGCTTCCTGTCCGAGGTCGTCCGCGCATGGGAGGCCGCAACGCGGGCGGCGGACAACCGCGTGCGGGTGGCCCACCTGCGCACCGGCATCGTGATGTCGCGCAAGGGTGGCGGCTTCGGCCGGCTCCTCCCGCTGCTGCGCCTCGGTGTGGGTGGCCCGCTCGGTGACGGCAGCAACGTGTGGAGCTGGATCACCCTTGCCGACCACGTCCGCGCTGTCGAGCACCTGCTCACCGCCGAGGTGGCCGGACCGGTCAACCTGACAGCGCCCGAGCCGGCACTCCAGCGGGAGGTGATCGCCGCCATCGCCCGCGAGCTGCATCGGCCGGCACTGCTCCGGGTTCCCAGGTTCGCCGTTCGGCTGGCGATCGGGCAGTTCGCGGACGACATCCTCTCTTCCCAGCGAGCGTTGCCGACGGTGCTGCGCAGGAACGGCTTCGCCTTCGACCAGCCCGATCTGGCCAGCGCCGCCGCCTGGCTCACGGCTCGTACGCCTCGACAGCCCTGACCCGCCAGCCGGACGCCGACGGCCGCATCACCAGGACCACCTCGCTGCTCGGCGTCGTCCCGGTCGTGCCGACGCCCGCAACGAGCAGGACGCTCGTGCACCCGGCGCAACTCACCGCAGACGCTGGGGCCGTCGGCAGTCGCCCGACGCGCACGACGTGCAGGTGGACGACGCCCTCGAGGGTTCCGGTCCGCCACAGTCGCATCGCGGTGAGCGCATCGGCGCGGGCGGCGGGCGAGCCGGGCACCGTGACCGCCGCGAGAGCCACCCGGTCCCCGGTCCCGAGAGCATCCGCCCGCGCCACCGTGAGCCGCACCGCCGCGGCAACCGGATCGCCCGGGCCGACGTCGCCGCCGGCCGCAGCCGTCACCTCCGCCGACCCTGCTGCGACGTTCCCCGCAACCGTCGCCGTCGCAACGCACGCCCCGAGCGCGACGACAGCGACACCCGTCAACGCCCAGCGACGGGCCGATCGCGGCCTGCGGTGACGGCCCCGACGCACCGGGACCCGGACCGTCCGGGAGGCCTCCCGCGGGTCGGCCAGACGGCGCAGCGCCAGCCGGGCGAGGACCGCCGGATCGGGCATCTCGACCGCAACGGGCGGGCACACCGCGTACACCTGTCGGGCGAGCTCACCGGCGCCCGGCCTGCGGGCCGGGTCGGCGTCGACCGCAGCGGCCAGGCAGTCCATCAGCGCATCCCGGTCGGCGGACGCCTCCGGCGTCCCGGCGACCGCCAGCAACCGCAGTCCGAGCCGGGCGAGCGCGTACACGTCACAGCCGGTCGTCGCCCCGGTCGTCCGCTCGGGAGCCGCCATGCCAGGGGTGCCGTGCTCGCCCGGCCCGTCCGCGAGAACCAGGTCCACCAGGACCGGCCTGCCATCGGGGCGCAGCACCACATTGGCGGCCGCCACGTCGCCGTGGCACAGACCGGCGTCGTGCAGCGCGGCGAGCGCCTCCGCCAGCGGGACCACGACGGTCACCACCTCCCCGGCCGACCACTGCCCCCGCCCGGCACACACCGACTCCAGGTCCGTACCGGGGATCTCCTCCGCCAGCACGGCCAGCGACCCGTCCGCCAGCTCGGCGACCGGGCCGACCGCTGCCAGGTGCGGATGCCCCACGGCGGAGAGCCGGGCGACCCGCCGTCGCAGCCGGGTCACCTCGCCAGGAGTCGGAGCGTCAACGATCGTCAGGGCCCAGCGCAGGCCGGCGGCGTCGCGCGCCGCCCAGCGGGCACCCTCGCTCCCGGGACCGAGCGGTCCGGCGAGCTCGAGCCCGACGTCCTCGAGCAGCGCGACAAGATCGGTCACCGGGCCATGCCACCACCCGTAGCGTCCCGTCAGGCGTTGTCCACAGGACGAATCAGCGGCCGGTACCTCGGCAGCCCGTCAGGCCGGGATCCTCCGCTGCCACGGCCACCACGACGCCCGCCCGACGTCGTGCACCAGGCCGGGCACCAAGAGCGTCCTTACCACGAACGTGTCGACGAGCACCCCGAGAGCCACCAGGAACGCGAGCTGGAACAGGAACAGCAGCGGAAGCACTGCCAATGCCCCGAACGTTGCCGCGAGCACCAGGCCCGCGCTCGTGATCACCCCGCCGGTGACCGCAAGCCCGCGACGGGCACCCTCATGGGTGCCGTGTGCGCGCGCTTCCTCACGCACACGGGTCATCAGGAAGATCGAGTAGTCGATCCCGAGGGCGACCAGGAAGACGAACGCGTACAGCGGCACGGAGGCGTCGGTGCCCGGGAAGCCGAAGAGGTGGTTGAACGCCAGCGCGCCCAGGCCGATGGTCGCCCCGAAGCTCAGCACGTTGGCCGCAACGATCAGCAGCGGTGCCACCAGCGCCCGGAGCAGCAGGATCAGCACGATCAGGATGACCACGAGCACCGTCGGGACGATGACGCTCAGGTCGCGGGCACTCGTCAGCTGGGTGTCCAGGCGCTCGGCGGCCGCACCGCCGACCAGCGCGCCCGCGGAGACCGGGTGCACGGCGTCACGCACGGCGGCCACCGTCTCGCTGGCCTGCTGGGACTCGGCGGACGCGTGCGTGACGACGTCGATGCGGACGATGCCGTCCACGACCAGCGGCGGCGCGCTCGGATCGGCCGGCGCTCCGGGCGGGCCCGCGGTCACCGGCACCGCGGACACCACTCCGGGGACGCCGTCGATCGCTGCCCGGACCTGCCCGAGGTCCGCCTCTTCGGCGAAGACAGTGATCGGCTCCACCCGCCCGGCGTCGAAGTGCTCGTCGAGCACCGCGGCACCGGCGACCGAATCGACCTCGGTGAGGAAGATGTCGGCCTCGCTCGTCCCGCTCGCCTTGAGCGTCGGCACCCAGGCCGCGGCGGCAAGGAGTGCCACCGCGGTGACGACCCAGACGGTCCGCGCGCGCCGGCCGATGAGTGCGGAGACCCGCCCCCAGACGCCGCTCCGTGCCTCGAGACGCTCGAGAGACTCCGCCGGCGCCACGTCGCCGTCCGCCTGCTCGTCGACCGGTCGGGGTACCCGTGGCCAGAACACCAGCCGGGAGTAGCGGCCCGTGATCAGCAGCAGTGCGGGCAGCAGGGTCATCGCGGCGAGGAAGGCGGCGACGATGCCGATCGCCGCGACCGGACCGAGGCTGGCGTTGGACGACAGGTCGGACAGCAGCAGGCACAGCAGGCCGGCGATCACCGTGCCGGCGCTGGCGGCGACCGGCCCGAACGATGCGCGCAGCGCTCTGGCCATCGCGGTGTACACCGAGGAGACCCGCCGAAGCTCCTCCCGATAGCGGGCGACGACGAGCAGGGAGTAGTCCGTCGCGGCGCCGACGACCAGGATGAACAGGATGCCCTGGCTCTGCCCGTTCAGGACGATCACCCCGGCCTTGGCCAGCTGGTACACCACGAGCGCCGCCGCTGCCAGCCCGAAGAGGGCCGTGAACAGGACGGTGAAGGGCAGGCTCGGCGAGCGGTAGACGAGCACCAGGATGACGAACACCACTGCGAGTGCCACCAGGAGCAGCAGGCTGTCGATCCCGCCGAATGCCTCCACCAGGTCGGCGATCGACCCGGCGGGCCCGGTCACCCAGGCGGCCAGATCCTGATCGGTCAGGTCCTGGCTCGCCATGCGCAGGGCGGCCACCACCTGGTTGACCACCCGCTGGTCGCCGATCTGCTCGCTCGCCGCCTTCGCATCGAGCAGCACGGTCACGAGCACGGCCGCGCCGTCCGTGGACGGCACCATGACCGGCTGCGCGGTCAGCAGGTCCCCGACCGTCATGCCCTCGCCGACGACCAGCCCGGGGATGGCATCGGTGAACGCCTGGACCGCGGCCAGCTGCTCGGCAGCGAGCGCACCGTCGGCCTCGACCACGACGAGGGCGGGCAACGTCGGGTCGGTGACGAACCCCTTGTCGAGCTCGGACGCCCTGGTGGACTCCGCGCCGCTGGGCAGGAACGACGCCGCGTCGTTCTCCTGGACCTCCGACAGTCGCCCGATCGAGGCGCCGCCGACCCCGGCGAGGGCGAGCCAGATGACGAGCAGCCCGACGATCACCGCACCGCGCAGGACCCCTCCACGCGCGCCCCGCAATTTGCTCAGCATGCTGAGTATCATGGGCCACGGTGGCTTCCGGCACAAGTCCAGCACCCGCTCGGGCGCGAAGCCGGCCACACCGCGAGGATGGGCAGATGGATCGGGACGCGCAGTGGCCGACCGGACGGCTGCTGTCCGCCGTCGCTCGGCGCATCGAACGCGACTGGAACGCGCACCTAGCGGCTTGGGACCTCAACCACGCCTCCGTCGCGGTGCTGTTCCTGCTGCTCGGCGGCCCGCGGTCCCAACGAGAGCTGGCATCCGCCTCGGCGGTCACCGAGCAGACGATGAGCCGCATCGTTGCCCGACTCGAGAGGTCCGGGTACGTCGCCCGGAAGGCACACGCCTCGGACGCGCGCAGGCACCAGGTCACCCTCACCGAGGCCGGTCGCAGCGCCGTTGTCTCGGCTGGCGACCCACGGGTGGCCGAGGAGATGAGCATGCGCGGACTGGATGCCGACCAGGTCATCCGGCTGCGCGAGATCCTGGTCGCGATGCTCGCCGCGCGGCCGCACGAGACGGACCCGGTCGACTACCCTGCGCTGCCCGCCGACGACGCGGGCGAAGCCGACCAGGTAGCGTGCCCGCATGGACCTGGTCCCGCTCGACCTCGGACGGCGCTGCGTGCCGTACGCCGAGGCCTGGCAGACCCAGCGTGAGGTGCACGCCGCCGTGGTGGAGGGCCGCCGGCCCGACACCGTGCTGCTCGTCGAGCACGTGAGCGTGTACACGGCCGGCCGTCGGACGGCGGCCTTGGACCGCCCGGTGGACGGCACACCCGTCGTGGACGTCGACAGGGGTGGCCGGATCACCTGGCACGGCCCGGGTCAGCTGGTGGTGTACCCGATCATCCGGCTGGCCCAACCGATCGACGTCGTCGGCTACGTCCGCGCCCTGGAGCAGGCAGTGATCGACACCTGCACCGAGCTGGGTGTGGCCACCGGGCGGGTCGACGGGCGCTCCGGCGTCTGGCTGCCGGCCGACCACAGGCGCGAGCGCAAGGTGGCGGCCATCGGCGTCCGGGTGGCCAAGGGCGTGACCATGCACGGGCTGGCCCTCAACTGCGACGCCGACCTGAGCGCCTTCGCCACGATCGTGCCCTGCGGCCTGCCGGACGCCGACGTGACCTCCCTGAGCTCCGAGCTCGGCCGGCGGGTGCCCATCGCGGTGGTGACTCCCCTGCTCTGCCGCCACCTCGAGCGGGCGCTGGCGCCGGTCCGTGCGGCGACCCATGCTGCGGCCTGACGTACCCTGACCGGGTGACGATCGCCCCCGAGGGACGCCGCATGCTGCGGGTCGAGGCCCGGAACGCCGCGACCCCCATCGAGAAGAAGCCGGAGTGGATCCGCACCCGGGCGACGATGGGACCGGCATACACCGAGCTCAAGCAGCTGGTGCACGGCGAGGGCCTGCACACGGTGTGCGAGGAGGCCGGCTGCCCCAACATCTTCGAGTGCTGGGAGGACCGTGAGGCGACGTTCCTGATCGGCGGTGACCAGTGCACCCGGCGATGCGACTTCTGCCAGATCGACACCGGCAAGCCGGCGGCCTTCGACGCCGACGAGCCCCGCCGGGTCGCGGAGTCCGTGCGCACCATGGGCCTGCGGTACTCCACCGTCACGGGCGTCGCGCGCGACGACCTGCCCGACGGCGGGGCCTGGCTGTACGCCGAGACGGTCCGCCAGGTGCACGCCCTGAGCCCCGGCACCGGCGTCGAGCTGCTGATCCCGGACTTCAGCGCCGTCCCGGAGCTGCTCGCGGAGGTCTTCGGGGCGCGACCCGAGGTCCTGGCGCACAACCTGGAGACCGTCCCCCGCATCTTCAAGACCATCCGCCCGGGCTTCCGCTACGACAGGTCGCTGTCCGTCCTGACCGCCGCCCGCGACGACGGGCTGGTCACCAAGTCCAACCTGATCCTCGGCATGGGCGAGACCTACCACGAGGTGGTCTCCGCGCTGGGCGACCTGCGCGATGCCGGGTGCGACCTGGTGACGATCACCCAGTACCTCCGCCCGTCGGTGCGTCATCACCCGGTCGACCGGTGGGTGCGGCCGGAGGAGTTCGTCGCCCTTGCCGGCGAGGCCGAGCGGATGGGCTTCCTCGGCGTCATGTCCGGGCCGCTCGTGCGCTCGTCATACCGGGCCGGGCGACTGTGGGCGCAGGCCATGCACCGGCACGGCCGGACGATCCCGGCCGAGCTCGCCCACCTGGCCGTCCCGAGCACGGCACGTCAGGAAGCGGCGAGCCTGCTCGCGCGCTGAGCCGGGTCCGCGGACAACTAGACTCCTTGCCCATGGCCCGTCAGACCTCGTCCGCGTCCTCGTCCGCGTCCGCCGGCAAGCCGGCCGCAGCGAAGAAGACCCGCTGGTACCAGAACGTCTGGCAGGCCTACACGATGACTCGGGAGACCGACCGGGCCGTCACCTGGTGGCTGCTGGCGACCTTCGTCGTCGTGATGGGCATCGCGATCGGGATCGGCCTGCTGACCGGCCAGGTGATCTACTTCATCATCCTCGGCGTGCCGTTCGCGGTGCTCGCAGTGCTGGTCATCCTGGTGCGCCGGACCGAGGCCGCCGCCTACAGCCGGATCGAGGGTCAGCCCGGAGCCTCCCTCTCGGCGCTGCACACCATCCGTCGCGGCTGGGAGTTCCCGGACGAGCCGGTCGCGATGGACCCCCGCACGCAGGACCTGGTGTTCCGAGGCGTCGGGCGCCCGGGCGTCGTCCTGGTCAGCGAAGGACCGCCGAACCGGGCGGCGAGGCTGCTGGACACCGAGCGCAAGCGGATCGCCCGCGTGCTGCCGAAGGTGCCGGTCATCGCGATCCAGTGCGGCAGCGAGGAGGGCCAGGTCCCGCTGAACCGGCTTTCCCGGCGGGTCCAGAAGCTCCGCCCGGTGCTCACCAAGCAGATGACCGCGGAGATCACCAAGCGCCTCAAGGCCCTCGGTGGCGCGCGGTTGCCCATGCCGAAGGGCGTCGACCCCTTCAAGGCCCGCCCCGACCGCAAGGGCATGCGCGGGCGCTGACCCGCACCCGGGCTGCATGAGCACGACGCCGACCAGCCGGTGGCCGATCGCGTGTCCCAGCGGGGCGACCAGCACCGCTGTGGAGACTCCGAACACGGCCGGCGTGGCCAGCGACGCCCCGGCGAGCAGACCCATCGCCCCGGCGTCGGCTGCGGGGAAGAGCACCGAGCTGACAGCCATGCTGAGCAGCCAGTCGACGGACACACCGATCAGCCGGCGCGGGAGCCCGGCAGGCGACCCCGCCCGGTCGCGGGAAGGCCGAGACGTCCGGAGTCCGCCGAGCCTCCGGGAGTACCCTCCAGCCAGGACCCGAGGTCCTCCGGTCGTGGCGCCACCCCCTGAGGGCACCGACGCGTCCGCCCGACACCCGGCGGCGGTAACGCGACGGAAACACCAGGTACATGGTCGGGAAACCGCGGTCCCCTACCGTCGGAGCCGACGCCACACCGGCGAGCAGGCCCGACCCCGACGATCAAGGAGAACCCGGATGTTCAGTTCGGCCGATGAGGTCATCGCCTTCATCAAGAAGGAGGGCGTCACGTTTGTCGACGTCCGGTTCTGCGACCTGCCCGGGGTGATGCAGCACTTCAACCTGCCGGCCGCGACGGCCGACGCGACCTTCTTCACCGAGGGTCAGATGTTCGACGGTTCCTCGATCCGCGGGTTCCAGGCGATCCACGAGTCGGACATGAAGCTGATCCCGGACATCAGCACCGCCTACCTCGACCCGTTCCGGGTCGAGAAGACGCTGAACATCAACATGTCGATCGTCGACCCGTACACCGACGAGCCCTACAGCCGCGACCCGCGCCAGATCGCCGCGAAGGCCGAGGCGTACCTGAAGTCCACCGGCATCGCGGACACCGCGTTCTTCGCCCCGGAGGCGGAGTTCTACATCTTCGACGACATCCGGTTCCACACCAGCCAGTCGGCGAGCTTCTACTACATCGACTCCGTCGAGGCGGCATGGAACACCGGTCGCAAGGAAGACGGCGGCAACCTCGGCCACAAGACGCCGTACAAGGGCGGTTACTTCCCGGTGCCGCCGGTCGACCACTTCGCCGACCTGCGCGACGAGATGGTGCTCGAGCTCGACAAGGTCGGTCTGCAGGTCGAGCGCGCCCACCATGAGGTCGGCACTGCCGGGCAGTGCGAGATCGCCTACCGCTTCGACACGCTGGCCAAGTCCGCGGACAAGCTGATGCTCTTCAAGTACGTCGTCAAGAACGTCGCCCACCGCAACGGCCGGACGGTGACGTTCATGCCCAAGCCCCTGTTCGGGGACAACGGCTCGGGGATGCACTGCCACCAGTCGCTGTGGAAGGACGGCGTGCCGCTGTTCTACGACGAGAAGGGCTACGGCGGCCTGTCCGACCTCGCCCGTTGGTACGTCGGCGGCCTGCTCAAGCACGCGCCGTCGCTGCTGGCGTTCACCAACCCCACCGTGAACAGCTACCACCGTCTGGTCCCCGGCTTCGAGGCCCCGGTCAACCTGGTGTACTCGGCCCGCAACCGTTCCGCATGCATCCGCATCCCGGTCACCGGGTCCAGCCCCAAGGCCAAGCGCATCGAGTTCCGGGTGCCCGACCCGTCGTCGAACCCCTATCTGGCCTTCGCCGCGATGCTGATGGCCGGCCTGGACGGGATCCGGAACAAGATCGAGCCGCCGGAGCCGATCGACAAGGACCTGTACGAGCTGCCGCCGGAGGAGCACGCCGGCATCCAGCAGGTACCCGGCTCCCTGCCCGAGGTGCTCGAAGCACTCGAAGCCGACCACGACTACCTCACCGAGGGCAACGTCTTCACCCCCGACCTGATCGAGACCTGGCTCGACTACAAGCGCACCCACGAGATCGACCCCGTGCGGTTGCGGCCGCACCCGCACGAGTTCGAGCTGTACTACGACTGCTGATCGGCACCGTGCGAGCGGGCCCGGCCCTGCACCGGGGCCGGGCCCGCTCGCTGTCCGGCGTCGACCGTGCGCCCTGTCCAACCCTCGCGGAGATCAGGCCCCGCTCAAGGCGGCCCGGACCGCCTGGTAGGCCGGCTTGAGCACGTAGTCCGGGCCCATCACGGTTGCGGCGCCCTCGTCCGGGAAGAAGGACGGGACCCAGCTGTAGGTGTCAACGACCCCCCAGAGCGTGAATGAGCCGCACTCCTGGATGGCGAGGCAGGCCTGCAGCATCTGGCGGTAGTAGTCCGCCTGCCGCTCCAGCTGCGCCGGCGTCGGGACGCCATCGGCCGGCAGCACCATCCGGACGTCCACCTCCGTGAACGCGATCTCCAGACCGAGGTCGGCGAACCGCTGCAGGTTCGCCTGGAGGTCGCTCGGGAAGCCGTACTCCATGCTCAGGTGCCCCTGCACGCCGAAGCCGTCGACCGGCACGCCGTCGGCCAGCATTGACTGGGCCAGGTCGTAGTAGGCGTCGCTCTTGGCTCCGGGCGACTCCACGCCGTAGTCGTTCAGGAACAGCAGCGCGTCGGGGTCGGCCTCGTGGGCCCACCGGAACGCGTCGCCGATCACCTGCGGCCCCAGCTCGCGCAGCCAGATGTTCTCCTGGTCGCGCAGCGCGCCGGTGTCGTCGAGCACCTCGTTGGCCACGTCCCACTGCTGTACCCGGCCCGCGTAGTGCCCGACGACCGTCCGGATGTGCTCCCGGAGGATCTCTCGCAGCTCATCGGGTGTGAAGTCACCCTGCTCCAGCCACGCGGGGTTCTGGCTGTGCCAGAGCAGGGCGTGGCCGCGCACCTGCTGCCCGTGCTCCTCCGCGAAGGCGACGACGGCGTCGGCCGCGGCGAAGTCGTACTGGTCACGGCCAGGGTGGATGAGCTCCCACTTCATCTGGTTCTCGGGCGTCACCGAGCTGAACTCGGCAGCCAGCACGCCTCGGTACACATCGTCGTCACCGAACGGGTTCGGGGTGTCCGTCTGCAGGTAGTGCTCGCCCCCGGCTGCGGCGGCCCCGATCACCACACCCTCAGCAGCGACGTCACGCAGGGTGTCGTGCGGTTCGAGAGCGGACGACGCCGGGGCCTGGACCTCGGCCGACGGCGGACCACCCCCACCGCAGCCGACGAGCAGCGCCAACGCCAGGGCAGCGACTCCGACCAGCGCCAGGCGCCGGCGGAACGATCGGTCGGCCGTCGACCGGGACACGAGCTGGTGCACGATCTCAGCCGAGCCAGGTCAGTGCGTTGCCGGACCGCACCACCGGGCGGTCGTCGATGAGCTCCAGGCGGGGTGGCGGGCCGGCGAAGAACAGCTCGTTGAGATCCGGCGTCCCCGGCGCGTCGGCGAACCACAGCCGCTCGCCTGTCGCGACAGCGAAGGCCTCCAGCACCCAGCTGCGACCCTGCACGGCCATCACGATCACCACCTTGCCGTCGCTCAGCCCGCCGGCGTCCGCCCGCAGCCCGTCGACCTCGGCGGTCCACTTCACCCGCCCATCGAGCAGCCCGAGGCTGGTCACCTCCGACTCGCCACGGGTGACGACCACCGTCCCGTCCTGACGGACCAGCGCCTCCCCGCCGTCCAGCGGATACGTCCACAGGTCGTCGCCCGTCGCGATGTCGACACCGGCGAGCAGGGTTCCCTCGGGCTGGTACGCCAGGACGACGCCGGGCTCCGACCCGTCGGAGGCCGGGGGTTCGGCGAGGGTGCCGTCGAACTCCACCACCTGGGCGCCCTGGGCGTCGTACCAGACCCCCTCCGGCAGCCGGACGCCGTCCAGCATCGCCGTCGAGGCCGCGAACCCGTGGTCGGTCACCACCAGGTCGGCACCCTCGATGCCGATCCCGAACGGGTCGTCCACCGGGGGCCAGGTTCCCAGGACGCGACCGTTCTCAGGGTCGACGACGGCGACCATCGGCCCGTGCACCACGACGAACCCCGCGACCTGCTCGATCGCAGCCTGGTAATGGGTGAGTTCCAGGCGCGGCAGCAGGTCGACCTGGGTGGTCCACCTGTCGCGCCACTGCTCCGGTTCGACCCGTCGCAGGGTCAGGACGGCGCCCACCCGGTCACCGACCACGAGGTCGCCGTCGACGGCCACCATGCCCGCCGACGGAACCCTGACCTCGTGCTCGACGGCCACCGTGCCGTCGGCCATGCTCACGCCAACGACGGCTGCCTCCTGGAGCAGGTCTTCCCCGCTGCTCTGCACGACGACACCCTGGCGGTTGCGCCAGCACCACAGGACCCCTGGGTCCGTCGTGACGGCACCGTCGCAGCGGTCGACGCC
>Ga0209538_1001367_pt1 | contig 12915 bp, 8 predicted proteins | sample BarGraNGADG00211_2_FD_184492 | JGI IMG/M metagenome (GOLD analysis project Ga0209538, IMG submission 184492) | Arctic peat soil microbial communities from Barrow, Alaska - Barrow Graham LP Ref core NGADG0004-211 (SPAdes) (version 2) | ecosystem: Environmental > Terrestrial > Soil > Wetlands >... | reverse complement strand
TCCCTGTTCTGAAATCAGGATAACCTGAACGTCGCTGTTTTCCTGCCGTATCCTTTTAAGGAGCTCCATTCCGGAAATATCGGGCAACCGGTAATCGAGTGTTACAACATCAGGTGATTCATTCAGACATTTCAGAAAATCCTTCCCGTTAAAGAAACTTTTTACTTCATAATCAGGATTTAATGAAAGGGTATAAACAAGAATTTTATTGTACCATTCACTGTCTTCTACAACGAATATCTTTAAAGGTTTTTCAGTCATAATGAATGATCCCTGCATTAATGCAATAGTGAACAGATGCAAAGTAGCAAATAAAAGATATTATTTATTACTTTTTTACTTCATTTTCGCAATATGTTCTTTCAGCAGTTCATTCACGGCGTCAAATTCCCTGAGAGACTTTTTCGTCAGTGATTCAATCTTCTTTTTATCAGTTTTTTTTGAGACACTTTTCTCAATTTTGCCCAGTAGGTCATAAAGCTCCATGGCACCAATATGGCGACAAGGTGGCAGCATCTTATGAGCCAGGTTTGCCACTGAATCCCATTCTCCTGACGAAACAGCTTCCTGCATCTCCTTCAACCCCCTGCTTGTTGTATTATTAAATGAGACCAGCATCTGTTTTACGAACTGTTCATCGCCACCGGAAATATGGAAAAGATTTTTCAGATTGATTTTTTGGTTTTCAGAAGCAATTTCCTTCTCTTCATCCTTTAAATTTTCAAAAAGTAATTTTGTACTATTCTCCCTGAGAGAGAGTATAGTCGTCAATAACATTTCTTCGGTAAACGGTTTCTGAAGGAAGGCATTCATCCCTGCCTGTCTGTATTTTTCCCATTCATTGTTAACTGATACAGCCGAGATACTGATCACTTTCATTTCTGATTCGGGAATTTTTAATTCATCACGTATAAAACGGGTCACTTTAAATCCGTCAATACCAGGCATCCTGATATCCATAAACAGTAAATCGTACCTGTGTTCCTTCAGTATCTCAATTGCATCCATACCATTTGCTGCCTGATCGCTTTTTATATTCCACCTGTCAAGTATCTTCTTAAACAGCAAGCGATTATATTCTTCATCATCAACCACAAGTACCTTCATGTTTCTGATCTCTTCAGGAATTGACAACTGGAGGTCAATATCCCTCTTAATCTGGGTTTCCTGACCTGTATGGAAGGGCAGGTGACAGGTTATTTTAGTGCCATGGTTTTTTTTGCTTTCACAAACAACAGTTCCCCGGTGCAATTCCACAAGATTTTTTACTATAGATAACCCTAACCCTGTGCCGCCGTACTTTCTGGTAGTACTCATTTCGGCCTGTGTAAAATCTTCAAAGATCATCTTCAGCTTATCTTCGTCAATTCCGATGCCCGTATCGGTAACCTCAATTACTAAATCCACGTCATCGGAATTGCCTGTAATTCCCTCAACTAAAAAACTGACACTACCTTTTTCAGTGAATTTGACCGAATTTCCCACCAGGTTCATCAGGATCTGTTTCAGACGGTAAGGATCACCCAGAAGAACCGGGGGAGTACCGGGTTTTATTGAAAAACCTAAAAGGATATTTTTTTGCTTTGCCTGTCGCTCAAAAACAGAGCAGACCTCATTAAGGATCTGCTCAATGCTGAAATGCACTTTTTCGAGCATCAGTTTCCTATTCTGCAATTTTGATAAATCCAGAATATCATCTATTATTTTTGCCAGGTGATCAGAAGATAATTTGATGATCTTCAGCGACCGTATTACATTTTCATCTGATGTTTCATGAAGAAGTTGTTCAGTGAATCCGGAGATTGCAGTGACAGGAGTTCTTATCTCATGACTTATATTGGCCATAAAAAGCTCTTTTGTCCGGGCCAGATTCACGGCTTCATTTTTTGATTTTTCGAGTGCAATCTGATATGCATTGGCATTTCTGATATACCTGACAATAATAAACAGAACCAGTATTGACAACAACCCTCCGGAAATTGCAAACAATACAAGCCATCTGTATGTCCCTTCTGCAAGCCGGTTAGCTTCCTGACCTTTTTTCCTTACCTGTATTGAAACCTGGTTCTCCATTCTTGTTATCAGGTCATAAAACTTCTCTTTTATTCTGTTGCCGGTGAAAGCAAGCTGTGACTCACGATCTTTTAGTTTTTCTTTGTTGATCCTGCCTTGTTCTTCAATTTCCCGGATATTGGTGATCAGTTCCTGTTCATTTAATAAATTTTCATTTAATAAATTTTTGCTGTTGCGGGCAAAGACTCTTTTAAGGATACCTTTTCTTTCAATGTTTTCCGGAGCCTCGTTCAGTTGGTCTGACAAGTGTCTTAAAAACCCCACAACGTTATCACTATTAATAATATACAGGAATTCATTCCAGTTTACGATGTTCTCCTCAATCAGGGTGCTGATAGTGTCCGTCTGATTCAGCATAATTGTGTCGTCAGAACATTCAGAGCGCAATTGGTTGACCTTTTCATCTATCCCTCTGATAATTGAATAATAGGGCCTGAGATCCGATGTATCTCTGGTAATTGTATAAATACGAATGCTGTTATCCGCTTTTTCAAGGTCACCTGAAATATCACGGATTCTTAACAGTCTTATTTCGGGATTAAGATCGATCTGGATTGAAGATACAATCGTTGAAAGGTTCCGGTAAGACAAATAGCACGCAGCAGAGAGCAGGATGACTGCAAAGATCATTAATAGCCCAACCTTAACCTGTATAGGAAATTTTTTCACTGATTTAGTGTAATGACAAATAATTACTCCAAAGGTAAATAAAATTTATTGTCAAGGTATTGCTCAAGACAGAGACAGCAAAGGGCGGGAGCTGACTTATCCTTTAAAACAAAATAATCATAAATATCCGGAGATAATTCTTCCTTTACACTTTTAGACTGGGAAAGAAGTATAATTGTAGTACTGACGGACAGTTCTTTCAATGTTTTTATAATATGTGTCCCGTTAATCCCTTTTCCCAGATAATAACCTATAAATGCTATTGAGTCACTGTCTGAAAATTCCCTGGATTTTATTTTTGAGATACATTCATCTCCATCTGTAAACGAATGTAATTTATATTTGAAATCCCATTTTCTCCTTTGGGAAAGTATGCTCTGCCTCAATGTCGAGGAAAGCAGTTTATTGTAATATTCGTTATCTTCAACTACAAGTACATTTATACTGTTTTTCATCATTGCCATGCTTTTGTTACGATCTCTTATTCTAACCGCGTGCCAACTTCAATTCTTATTTTAAAAAATTTGTATCTAATTAAATATCAATAGATTAAAATTAATGAATTTTATCCTGATGGAAATTAATGATAATAGTGTTTCTCGATTTGAGAGAATTTATAAATAGCTATTATGAAACCTAATAAATATATTTGTGTTGAATAAGGCATCGATAAAAATAGTTTTCAGATGAACTTAAGTAATTTTCAAAGAGGATTATTAACTAATTAAAACACTGAACCAGAGTATGAAAACCATTCTAATTTGTTGTTTTACAATATTTTTATTTACTGCATCAAATGTTTCGGACAACAGTTTTTCACTTCAATCCGGAACCAGACCTTATGACTGGAGCACATTCATTACAGGTTGTACCATCGATACCACGGTTATTTCCCTTCCTTACAATGTTGCCAGACCAGGTGATAACTGGCCTGTAACATGGTCGGATGATGATAACCTCTATACTTTTCTGGCGGATGGATATGGTTTTACACCGCAGTCTAAAGAATACAGCAGGTACCCCTGTAAAATTACCGGAACTCCGTTCAGTGACAATGTCGAAGTATATGACATTCCCACTAATTCCGTTGGAAAGGGTACCGGAGGTGACGTAAAGGGGAAGAAAGTAAGCGGTTTGATTTCCATACCTGATCCATCAGACTCTTCCGGAACAATGCTGGTGGCATGGGTACGTAATATAAATGCCAACGGAGGCGCTTCATTGTTGTATTCGAGGGATTATGGCGCAAATTGGAACTGGGCCTGGGGCGACCCTGATAGCACTCCCGGCGCTGTAATACCAGAATTAGGCCACCCATCATGGATGCAGGCAGGAAAAAACAACGCTGCAGCACAAGACAGATACCTTTATTTTTATTCACAGAACCAGCCAAAAGCGTACCTTCTTGCAGATAATGTTATCCTGGGCCGGGTTCCCATAAATAGCGTTCTTGATAAGTCTGAATACCAGTACTTTACCGGGACCGTGGAAAACCCTTCCTGGAGTTCAGACATAGAAATCCGCAAACCAGCTTTTACAGCGGAAAGTCAATGTTATCGCTTATTTGTTTCCTATTATCCTGCTCTCAAACGCTATATCCTGCTCACTGCCAATGGTGATGGCCTGATGACCAATTACAAGGGCACGCACAATTTGGGAATATACGAATCCGTGAATCCCTGGGGTCCATGGAAAACTGTATACTGGAACGATTCGTTCCATAGTAACTGGAGCGTGTTTGGTCCTCAGATAGTGCCCAAATGGATTAGCAGCGATGGAAAAACCTTCTATCTTTTATTTTCCAATTTTCCCAGAGGTCCATATAAATTCAACCTTCAAAAAGTTTCAATTACATTACCCGGTAAATGAGCTGACCTCTCTGACCGGATTTATAGCATATTCAATCCATTTTCTGATTGTTCATGAAGTGTTTCAGGCCAGACACTTGACTGAACTTCTCCTATATGTCTTTTTTTAAGAAGGAACATGCATACTCTTGATTGTCCGATACCACCCCCGATGCTTAACGGTAACTCATTGTTTAGCAACATTCTGTGGAAGAGTAACTTTTTCCTGTCAGAACAACCCTTTAATTCCAGCTGCTTTTCCATTGACTCTTCATTGACACGTATGCCCATTGAAGAAATTTCAAAGGCTCTTTCTATTACCGGGTTCCATAAGATAATATCTCCATTTAAACCGGCATATCCATCCTCATTTTTTGTACTCCAGTCATCATAATCAGGAGCACGGCCATCATGAGGTTCTCCATTGCTCAAATTGGCGCCAATGCCTATTATAAATACAGCGCCAAAAATTCGTGCAACTTCTGTTTCGCGCTCTTTTGGCGTAAGGGAGGGGTATTTTCTTAAAAGTTCCTCTGCATTTATAAAATAAATATTTTCAGGCAGCACAGGTATAAATTCAGGATACATTTCAAATAAGTCTCTTTCAGTAGCTTTCAGCGCTTCGTAAATAGCTTCCACGGTGTGCTTTAAGTACTTTAAATTTCTTTGAGCCGGTAAAATGTGTTTTTCCCAGTCCCACTGGTCAACATATATTGAGTGTATCGGGCTTAAATCCTCATCAGGTCTCACGGCTCTCATATCAGTCAATAAACCTTTTCCAGGTTCAAAATTGAATTCTTTTAAGCGAACGCGTTTCCATTTAGCAAGAGATTGAACAATTACAGCATTTTGATCTTTGATACCCTTTACCGAAAAACTTATTGGTTTTTCAGTACCATTAAGATCATCATTTATTCCTGTTCCATCAAGAACGGCAATTGGAGCCGATACATTAACAAGGTTCAGACCTCGGGCCAATCTTCTCCTGAAAGCATCTTTTATAAAAAAAATTGCCTCTTCAGTTCTTAATATATCCAAACAAGATGAAATATGTTTCCTGGAAATTTGTAACAGCATATATTATTATTTTAAGCATTATTAAAATTCTGTCAAAAAATTCAGGTTTTTAAAATATTTTGTCACTCTTATTGCAACAACCTGAGATTAAGATTTCTGACATAATATAAAGTCCTGGTTAAATTAAAGTCTGATAGTAAAATCAGAAAAATATCTATATTTTAAAGGCAAATATAGGTATTATGTTAACAAATCAAAGCTAAATGCCTGTTTTATTAATATTATCTCTATCAGCAAAAGGCCGGCTTAATATTCTGCAATATCTCCCTGAAACCTTTCTCTGGTGAAAAGGATCAATATTTATAATCAAAGTTTTGCTAGCCGGACATATTGAACACATTTGACTATTCAGGTTGGTCATCTTAAGGGAGCCAGAATAACAATATCTGAATCACTTGCAAAGGAGTTAATGGAAGATTATCATTCTCAGTTTCGTCAGGAGATAGAAATACAGCTTGAAGATGAATCAAATATATTTGATTCTGGTAATGCAGGCTCATATAAATAAGCATACCTTTTATGGTTGCTTATGCCCTTGACTTTCATTTGAGAAATTGTATATCTTTATTCTTTGGTTAAATGTTTCATTTGCAACTTTTACAAAGAAGAGAGAGCAATTTAACCTATATCTATCAATAGGAGGGGAAAGGATTTTTTCTTACTCCCTTGTCTTGAAAAATATATTTAATACTCTTTCATCGTTAAAAGTTTCATAGATTAGTTTAATTTAGGAAATTAAATTTTAAAATAAAATCAGAGACCTATGCAAGTTACTGTTACCAGAAAGAATATTAAATTTTTACCTGATCCCAGCAGGGTAATAGCCCGCTTCCATTATACTTCCAATGAAAGAAGTACTAATATTATCCGTAGTGTGTTGGCTATGTCCGAGAGTGAGGTAAATTTAGCATTAAGTCAGGTGCTGAGAGGTTATTCCAGACGTCATAGAAATATTTCAATAATCTTTGAGACACATTTTAATAAACTGTCTGACTTGTTTTATGAGCTGGGAATAAAACCAGGCAAGGTTAATCAATCACGCAAGGCGCTTATTGGTTCGTATTTCACAATGGAATATTCTATTGAATCGGCAGCTTTTTTTAATCCATCCATTGTAGAAGATCCAGATCAGTCTGAATTAGGGCAGGATGAGAAAAGAGTGATTTTTAGTTTCAGGGCAACCGGCGAAGGGCATATTTCATCCATTGTTTTTCGTTCGGCTGTTATTGATAAAAATATTAATCTGATTATTGAACCTGTCGGCAAAATGCTGGCAGAAGCAGAGCGAATCAAAAGGCATATTTACAATAAAAAATCGTTTATGCGGAAGCTGGATGAAATGCGTGATTTCAACAATAAAATTTCTCCGGTCTTTGTATTAGAAAAATTGGGTGACAAGTTTACTTATGGCGAATTGAAAAGGGCTGTAGAAGAAACAAGAAAAACGCATCAACTTTCAGCTAATAAAGAATTAATCATTAATCAAATGATGTGGCTGGCTCTATCGCATTATGAAATTGACTTTTCATTTGATTCAGCAATTTCTGAGAGAGTTATTTTCCCAATCTCCGATACTGAAAAAAATGGTATTGAAGATGCACGTTTTGTTAAATTCACAGAGGAAAACGGTGATGTAACTTACTATGCTACATATACTGCTTATGATGACATGTCCATATTACCTAAGTTACTTACAACCAAAGATTTCTATCATTTCAAAGGTTTACCTATTCATGGCGAACTCGCACAGAACAAAGGAATGGCATTGTTCCCCAGGAAGATCAATGGTAAATACGCCATGCTCTGCAGAATAGATGGGATAAATAATTATATAGCTTATTCAGATAATATAAATATCTGGCGCGAAGCCAAACTCATTCAGATACCAAAATTTTCCTGGGATCTGGTACAGGTTGGAAATTGCGGCTCCCCTATCGAGACGGAAGAAGGTTGGCTGGTAATAACACACGGTGTAGGACCCATGAGGGAATACGTATTAGGAGCATCATTATATGAGCTTTATAATCCTGAAAAAGAAATTGGCAGGCTAAAAACACCTTTATTGGCTCCCAATGCTGAAGAAAGAGAAGGATATGTACCAAATGTCGTGTACTCTTGCGGTTCTATTATCCACAATGGAAATCTGATTATTCCTTATGGCATGTCAGACTACGCATCTACTTATGCATCTATTAATTTACATGAACTCCTGAATGAACTTAAGAACTCAAAATAGCAGCAGCAGTGAAAAATTAAATTCAAAGGCAGTTGCCGTTATAGTAGCTCACCCCGATGATGAAACATTATGGGCCGGGGGAACCATCCTGAGCCATCCCTCATGGCAGTGTTTTATTGTTTGTCTTTGCAGAGGAAGCGATAAGGATCGTGCTCCAAAGTTCTTAAAAGCATTACAGGTTTTGGGGTCTGAAGGTATAATGGGCGATTTGGACGACGGGCCGGAACAAAAGCCTCTGGATGAGAATGAGCTGAAGCATACAATGCTGCAGCTATTACCTTCCATGCATTTCGACCTGATCATTTCCCATAATCCATTTGGTGAATATACAAGACATATCAGACATGAGGAAACAGGTAAGGCAGTTATTAAAAATTGGCATGCAGGCAAGATATCTGCAAATGAACTCTGGACTTTTGCTTATGAAGATGGTGATAAAGAATACTATCCAAAACCTATAAAAACCGCTGATGTCTGCCTCAAACTTACTGAACAGGTTTGGCTGAAGAAATACAGAATAATCACAGAAACATACGGATTTGAAAAAAACAGTTTTGAAGCAGAAACAACACCGCGGGCAGAATCATTCTGGCAATTTACAAATTCGTATGATGCTCAAAAATGGCTTAATAATGGAGGAGTTTTATCATGAAAAGAGTCCCGATTTATCGGGATTAGTTCCATAAGACCATAAACAAATAAATTATTATATCATGAAAGTATTATTATTATATGATTACCCTCCTTCCCCGGGGGGACTTGCAACCCAGGGAAATCTGTTGTACAGGGGCCTCACTAAAATGGGAATTGATGCTCATGCGGTTAATTCCGAATCGGCACAGGAGAAGGAATGGTACTATCGCTGGTTTGAGCCGGATGTCGTTGTTGGTGTCGGTTATTGGGGGCATACACCGCATCTGGTACTCCATCCGCAACGATATGGAGTTCAGCCTGTCCCCTGGCTGGTTGCCGATGGTTATATTGCAAACTATCAGGAGGTGCTGAATGCTCTTCCACTTATCATGGTAACATCGAATTGGGTAAAGGAAATGTATGTTCGCGACGGGATAAACAGTGAAATAATTGAGGTGCTGCCGGTTGGCTGCGATACAGATGCTTTTATTCCATTCAGTAAGGATGACCCGAAAATTCTGGCCGTACGCGAAGCGCTGGGGGTTTCACCGGATCAGATAATGATTCTGACTGTGGGTGGTGATGCTGCATCAAAAGGTGCACGGGAGGTAATGCAGGCTCTTGCCATCATTGATACAAAAGCGCCCGATTGGAAATATGTTTGCAAAGTATGGCCCCAGCCAAGTACCAAGCTTCAGAACCTGTCTGATCTCGAACTGGCGACACACTTAGGCATCGAAAAAAATGTTACTTATTCGACAAACATCATTTCACGTAATTTCATGCCTTACCTGATAGGCGCCTGCGATATATATGCTGCGCCTTCGCGACTTGAAGGCTTTGGAATGCCGCAAGTGGAAGCAGGAGCTTGCGGAAAACCGGTTATAGGTATTAACGCTATGGGAATGCTCGATACACTTGTTCATGGTAAAACCGCATTCCTGGCAAATGTAGCACAGAAAATCATCATGAAAGAAGTGATTCTTGGTGACGAATCCGGATTTGAAGACAAACATAAAGTTGTATTTGAAAATCCAAGGACAGTAGACTATCGTGCAAGTGTTCATGATATTGCGAACTATTTGATGGATCTTATGACTGATTCAGAATTACGCGAAAAAATGGGTAAGGCTGCAAGAAAGCGTGTCGTCAAATATTTCGATTACCGAGTAGTTGCAAAACGGTTTGTACAGATTATAAACGATAGATTGGGAATAACATAATTTATTAAATTAATGCAAACTGCAAACTGGCAGAAAATAAAAGAGGCGCAAAAAGCAGCTATTGAAGTGCTGCTTCATAATGCTCACGGGTCGTACCACGGACTTCCGCGTACAGCAGGATGGGGATACCCGGAACCCTATACAAGAGATTTGATGTTTTCTATATTCGGAATTGGGGTTTCTGGGAATCAGAAGTTGTTAGAGAGCATGCGGAATGTGTTGGAAACTCTGTCAGCAAATCAGACCTGCCGTGGTCATATTCCCTCGCTGGTGCACGACAAGGAAGACCGTGGATCAAGTGATACAACTCCTTTATTTTTGCTGTGTGTCGGCATATTCAGGAAAGTGACGGGAGAACATGATTTTCTTCAGAATGCTGTCCGTAAAGCCCTGATATGGATGGAGTATCAAAGCCCTTCTGACCGGTACCTGGTTGCTCAGCAGCCGACAAGCGATTGGCGCGATGAACAATGGATGACCGGTTACGGCCTGTATGTCAATGCGATAGTATATAGTTACCTCCGGCTCCTGGGTCAGCATGAAAGAGCAGACATGATGTGTAAAGAAATGAGGAAGTTCACAATCATAGGAGGAGTACAGCCCCGTCACGTCCATGAAGGTTTTGTGATAAAACATAAACCATACTATGCTTTTTGGACATATAAAATTCATTCAAGCGAACGGTTTGATCTTCTTGGTAACAGTCTCACCATTCTTTCCGGAATTGCATCGCCCTCACGGGCTGAGGAAATGATTTCGTGGATAGAAGAGGAGTGTGCGTGTATGAAAAAAAATGGTGAACTGGCCTGTGATCTGCCACCTAATTTCTTTCCCTTTATTAAGCCTGAAGATACTGACTGGCGATTGCGATATGAAACCTATAACAGACCCGGGGAATATCATAATGGAGGTATATGGCCTTTTATATGCGGGCTTTACGTGGCAGCCTTGGTTGCTGCTAAAAATTACAAACTTGCCGGGGAAAAGCTTATGGCACTTACCCATTTAATAAAAAACTCTAATTCTGAAAACAATGAATTTGGATTTAACGAATGGATTAAAGCCCAGAACGGCAGAGCCATGGGGCAGGAATGGCAAACCTGGAGCGCTGCACTTTATCTGTATGCTGTAAAATGTGTTGAAGAAAAAAGAACGCCCTTCTTCGACATGATACGAAATTATTCAACTGGATCAAAATTAGAATAACAGGTACAATTGCAGGCTCTGTTGCTGATATGGTTCTGATACTGTACCAGGCACTAATTTGTTTTTTCGAATTCCTCAAATGCCAGAAGTACTGTTAAGTGAGAGATCAAATAAGCCAGGGAACTTTCGGCACCCTGGTTGCGGTTTACCCCATAACTTTCAAAACCATCGCAGCATCCTTTAGTTTCAAAATCGAACAATTTCATCCTGAGATCATTTTCTCCGAGGAACCACATGAAGCATGCAAATAATTTTGTAAGATATTCTTTATCTTGTGTCAAATGAAAAGCCTGATAATACATCAATACCATAGCAAGGGCATCTACCGGTTGTTGGGCAAACATGGAACGTTCACCTCCTTTTTGATACCATTTTTCATTACCAATGGCTGAAAAATAACCATCCTTAAGTGTAATCTCCGTCAGGAAGTTCATTGTTTCCAGGGCGATCTCAGTTATTTTATTATCCTTAAGAATATCTGCCGAATGTAAAAGGGCAAGCGGCAATATACCATTATCATAAGCTAACAATGGTTCAAACCATTTCCAGTCAGTGGTGCTGTTTTCTTCATATAGATTGATTAATTTATATGAAAGATTTCTTAATCTTTCTGTCATTGAATCGTCAGAGGGATTAATCATGAGGTAATAACTGATACCCACCAATGTATTAGCAATACCTCTGGCAGACTGAAGTTTCTCAAAATTAGGTGATGCATTAAAGAAAATAGATCTGCCATTTTGATAATAGGCATCATTAGGAGCATTGCCACACAGATATCCGAGCGCCCAGATGGTCCTTCCGAAAGAATCTTCTGAACCCACCTCATCGAGAAAGTTCCGGCTGAAACTGAGAAAATTCCTGAATGTCCCATCTTTGTTTTGCATATAGTTGATATAGCTTAAATAGATGGGAGATAAATCAAGGGCAAGTATATCCCTTTTTTGCCTGTATGCCATCAGTACCATAAGTAAAGACCGGGCATTATCATCAAGACAATATCCTTCTTTTAAATTTGGAATGCCAAAATTTGCATGTTGGATGATACCCGTGTCGTCTGTTAACCGTTTAATATGAACAAGTGAAAATGGAGGCAGAATAAGAGGATCAAGAAAAATTTCTTTTTTTACATTTACTTTTGGCTTATCCTCAAGAATTTTCTTAGCAACCGCAATGTATTTTTCTCCGGTCTTGGGCCAGGTTATTTTTCTGCCATAATCATATGCTTTTTTTCGAAGGCTTTTTAGTTCATCCGGATTATCCAACAATTCCATAAGAATACCAGAAAGACCATCTGAATCATTAAAGTTAAAAAGCTTTCCTCTTCCATCCTCCAATAACTCAACGGCATGCCAGTAAGGTGTTGAAACAACTGCCGAACCCACACCTATTGCATAGGAAAGTGTGCCGCTTGTAATCTGAGCCTCATTAGTATAGGGTGTAATGTAAATATCCGCAGCAGATAAATATTTAAACAATTCTTTTTGATTAATATACTCATTCAGAAAAAAAACATGATTGTTCAGATATAGACTTTTAACTAAATGTTGAAGATAATTCCGATATTCTTCGCCCGAATACCGAAGAATATTCGGATGAGTTTTTCCTAAAACCATATATAAAACATCCGGATACTTATAAATAATTTTTGGCAACGCTTTTATTACCGTCTCAATGCCTTTATTCCGGCCAATAAAACCAAAAGTAAGAAGAACCTTTTTGTTTTCGAGATGGAACTCCTTTTTAGATTGAACCTGACTAAACTGGATATCCGGCACACCATGGTCAATAAATACAATTTTCTCTTTTTCAATATTATAAATGCTTGTGAGAAACTCGATCGCTTTATGGCTCATTACTACTATTTTATTAGCCATTCTGCATATTTCCACCAATATTGCTTTTTCGTTGTAGGATGGAGCTTTGATAATTGTATGAAGGGTCACAATCA
>Ga0209538_1001364_pt1 | contig 12941 bp, 12 predicted proteins | sample BarGraNGADG00211_2_FD_184492 | JGI IMG/M metagenome (GOLD analysis project Ga0209538, IMG submission 184492) | Arctic peat soil microbial communities from Barrow, Alaska - Barrow Graham LP Ref core NGADG0004-211 (SPAdes) (version 2) | ecosystem: Environmental > Terrestrial > Soil > Wetlands >... | reverse complement strand
TAGCGGTTTTATCTTATCCCCTGGCTCCTCCCATTTCTGGTTGACCAAACAATAAGACCAAATGATCCAACCCCTTCGCTCCATTCCCATTACAGGAACTTCCATACTACTACGAGTTGGCCCCCCTGTGCCCCGCATCGGTACTCTCATTCTTGTGGGTCCTCCACTTGAATTTCTCCCTTATCATCGGAACGACAGGTTCCCACGTTCCACACAAAAGCCTGGTTCAGGTTCGCGCTACCTTTATGCCGGATGCCGCCCAAGCAGTAAACAGGTCCCTCTTGGATTTATCCTGGAGTCCCGTAAGCCCCCCAGTTCTGACATCGTCCTTTTCATTTCGACACCTCAGAAGTAGTTCGCTTGCGCTCGCCTCCCTGAACCTTACCTGACAGGGTCGTGCCCTGCCTTTTCCTTAACGCTCACCACAATGGCTCTTTACCAATGCAGCTTAAGGTGGTTTGAAGCCCGCTCCTGCAAGCCGGCTTCGAGGGACCTCCCCTCATCTCTTGTGCAGCCTCGTGGCGCACTTACGGATTGAAAGAAAGTAACGATAGACATCTGGCACGACGCATAGCGCAGTGTCGTCGCCTGGCAATAGCCTTAGGGGCGATTCATGAATCGCCCCTGCTCGCAATGATGTCCTGTTTGTAACTTTCATTCCATGAGGTAAGAAGCCCTGATCTCTCCGAAATAAAGGGTGTGGTAATCTTTGGCCGGATAGATATTGGCTAAATCTGGGGAGAGGAACTTCGGGTCCATGGGCGTCTTATAGACGATGCGGCATTCAAAATGGTAGCCGGGAATCTTTAGAACCGGCGTGCTAATTTTCTTGGCTTTGGTGGTGGAGAGGCCGCATTCCTTTAATTTATTCAAATCCCGCCCCGATTTTGACCCGCAGAAGGTGATTTCTTTTTTCATATCGCCCGTAGGAGTGCTGACGGTGAAACCATCCGCTCCTTCTATGATGTCGTGGGTAAAACGGGATGTCCTCACGGCAACCATCATGATAGGCATACGCCACACGATCCCCAACATAGCCCAACCGATAGTCATGATGTTTACTCGTTCTTTCCCTTTGACAACGAGGAATGCGCCTTCTACTACCTGCTTCATAAATTGCGGGGCCATCTCTTGGTAATTGAGGTTTTTCATGAAATTCCTCCTTTTTGAAATTTTAATTCATCTATCAAATAACATATTTCTGAAAAAAACATCATTACCTTCCTTCATAAATCTCTGAATGTTTCCTATACTCCTCCCAATTTCCTACATAGATTATAGCCAGATCATTATTCCTGATGATCAACAGATTCTCAGCGTTCTTCTCCTCTTCTGATCTCCTGGACTGAAATAATTTCGTTTCCATCATCTTTTTTGTTAATTCGATCTGGGACATATCTGTTTGTCTTTGGAAGGTTAGATTCCTGAAATATGCACCAGTATCTTTCTGTTGTCTCTCGGGCGATTATCGAAGTCAACAAGGACAATCTGTTGCCAGGTCCCCAGCACAAGATGTCCATCAATCAGAGGAACTGTCAGGGACGGCCCCAGAAGGGCGGCTCGCACATGGGCATAACCGTTTCCATCACCCCATCTGGCATCATGCCGGTAAAAGATTCCCTCCGGTGCAAGGCGTTCAACAGCTTCTTTCAAATCCTGATCCAATCTTCAGCGGGTGATTTACCGTTATATCGATTGCAGAGATCCGCACAACGGCTTTGCCCGTTCTATTTGATATTGGGGACAGCAGCGCCCTATTAATCGTAATTGGTGAAGTTTCCAATAAATTGACATCGTCCGCAATCCCTCACTATTCCTATATTTCCTGCGGTTGGAGATTTATACTTCAACCGCATTTTCAAAGATAGGGTGATAGGGGAGATTTGACGGGTGAACAGAACAAAAGGTGAACAGCTTTCTCAAAAGGACGGACACCGCGATACATCCCTATTCTCTGTCATCGGTAACGCACCATCACCTACACCGCTCCCTTCGCCCGCTGCGACCGCGAAGCCGACAAAGCCATCGCCTGGGCATCTTTGAAAAACGGGGACTTACCCAGGGATGATCGTTTTATTTAATTGTTATCGTTCATTATTTATGTTACAAGAACTATAAGAGGATAAATCATGAACCAGAAGCAGATTGAAAAAGCCGTCCAAGCATTAAAACAAGGGCTGGTCCATCGATTCGGAACAGATGTTGAGCTGAGGATATTCGGATCTGTAGCCCGGGGCGACTATCATGAACATTCGGACATCGATATACTGGTTGTCCTGCCGGGTAAGGTGGACAATGCTATCGAAGAACAGGTTTTCGATATGGCCTACGACATCGAATTGGAATACGGTCTTGTTATCGGAACCATCGTTTATTCAAGGGATTTCTGGTACTCGGACCGCGCGGTTGTCATGCCTTTATACAAAAATATACAAAGGGACGGTCTCTTTGTATGAATGAAGATTTGATCCTTTATCGGCGGCAAAAATCAAGAGAGACTCTTGAAGACGCCCATATTCTTTTTCAGAAAAGCAGGCTGTTCTCGGCCTTGAATCTCTCCGGGTTATATTCCCCGAAGCTTGCTTCGTTTTTAGAGCTGCTACCAACCTTGAGATACCCCGCAGCTTGCTGCGGGGAGGTTTATTCGTATATATTACGCGTTGTTTTATGAAGTCATGGCGTTGCTGCTGATCAAAGATCTTTCCTCGGCAAGGCATACAGGCATACGAGCATTGTTCAATGAGCATTTCGTGAAAACCGGCAAAGTGAAGATTGAATTGGGTAGATTCTTTTCGCGGATGTATGACTTTCGTCAAAAGGGTGATTATGCCGATTTTGTGCAATTCGAAGAGGCAAAAATCAAAGAATGGCTTGCCTCGGCAGAAGTCTTTATCAACGAGGTGGATCAAGTGATCCAGCAAGAAATGAGTCAGCCTTTTTTATGATCATGCCAGAAGTCCCGGAATCAAGTCTTGCTATCCATCATTCAATATCAAGGGGGAGGCCAACGACACAACGGGACATGATGCGACAAATCTATCGGCGACACGGGGACCGGGATGATGATTCAATCATCCGGGAATATGCGGATGCGGAGAGGCGAGGCGATGTGCAACGCATCGCAATGTATATAACTTATCGCCGGAAGATTATGCTCGCCGCTTGCTGGCTGATGGAAGTCAGAGGGGATGGCTTTAAAGCGAGGCCGATCTCCATGGCCACGATGGGAATATTGGAGGATTAATGCTGACGACGCCCTTTCCACCGTCATCGACACCACACCCCCACATTTTGCGGTCAAAATTACTTTGACATACAAGTGCCTTCTTCATATACTTCCACCGTGAAAAAGCAATGCCTTATCACTGGAAGAAATGTTGATGGACAGCTAGGCGATGGAACGCGGAATGACAAATACACCACGACCCTTGTCGCCGATTCTCTGTAAATAATATTTATCAACAAATGTGCGAAAGATATTGTACATTATCTTAATTTGCCCTCACAACCCGTTAAAAAACTAGTGAAAGACACTTTCCTTTTAGTTGATTGGTTCGGGATTTTTTTGCAATCGTAGCGGGAAAGGATAGAATGAGGGCGGGTTTAGTGAATTAGAGGGAAATGATGAAATACAACATTAATGTTCATTGGGAGGCAGCATGTCGCAATATTCGGAAAAGTTAATTGAGTTTCTGCGCAATGACCATCCCGATCTTTCCGATTGGACAATAATTTGTGCGAGCGAAAGGGCTGTTGACCCTGTGCAGTATCTTATACACAGCGAACTTGGCGGCATTCTTCCAAAAGTCGAAGGCCTCAATTCATATATAACTAAAAAGATCGGCGAAAGATCGAATCTTCAGCCTCTGCCGGGTGATGAGCGGCTCCTTTACTTTATCTCGTTCATCGCAGAAAGATTTCCGGATGAGCCATATCCCGCACGCCGCGCCGCTGGCCTTCTACCCCTTATTTCTAAACTTTCGGAATATAATATTGGCAGGAATACTATTTTCGGCGCAGAGCGGTTTACCGAGGATGAGTGGAATAGACTTGAGGAATACCTTGAAACTGCGCAGGATTTTCGCGTGCGGCTTTCCCAAACAGATATCTTCTTGCCGGAACTGGAAATAGCGCGGCTAGATGAGATCACTCCGGGCGAAAAGGAGATATTTATCGGACTTCCCGAGATAACGCCAGTGACCGAGCGGTTCTACAGAAAGATAAGTGGAGAACGGTTATTTATTGATAAGCCGCTTTTCGGGCCCCAGTTAGCCGGGCCTGATAGGCTTCCGTTTGATTCGGCAAAAAATCTTGTTTTGTCATTCGGCGGCGGTGTCGAGCCCTCAGAAGGAGCGGGCATTGAGCTGATCAGGCTTGCCGGACTTCATGCTATAGTTGACCTGGTCACGCTTGAGGTCTCCAATTTTCTTAGGCAACGGTCGGAAAACGATCAGCTTATGATATATCTGCTTGATGAGTCGCTCACAACAATGCTTTGGAATAGATCGCTTCGCCTGTTCGCCAATGTTGTCAATCTTGCTGTTTGGCTGCCGTTTTCGACAACTTCGGCAGGAAGAAGGCTTTTGGCTGAGATAGAAAAGGCTGAGCATTCAGGCCTAATACCCGATTTTAAGAGATATGCCACAACCTGCGCGATAGAATTATCAAGGAATAGAGAAAATTATGTTCGCGAGGAGTGCGAGGCGCTTGAGGCTGCCGTATCTTTTTCCACCCTCCTTGATGATTGGAAAGAGAGGCTGGGGTGTAATCTAACTGATGCCGCGAAAATGCTTCTCGAAGCGAAAAAATTCCGCGTGACAGGGAGTAGATCGGCACCGGTACAAGTTGTCGGTTTTGGCCATGTTTCGGGAGAGAGATTCAGCCGGGGATTGATACTTTCTCTTGATAGCGGCATAATGCCGACACAGCCTTTTGAAGGGCCTTTCATAAATCCGGTGCATGTTCCGCAGATGAGAAAAAGTGTATTTGAATACGAGGACCTTCTTTTTCGGCAGCTTCTGGCACAGGGCGACAGGATCAAAATAGTATCGGTGAACGATACAATACGGGAAAGAACGCCGAGCTACTATATGAGCCTTCTTTCGCAGGAATTTGGAAAACCGATCACGGCAGCAGCTTTTAAAGAATCGCCGTCAAAAAAGCAACCCACTGAAAAGCCTGTGATAACAATTGATGATAATCTAAGGAACAGACTTAAAGATTTTACATATTCGTTTTCGAGCCTTTTAAAGATCCTTGCTTGCCCGTTTTTGTTCTACCATCAATATATACTCAGGATTGAACCCCCTTCATTTATGGATGATGATGAGAAAATAAATATGCAGATGGGTAATTTTGTCCATAAATTCCTTCAACAACTTTCGACTGGCAGAAAGGAGCTGCTTGATAAATGGGAGATGCTTTTTGATGAGTTTTGGGAAAGTGATGAAAACGCCGCAGTCAGAGACATTGACGGGATAAATATCTACATGCTTAACGCAAAGATCTTCTTACAGGAGATATATGAAGACGAGTCAGAGGTAGGCGAGCGCATAGTTTTTGCCGATAATGCTATATCGTGCGAGGAAAAATTCAGCGGCACGATCGCTGGGTGCTATAAGATAACCGGACGCTCAGACAGGCTGGCAAAGATAACGGGGCGAACCGAGGTTATTGATTTTAAGTATTCAAAAAAGAAAAGCAGGTATAAAATATCAGAAAAAACAACAGTGCTGGAGCGCTTTAACGAAAAAGGTATTCTGCACCCTGCGGCACAGCTTATTATCTATCAGCACTTTATTAAAGGAGTGGAAGGTGCCCGTTTTTATTTCCTGAAAGAATCCTCAAAAGATCGGGTTGTGATACTCCCACCGGAGCAGAGTGTTACGGCGGATGAGCTTATGTCTGCTATAAAGGAGCGCCTTGACGCGATAATCGGCGGAAGTGAACTTCTGCCTAATCATAACTGTCAGGAGTGCGAATACTGCCTGTTTCAGGCATTATGCGGAAGGGCAAATTATTATAAGGCTTCACGGGGGAATGACTAATGGAAAGTATTCTTCTAACGGCTTCGGCAGGTTCGGGAAAAACAACAAGGCTCACCGATGAGGTGTTTAACAGGATATTTACCGGTGGAAAATTCATTACTGCCCTTACATTTACCCGTGCAGCCACAACTGAGATGCGCTCCCGTATAATGGAAAAGATAGCGTCAAAAAAAGACATGCTCCTATTGGATAGGCTGCGGCTTATTATGGAGGCGGGGCGCGTCGGGTATTCAACGATAGATTCCTTTTTTTACAGGCTTTTTGCTGCATCCGGTTTTGCGCCAAAGCTGGCTGACGAGAGTGCACAGATAGAACTATCCGGTGAGATAGAAAGCCTTTTTCGCGACGGCGTAATGCAAAGTGGCAAAGGAAATAAGCTGATAGTGGCTGCCAAGATATTAAGAACAGACATTGATACACTTTGGGGTCCTCTTGCCGATGAACAAACTATCGAGCGCTGTCTTGCGGATATGGATAGGCTTGAAGAACTTGATGATATTATGATGCAGAACGGTATATTAAGAAATATGCTTGAATCTCTTAGTGAAAAGGCAAATAATTTGTCGGGACTGATCCCGGCTGGCCATGTTCAAAATAGGGTTATAAATGCTTTGGCCGATTATGACAATTTTATTTCTAAGACAGTTGCAACCCATTCTGATCTGGAAAATTACACGAGCCTTGGCAAGAAGATAGAGTGGGATAAGAGCCCGTACTCAGATCTTAACAAAATTTTCAAGGATTACAGAAAGGCAGCCGAGAAGCTATCAATAAATAAGGCTCTTCTTAGGGAGCTTGCAGTTGCGTTTCTTTGCGAGATATATCTTGATGCGGCAGATGCTGTTAAGAAGGAAAAAGGGTTGATATTTTTCTCCGATGTGAGGAAACGCCTCCTTGCCCTTGACGATACCGCATCGAGTGAAAGGCCGAAGCTCATGAGCAACTACTTCTCCCTTGGGCTTGATAGGACTGAGCATCTTCTGATAGACGAATTTCAGGATACCTCGAAAGGCGATATTGCAATATTACTTCCCCTTATTGACGAGATTTTATCTGGTCATGGCGAGCGCGGCGAAAGATCATTCTTTGCTGTGGGCGATTGGAAACAGATGATATACGGATGGCGTGGCGCAAACCGCGATGCGCTTGAACAGGCGCTTGGAAACTATATAGAAAACAGTGTAATAACTGAAAGCTCGCTGAAATACAACTATAGAAGCACACCACTTCTTATCTCTTTTTTTAATAAACTTGTAGAAAATCTCTTTGCCGGAAAAGAGAGGAATGAAACGCAGAAACCGCCAGAAAAAACTAACGGTTTTGATGGCGTGACAGAAGTGAACCTTATCCAGCTGGAAAAAGAGGGCACTTCGGAAGCCCCTTTCTATACCGCTATACTTGAGGTTCTGAAGGCAAAAAAGTCGGAGTACGGCTGTCAGTGGGGCGATATGGCGGTGCTTGCGGCTACCAACAACCATGTTCAGAAGATAGCATCTGAGCTTTTAAAGGAAGGCATCGGTGTGTCAGAGGTCAAAGGGAGGCAGCTTCTTTCGACAGAAGAAGGTGTTGCGGTAATGCTTTTCATAGCGGGTGTTCTTTCAAAAGATGGGAATACACAATTCGCTAAAATAGCGGCGCAGTCGCCGTTATGGAGTGAGATATTCGGGAATATGGAGGATGTCAAGACTGAGTTTGCCAGGAAATTTCCCAAACCTTTCGGGATAATGGCTGTAAGTTGCGCTGTTGAGCTTTTGCGCGGGAAACTGCCGGCAACAATACTTGATATATGGCAGGATGAGGCGCAGTCCTTCTTTAGTGAAGGCGGCGCTGACGCGGATGGTTTCCTTTTACGGATGTTCAATATACGGTTTAGTGTGAAGGTGCCGGAGGCCGAGAACAGGGAAAATATTAAGGTTGATACTATCCACGGGACAAAAGGGCTTCAGTTTAAGCATGTTTTTGTTTTCTGGAATGAGGAAGAAAAAGAGTCACCATTCTATCTGCATTCTGAGAAATGTAATGTGCAATTCACAAGTAGGGAGTTTGATTTCTGGGGCGCCAGCGAATCGGCCATTGCCAAGGATATTATTAAAAATCGTGAAGCAAATCTGATGCGGATGCGCCGCGAGAAGGCAAATGTTTTCTATGTCGCCGCGACAAGGGCGGTACAAACACTTACAGTTTTTCTGCCGACAAATAAAGATGAGAACTACAAGGTTGTCCATCAGGCAGTGCTTGATACATTTTCGCGGTTTGCGCCTGATGGCGTTAAAAAGGAGATTTGCTCTTTGTCCGGCCCTGCAAAAGAGGCTGAAAGCATAACAATATTTAATGTGCCCGAAAAACATAATGATGAACCTGATAAGTATGGCGAGATTGACCCGACGCTTATATCTGCCTATATTAAGGCTGGTATTATGCGCGGTGAACGGCTTCACCGCTGGCTTACTAAGGTTGTTGATCAGGCTGAACTCCCGCCTGCTGGGGAGCTGAACGATGAGGAATATGAGGCAGCGATTCGTTTTGTCGAAAGGAGCGATGTTTCTGCCATAGCGTTTAGGCCCGGCAAGCTCTATATCGAGCAGCAGATATCGGATAAAAAGAACTTTGGTATAGTGGATAGAATGATAGTGTCCGATGATCTTATCACCATCATTGATTATAAATCGGGCTCAATGCGGGGGCTTAGGAACAAATATGATGAAAAGCTTACGCGCTACACAAAGATCATGCAGGTGCTCTATCCGCAAAGAAAGGTCGAATATTATATACTTTCAATAGATATTTAAAACTACTCCCTTACAGTCGACCTGATAAGGGAGTAGTTGCAATGACATGCCTAATACCAATTCGCTTTCTTTGGCTAACTTTGTTGGCAGCGTCGTCGGTGTCCTCAACGTATTATCATATACGTCTCTGGCGCCCCCTCCTTGCCGCCTCGTTATCCTTTGAAATCGAAATGGTATAAACAGATTAGTTTTTGATGCTCTTAATGAAATGTATATATTGCGTTGCTGTCTCCCGCGGTTTTTCCAGCATGGGCAGATGGCCGCAATCTTTGATGATTACAGTTTTGTGATTTTTTAATCCCTTTTCGAAAACCGGTACACTGGAAACATCAAGGACTTTATCCTGATCGCCCCAAAGAATTAAAGTTTGAGCTTTTATATTCGGCAACTCTTTTTCGAGAGAGTAAAAATCCGGATCGATTTCTCTGAGCTCCTTTTCATAAAACTTACGATTGGTTAAAGCGGTTTGGGTCAGTACTTTCTTGAGCGGATAAGGTAGGCTGGGCGGATTAGTAAAAACCAGTGCCATTAAGCGCGACATATCGTTACTGTCTTTTAATACAAGAGGGTTTTCGCCTTTGTCCATCATTTTTCTTACTACACTTTTTTCCAAAGACATAACCCCTCCGGCGTCAAACAGCCCCACGCTGATAATTTCATCAGGATAGCGCACGGCATAAGTCCCGGCGAAAAGGCCGCCCATGGAATTACCGGCGACATGAAATTTTTTCAGCTCAATTGCCTGGGCGAATTTATGCAAACGCGACATCTGACTTGATAAATCGTACGAGGCCTTCTCGATCATGGAACTTTCTTCGTAGCCGGGGATATCGGGGATCACCACACGGTAATCTTTAGTTAAATAAACGGCAAAAGTTGTCCAGTTGTCTTTGCTTCCGGTATAGCCGTGCAAAAGTAATATTGTCGGTCCTTTGCCTCCCTCCAGATAAACAATGTTATGATCATCGATCTTGATTTCTTTTTTGGTCAGACCGGCCTTACTTCTGGCTGCATCGATGATATAACCGGCTACCTTTTCCGGGAAAGCATAATAACCGGCAACTACAGCTACGATAACAACTAATATAGCAATTAAAATTTCCATGTTGACACTCTCCCCATTCTCCTTGTATACTTTAACTTAATATTATTTATTATAGCATAATTATTTATGGACATAATCATTAATTTTATAGATTTTTTTATTCATTTGGATAAATACCTGCCCGTTATCATCAAGAGTTTTGGTGTCTGGGCTTATGTCATTGTCTTTCTGGTAATATTCTGCGAAACAGGCCTTGTTGTTACTCCTATTCTTCCAGGCGATTCCCTTCTCTTTGCCTTGGGCAGTTTTGCCGCGCTGGGCGCGTTGAATATTGAAATACTATTGATCTCCCTTTGTATTGCGGCAGTTGCGGGCGATACGGTTAATTATTTCATTGGTCATTTTATCGGTCCCAAGGTGTTTCATTTTGAAGATGGTCGTTTTTTTAAAAAAGAATACCTCGTAAAAACAAATCAGTTTTATGAAAAACATGGTGGCAAAACTATTATTATTGCCCGCTTCATACCCATCATTCGCACATTTGCCCCATTTGTTGCCGGTATTGGCGCGATGAGCTACTCCAAATTCATCCTGTATAACATCACCGGTGGTGTTGCCTGGATTTGTATGCTTCTCTTGAGTGGTTACTTTTTTGGCAATATACCCGCGGTAAAAAATAATTTTACGATAGTAATAATGGCAATAGTGATTATATCCGTGCTGCCGGGATTTTTTGAGTACTGGCGGCAAAGACGGGTTGCTTCCAAAAAGAAGAAAGACAGTGAAACTCAAGAGAAAATAGACAAAACAACATTCTGACAGGTACTATTGACTTTCGAGGGCAGTAAGATAAGATCGAATAAAATGAGGTGTGCTGCGCTGTCATTTTTTTTGGAGGATTCTGCTTTTTTAAAAATTGAAATTTATCTAAACCCACTCTTCGGAAATAACATCGCCGCGGGTGCTGACGATGATGGCCTTGAGGGGGACCTTCCTTTTTGCTGCCTGTAGCGCCGCCTGAGCAATTTGCAGCAGGCCACGGCAGCAGGGCACTTCCATCATAATTACCGTGAGAGTATTGATTTTGGATTCGTCCACCATCTTGCGTATTTTTTCCACGTACACATCCTGCCCCTCATCAAGTTTCGGGCAGGCAATGGCCAGGCTTTTGCCTTTCAGAAATTTTTCATGAAAATCAGGCAGTGAATAAGCGACGCAATCGGCGGCAAGCACAACATCTTTGCCGCGAAAAAAATCAGCGGCAGGATTAACCAGATGCAGTTGAATCGGCCAGTGAGTCAGTTCAGATTGTTGAGCGCCGGCAAGCGCTACGGCAGGTGTAATCTGTGTCTTTCTTTCAAATACAGCATGAGCCGATCCGGGGCAACCGTGAGTGGCAGGACTAATAACACCAAGACCCTGCGGGGCTGATTTGTCGCCACGTCCCTGAGCTTGTTCACGCTTTTTGCGCGCAATAGTTTCCTGAACCATCTTTTCATCAAACGGATTTGCTTCCTTCTCTTCAAGAGTGAGAGCGCCTTCCGGACATCCGCCCAAGCAAGCGCCCAGGCCGTCACAGAAAACATCGCTGACAAGTTTTGCCTTGCCATCGATAATTTTGATAGCCTCTTCGTGGCAACCCGGCACGCACAAACCGCAGCCGGTACACTTATCTTCATCGATCTTGATGATATTTCTTTTCATAAATTGTATTTCCAAATCTATCAGTATGTCATATTTAAATTCCCGTCAAAGATACTTTCAATAAACACTAAATAGTTGTTAATAAAAATATCTTTTCAGGGCTATTCAAAAATGTCAAGATGCTAGGCGCGCAAGACCTGAGCCGTGAAGCGTATATAGAAGTACGTTGAATGGCGCAGGGGTAACGCAACGCCGCAGACGTCGTCCTCGCGAAAGCGGGGATCAGCGGTTTTCAATAGCACTATGCCATCTTCTTCATCGCATCCACCAATTCTTGCACAGCAGCGGCAGACTTGTCCAATGCCTTCTTCTCATCTTCTGTCAGCTTGAGAGAAATAATCTGTTCGATTCCGTTTTTGCCCAATTTTACCGGTACACCGACAAAAAGGCCGGAAATGCCATATTCTCCTTCCAGATAAGCGGCACATGGTAAAATTTTCTTTTTGTCTTTTAGAATAGATTCAGCCATTTCCACGGCTGCCGAAGCCGGCGCGTAATAGGCGCTACCTGTTTTTAAAAGGCTGACAATTTCTGCGCCGCCGTTGCGTGTTCTTGTTGCCATGGCCTCGATGCGTTCGGGAGAAAGAAGTTCTGTAATCGGCACTCCCGCCACGGTGGAAAAGCGCGGCAGCGGCACCATGGTATCGCCATGGCCGCCCAGAACCAGCGCGTGGATGTTTTCCACGGAGACATTGAGTTCCATCGCGATAAAAGCGCGGAACCTCGCGGAATCGAGCACGCCCGCCATGCCGATCACTCTGTGCTTGGGGAAACCGCTTTCTTCCATCGCCACATGGCACATCGCGTCGAGGGGATTGCTGACAATAATTAAAATGGCGTTGGGTGAATACTTCACGACTTGTTTGGTTACGTTCTTAATGATTCCCCGATTAGTTGACAAAAGATCATCTCGACTCATGCCTGGTTTGCGCGGTATTCCGGCGGTGATAATAACTATATCGGAATTGGCCGTATCTTCATACGCGTTAGTGCCGGTCAGATGGGCATCGTGTTTTTCAATCGGCGCCGCTTGCGACAAATCCAGAGATTTGCCCTGCGGCATGCCTTCAATAATATCAATCAACACAACATCGGCAAGTTCTTTTTCCGCGATCCTCTGCGCCGCTGTCGCGCCGACATTGCCCGCACCCACTACGGTAACCTTTTGATTCATACTTTTCATTTCCTTAAATTTAATGTAATAACCCTCAGGAAAATTAATACAATATAACGAAAATTAAAGCAACTATCAGCGGGGCTGTTGAAAAACGCTCATCTGCTGTGTTGCGCTGCAAACCGCACCGCTCAACGTATATTCATATACGCCTCGCGGTTCGTTTTTTTGCGCGCCTTGCA
>Ga0209538_1001362_pt1 | contig 12962 bp, 12 predicted proteins | sample BarGraNGADG00211_2_FD_184492 | JGI IMG/M metagenome (GOLD analysis project Ga0209538, IMG submission 184492) | Arctic peat soil microbial communities from Barrow, Alaska - Barrow Graham LP Ref core NGADG0004-211 (SPAdes) (version 2) | ecosystem: Environmental > Terrestrial > Soil > Wetlands >... | reverse complement strand
ACCGACGCCCCCGGCTCACCGTTACGCCACAGGTTGCTGTAGTCGTGGCCGCGCTTGAGAACGCCCCCGCCGAAGAACTGGTGAATCTCGACCGACTGGGTAGAGCCGTCGAAGTAGGTGGCGAACGGGATCTTGCGAAGGAACGCACCGCTGTTGCCGCCGAAGCTCTCTACTTGCTCACTCCAGGCGGGGCGGGTCTTGGTCGTGGTCATCGGGTCACCCCGGCGAGCCGTACAGCCTCGGTGATCGCGGCCGCGACCCGAACCGCTTCCTCGATGCTCAGGGTGCTGTCACCCGCGACATCAACGAAGATCTTGACGCCCGTTCGCTCCCCCTCCTCCACGCCGACACCGGCGAAGAGTTCACTCAGGGTGTTGAACGAGTGGCTACCCTCATCCTCGGCAGTGTGGTTGAGGGTGCACCAGCTCGGGCATGTGCTGGTCTTGGTGGTCGTGGTCATGGTGTCCGCCTTTCAGTCGGTGATATCACCAGCCACAACGCTCCCAATCCTGACGCGGCTAGCGCTGCTACGTACAGCGCTCAGGCCTTCCTAATGCGCGACTACCTCGACTGAGAAGCCAACAACGCGAGGTCCGGCTGTGTGCCTGGCCTCGCGTTGTGCTGTCGGTGATAAGGATCCTGCGCGACGAGCATCCAACTGAGCACGCACCCGGTAGGGCCCCGCGGTTATCCACAGAGCGGATCCGACCAGTCGGTTTTCCACAGACCAGATCCCCTGAGCGTCAACAGGCCGACGTGCATACAGGCTTAGGGGATGGATCTTCTGAGACGCCTGGCCGAGACCCGAGGCTCCTTCACGCGAGCGGAGGCGCTCGACGTTGGCACAAGTGACAAGGAACTCATTCATGGAGTGCGGTCGAGGGCGCTGGTGCGCTTCAGGCAGGGCTACTACACCTATTCAGACATCTGGGCCGCGCTTGACGAGGTAGGGCAGCACCTGGTGCGGGCCCGAGCTGTCCAGCACTCCCTGGGACCATCTGTGGCGATGAGCCACGTCACGGGCGTCTTGGCGCACGGAATGGTGACGTGGGGTATCGATCTGTCGCAAGTACATGTCACGCGGCTTGATCGGGGTGCTGGGCGTACCGAAGGCGACGTGGTCCATCACCAGGGGAGTGCCGGCCCAGAGGAGGTCGAGGAGGTCAACGGATTGCGTGTGTTCCCTGCCGATCGTTGCGTGGTGGAGGCTGCGACCCTGGCGACCCCAGAGCAGTCCCTTGTGATGTTCGACTCGTTTCTGCACCTTGAGCTCGGAGAGCACCACGACTTGCGAGGACGCTTCGACCGAATGCAACGGTGGCGTGGGACGCGCCATCTGCATCTGCCGATTCGTATGGCGGATGGCCGCGCCGACGGGCCCGGCGAGTCCCGAGGGCGCTGGCTCTTCTGGGCCTCAGGGCTTCCAGCGCCCGAGTTGCAATACGAAGTCCGCCGCGCTGACGGGACCCTCGTAGGAATCTGCGACTGGGCATGGCGCGACCTCGGCGTTCTGGGCGAGTTCGATGGACGCGTGAAGTATGGACGTCTGCTCAAACCGGGCGAGTCTGCCGGGGACGCTGTGTTCCGCGAGAAGAGGCGGGAAGACGAGATACGCGAGATCACAGGCTGGCCAATGGTCCGGTTGATCTGGTCAGACTACGGCGCCGCCGGGGCCACCGCGGCGCGTATCCAGCGGTTGATGGATCGGGCCGCCTGAACAAGCGCTCGCGGGCTCCCGCAGCCGCGCTGTGTGGTGAATCAGCCAACTGTGGCGCCGGCGGACGGCTCGGTTGTTCCCCGCCGGTCTATCAAGGTATGTAGGAGTTTCGTCACATACCACGACGAATTCGTCGTGGTATGTGACAACTTGACCACATACCTTGATAAACCGCCCGTTCGACTACTGGGCTGAGGGCGTCCTGGGCGGTGGATCGACCCAACTCAGACGAAGATCGTCGTGTAGTCGCCGGACAGCGCCAGATGGGCTGATGCCTCGGCCAGCTCCATGCGGTTCGCCTCGGCAGCGATGGCCTTGTCCAGCAGCGTGGTCTCGCCGGCGGTCGCCAGCCCTGCGATGTACTGGAACGTGCCGAGAACCCAGCTGATCGCCGCGCGGATGTCCTCGGGCTCGGTGAACGGCTCGTACCACGTCGCGAGCTGGCGGTCGCCGGTCCAAGGCCGACGCGCGATCGCCTTGATCGTGCGCAGGGCGACGTCGCGATCCTGGATCATCCCGTACAGGGTGTCGAAGTTGGCGCGGAACGTGGTGTCTGCCGTGTAGAGGTGGTAGTTCACCGGTGTGAGCACCGAGTCGAAGTCATGACGGCGCAACGCTTCGGCGTGGACCACCGGCGCCTGCTCGGTGTGGCCGGTGATGCCGACCCAGCTGACGATGCCCTCCTCCTTGGCACGCACGAAGGCCTCGATCGCCCCACCGGGCGCGAACACCTTGTCGAGCTCATCCATGTCGCAGACGCCGTGGATCTGCCACAGGTCGATGTGGTCAGTGTGGAGCAGCTCGAGTGAGCGGTTCAGCTCGCGCCAGGCATCTTCGGCCCGTCGCTCGGTGGACTTCGTGGCGAGGAAGACCTGGTCACGTACCCGTTCGACCGTGGGTCCCATCCGCAACTCCGCCTCCCCGTACGACGCAGCGGTGTCGAGGTGGTTGATGCCGGCGTCCAGAGCTTGTGCCAGCGAGGCGTCAGCCGTCTCCTGCGTGACGTCGCCCAGCGCGGCGGCTCCGTACACCAGAACGCTTGTCTCGTGGCCGATGCGGCCTAGCCTGCGCTTCTCCATGTTGCGGTTTCCTCTCGGTCAGATCAGTTCGAAATTTGCGACGACAACTGCGGCGTCCCCCGGCAGTCCGGGGTAGTGGTAGCGGAGGGCATCCTGCAGAGCGCCCGCGTGTGCGAAGTTCTCCGCAGCGGCGTCCTCGTCCGACAGGTCGGCGAGCGCCACGTCGCGAACATCGGTGATGACCGCGTCGAGCCAGACCGAGGGAGAGGACTCGAAACGGAACCTCGCCGGTCCCAGCTCCACACGATCCCCGTACCTCGTGGTTCTTGTCTTCGTCCCGGAACGGACCCACTCGAGATACCGAGGATCGAAGGACACCACCTGCATGCACCCACCCTAGTCGTGCTGACCAGATCCTGCTGAGAACGCCGCGACCCCTGTCCCACGGAGGGGCCAGGGGCCGGACGGTTGTCTTGGGGCGAGCGGGTCAGACGATCGTGCCCGTCTCGTCGTGGATCTTCAGCGCGACCTGCTTGAGCTTGTCAGAGTGGGCCTTCGCATGGTGGGCACAGAAGAGCAGTTCTCCGCCGCCTTCGAACTTCACGCGCAGGTATGCCTGCGCACCGCAGCGGTCGCAGCGGTCAGAAGCGGTCAGCGATTCGTCGTACAGCGTGGTGCTCACAGTGCCTCTCTTCCCCAGCCGGGTGGCGGTCCTCGGGGCTTGCTTCCTTGATATCCATCCTCGCACCAGCATCGTTACAGCCGATGTATATGGAGAACGTGCTCACGTTGCGAGTTTGTTCCAGTTTGCTTACGTACATTCTGGCAAACCTGAGTCTACCGCGCTCAAGATTAGCTCCGCGGTGGACCCAGGCAAGGGCGCCGGGCGTGCCGCTCAGGTTTCGTCGGTGGCGCGCACTAGCCTCACAGGAGTGAGTTCGGAACAGTCTCCTCGCACGCGGGCCCGCGCTCCGCAGTCGCTCGGGCACGACTACGAGGCGCGGCATCTGCTCGTCCTCGAGGGCCTTGAGGCCGTACGGAAGCGGCCCGCGATGTACATCGGATCCACCGACACCAAGGGCCTCATGCACTGCCTGTGGGAGATCATCGACAACTCCGTCGATGAGGCCCTCGCGGGCTTCGGCGACAAGATCGAGGTCGAGCTGCGGCACGACGGATCCATCTTCGTCTCCGACCACGCCCGAGGCGTCCCCGTGGACACCCACCCCGGCACGGGGCTGTCCGGCGTCGAGGTCGTCTACACGAAGCTCCACGGCGGCGGCAAGTTCGGGGGCGGTGCGTACAGCGCCACCGGCGGTCTGCACGGTGTCGGCGCGTCCGTGGTGAACGCGTTGTCCAGCCGTCTCGACGTCGAGGTCGACCGCGGAGGGGCGACGTACGCGATGAGCTTCCGGCGCGGCACTCCCGGCATCTTCGACGGCGACGGTCCGACCGCGGCGTTCACACCCCGATCCGAGCTGCGCAAGGTCGGCAAGGTCGGCAAGCTGGTCACGGGCACGAGGGTGAGGTACTGGCCGGACCGTCAGATCTTCCTGCCCGACGCCCAGCTGGCCTGGGAGTCGCTGCTGAACCGGGCCCGCCAGACGAGCTTCCTGATCCCGGGGCTTGAGATATCGGTCACCGATGCCCGCGGCTCGCAGACCGTCAACGAGATGTTCAAGCACGACGGTGGCATCGGGGAGTTCTGCGAGTTTCTGGCGCACGACGAGCCCGTGACCGGGATCGTTCGGCTGCAAGGGACCGACAGGTTCACGGAGACCGTCCCGATGATGGACGACTCCGGTTCGATGACCCCGACGGATGTCGAACGCGACCTCGACGTCGACATGGCGCTCCGCTGGGGGACGGGTTACGACACGGTGCTGCAGTCGTTCGTCAACATCATCGCCACACCCAAGGGCGGCACCCACCAGCAGGGATTCGAACGCGGACTGGTGAAAGCCTTCCTCAGAGGCCTCGACAGCACCCGGATCATGAAGGCCGGAGAGGAGCTGCTCAAGGACGACATCCTCGAGGGCCTCACCACTGTGGTGACCGTGCGCCTTGCCGAGCCGCAGTTCGAGGGCCAGACCAAGGAGGTGCTCGGCACGCCGGCGGTAGCGCGGATCGTCGCCCGGATCGTCGAGAACGAGCTGGCCTCGTACCTCACCTCGACGAAGGCTGCCACCAAGGCGCAGGCGCGGGCCGTGATGGAGAAGGTGGTCAACGCAGCGCGTACGAGAGTCGCGGCGAGGAGCCATAAGGAGGCACAGCGCGCCAAGAACGCGCTCGAGTCCTCCACCTTGCCCCCCAAGCTCGCGGACTGTCGTTCGAACGACCCGGACCGCACCGAGCTGTTCATCGTCGAGGGCGACTCGGCGATGGGGACGGCCAAGCTGGCGCGGACGTCGGAGATCCAGGCGTTGCTGCCGATCCGGGGCAAGATCCTCAACGTGCAGCGGGCGTCCGTCACGGACATGCTCAAGAACGCGGAGTGCGCCTCGATCATCCAGGTCGTCGGAGCAGGCTCGGGTCGCACGTTCGACATCGAGCAGGCGCGGTACGGGAAGATCATCTTCATGGCCGACGCCGACTCGGACGGCGCCCACATCCGCTGCCTGCTGGCGACGCTGTTCTTCAAGTACATGCGACCGATGGTCCAGGCTGGCCGGGTCTACACCGCCGTACCGCCGCTGCATCGGTTCGAGATCACGAGCCCGAAGAAGGGGCAGGACAGGTACATCTACACGTACAGCGACGCCGAGTACCAGCGGAAAGCCGCGGAGCTCACCAAGCGGGGGATCGCGTTCAAGGAACCCCAGCGCTACAAGGGCCTTGGCGAGATGGATGCCGATCAGCTGGCCGACACGACGATGTCACCCCGGCACCGCACGCTGCGCCGACTGACCGTGGACGACGCCGAAGCGGCAGCGCTGACCTTCGAGATGCTGATGGGCAACGACGTCGCCCCGCGCAAGGAGTTCATCATCGAAGGTGCGTACGCCCTCGACGCCGAGCGCATCGACGTATGAGCGGCGGTTTGCCAGGACAGGGCCTCCACCGGTAGGACGGTCGTGTGTCCGGAGACTTTGACGACCTGCTTGCTGCGAACAGGCGCTACGCCACGCAGGCGCCGCGCAACTTCGACGGGATCGCCCACGCCGGGATCGCCGTGGTGACGTGCATGGATTCGCGGCTGCAGCCCTTGGAGATGCTCGGGCTGTACCTGGGGGAGGCGAAGATCCTCCGCACCCCCGGCGGTCGGGTCACTCCTGACGCGCTGGTGGGGTGCGTCCTCGGGGTGCACCTGCTGCACGTCGATCGGATTCTCGTGATCGCCCACACCAAGTGTGCCATGGCCAGCGGGTCGGACGCAGAGACCCGTGAACGAATCCTCGGCGCCACCGGTACGGACCTCGGCGACCTTCAGATCGGTGCGACCGCCGACCAGGAACCGGCGCTGGCAGCGGATGTCGAACTACTGCGGACCCACCCTGCGCTCGCAGGCAAGGCGACGGTCGGCGGCTTCCTGTACGACGTCGACAGCGGACTGTTGCGCGAGATGGTCTGAGGCCCACGCTGGGCCTCCAACCCGCATTGACGCCGGTGCCCGCCTCATTCCGCGTCGAGCGGCCACGACACGCCCGGCCCGTACGGCGTGTTGCGACACGAAACGCCCCTTCGACTGGTGGCGAGGTCGGCGGCGCTCAGCTGTCGAGCGCTTGCTGCCCTGAGATCAGCTGAACGAGCGGGAGCCCAGGCCGTCGATGGGCTGAACGGCGGGGGTGCCGGAGCCGTCGCGGCGCGAGTCCGGTGTCGGGAGGGTGATCGGAGAGCCCGACGCGGCGGCGACGACGGCGGGAGCCGGACCGGCCCAGGCGCGCTGCAGGATGTCCTCGCCCTTGAGGAACCGGTGGCACCGGACGCCACCGGTGGCGCGGCCCTTCGAGGGGTACTCGGACATCGCCGTGACCTTCACCGTGCCGGCGTCGGTTCCGGGCAGCGCGCTCGACGCGCCGGCGACCGTGACCACCTCGCTGTCATCGGGCTCGACGGCGCCGAAGAACACGACCTTGGCGTCCTTCGCGAGGTTGATTCCTGCCATGCCGCCACCGGATCGGCCTTGGGGCCGTACGGCCGAGGCGGGGAAGTGCAGCAACGAGGCGTCCGACGAGATGAAGACCAGTTCGGCCGACTCGGACGTGAGTTCGACCGCACCCACCACCTGGTCGCCCTGGTCGAGCCGGATGAGGTCCCACGAGTCCTTGCCGATGATCTCCGGATTCGTGCGCTTGACGACGCCGCGCTCGGTGCCCAGCGCCCAGATACCGGTGTTGGCATCCAGGCGGGTCAGGGCGAGCACCCGTTCCCCGGTCTCGAGCGCCACGAGCTCGGCGACGGGGGATCCACCCTGCAGGTTCGGCGCGGTGGCGAGCAGCGGTACGGCAGGCAGGTCGATGGCCGCGATCCGGATGACCCGACCGAGGCTGGTGATGAGTCCGGCATCGCCGTGCGTGGTCGTCTGGACCGTCGACACGATGACGTCGTGGGCGGCGCGCGGGCCGCCGGACCCAGGTACCTCAGCACCGTCGAGGCGCGCGAGGAGTCCGGTGGAGGAGAGCATGACGCGGCACGGGCCGTCCGGGACCTCCAGGGGGGCCGCGGTGGCCGCAGCCGCGGTGGCTGCGCCGGAGCCGGAGAGCAGGACCGTACGACGCGGGGTGCCGAACGTCTGCGCGACATCGTCGAGCTCGGTGGTAACGACGTGCGCGAGCCGGTGGGGATCGTCGGCGATGGCCGCCAGCTCGGCGATCCGGGCGTTGAGCTCGTCGCGCTCCGATTCGAGATCGATCGTCGAGAACTTCGTGAGGCGCCGCAGCTGCATGTCGAGGATGTAGTTCGCCTGAACCTCGGTGAGGTCGAAGACGTCGATGAGGCGCGCCCGCGCGGCGGCGACGTCGTCGGACGAGCGGATGATCGCGATGACGTCGTCGATGTCGACGATCGCGATGAGCAGGCCTTCGACGAGGTGCAGACGGTCCCGGGCCTTGCCGAGCTGGAACTTCGTACGTCGCAGCGTGACGTCGAGGCGGTGCTGCAGGTACACCGACAGCAAGTCGCGCAGCGACAGCGTCCGTGGTTGCCCCTCGACGAGCGCGACGGCGTTGATGCCGAAGCTGTCCTCGAGCTTCGTCAGCTTGTATAGCTGCTCGAGCAGGGCGTCGGCATTGATGCCGTTCTTCACCTCGATGACGAGCCGCAAGCCGTTCGCGAGATCGGTGAGGTCCTTGATGTCGGCGACTCCGGTGAGCTTCTTCGCCTGGTGGAGCTGCTTGACCTGCTCGATGATCTTCTCGGGCCCGACCAGGTACGGGAACTCGGTGACGACGATGCCCTTGCGTCGGGGCGACACCTGCTCCACGCGCGCCGTGGCCCGGATACGGAACGAGCCGCGGCCCGTCTCGTACGCATCCTTGATCCCGTCGAGCCCCACGATCTTTCCGCCGGTCGGCAGATCGGGACCGGGGATGAAGCGCATGAGGTCTTCGGTGCTCGCATGCGGGTCGCGGAGAAGGTGTTTGAGGGCCTGGACGACCTCGATGAGGTTGTGGGGGGCGATGTTCGTGGCCATGCCGACGGCGATGCCGGTCGCCCCGTTGACGAGGAGGTTGGGGAATGCGGCAGGCAGGACGACCGGTTCCGAGCCCTTGCCGTCGTAGTTGGGCCGGAAGTCCACGGTGTCCTCGTCGAGGCCGCCCGTCATGGCGTGGGCGGCCGCGGCCATCCGGCACTCGGTGTAGCGCATGGCCGCCGGTCCGGCGTCGAGGGATCCGAAGTTGCCGTGTCCGTCGACGAGCGGCAGACGCTGCGCCCAGGGCTGCGCCAGCCGTACGAGCGCGTCGTAGATGGCGACGTCGCCGTGCGGGTGGAGGATGCCCATGACCTGGCCGACCACCCGGGCGCACTTCACGTGGGGACGGTCCGAGCGGACCCCCATCTCGTCCATCGTGTAGAGGATGCGGCGCTGCACGGGCTTGAGCCCATCGCGCGCATCAGGGAGCGCTCGGGAGTAGATGACGGAGTACGCGTACTCGAGGAAGCTCGTCTCCATCTCCGAGGAGACGTCGATGTCGACGATCCGCTCGGTGCTGTCGTCGTCCACGTCCGTCGTACGCGTGGCCATGGGTCTCCTTCGCTGTCCGAGGGGCATTCTGCCCCGTCTCCTCGATCAGGTGGCCGAGGCGCGACGAGGGCTACTCGGATCCGATGACCCGGCTGATCTTGTCCTTGAGGGTGTAGCCGTCGGGTCCCTCGATCCGGGGAACGGCCGATGGCAGGTCCTCGACCCAGGCCGTGTCGAGGCGCTCGAGCGGAAGGCCATGAGCCAGGACCTGCTCCACAGGGTTCAGCTGGCGGATCGCGATGCCGCGGACCCGCTTCGGCGCGTACGCGGCGAACTCGCCGTAGATCATCGGATCGTGCTGGCCGTCGTCACCGACGAGGAGCCACGAGATCTTCGGGAAGTCGCGAGCGAGCTGCCGCAGCGCGTTCCGCTTGTGCTCGAGGCCACTGCGGAACCAGCCGGTGTTCGTGGGGCCCCAGTCCGTGAGGAGGATCGGCCCGGAGGGGAACCGCTGCCGGTGCAGGAATCGGCGCAGGAACGGCAAGGTGTTCCACGCGCCGGTGGAGACGTAGACGATGGGAGCTCCGGGATGGTCCTCGAGGATCGACCGGTACAGCTCGGACATACCCGCAACCGCCTGACGGGCGTCCTCCGTGAGCACCAGCGAGTTCCACGCGGCGATCAGCGGGCGGGGGAGGTACGTGCTGATGACCGTGTCGTCGATGTCGCTCACGATCCCGAAGGTCACGTCCTTCGCGACGACGAGCACGTCCGCCGCGGTGGGCTCGGCCTCGGCGGTGGAAACCTGGACCGTGTGCCAGCCGGGCGCCAGCCCGTGGTCGCCGATCTGCGTGTCGATGTAGCCCTGGCCGTCAGTGACGACCTCGTACTCCCGGTCGTCGAAGGAGATCTTCACCGGACGCGAGACGCAGGCGACCGTGAAGAAGTTCCGCCAGCCGCGCCGCACGAGAAGTCGTTCGACCTCTTGCCCGACGATGCCCTCGACCGGGCGGGGCTGCAGGCCGAGGCGTCCGAGGACACGGATCCGCTTGTGGTTGCCGTACCCCACGTAGCTGATGATGTGCTCCTGCCAACCGGCACGGCGAGCGATGCGTTCGACGGTGCGGTTGAACCGCGCTTCGACCCGCGCAGCGATGAAAGTCCGGTTAGGCACGGGATAGAGACTACGAGACGCGCGGGATCCGTTGGGGAGCTTCCCCGTGTACTGGTCATGGCCGCCGAGTGGCTGAGCGGTCCGGCGTGCGAGGATGGAGGGCGTGACTGACTCGCTTCACGCCATGCGCGCCGACGTGGCCGCGTGTGGCTACTTCCCGGATCTCATCAGCGACGGGATGGTGCTGGCCCTCGGCGACGAGCCGCTCGTACGGCATCTGGTGCACCACGAAGCGACGTTCAGCGAGGATTCGCTCCATCGTCACCTGACGGTCCTGGGCCTGACCGACAGCCGGCTCGTGGTCTCTCACACCGATGAGCACACGATCGACCTTGGCCCCATGCAGGCCGCCAGTACGACGGAGGTCGTGTCTCTGGACGCGTTCACCTCGGTGTCGCTGACGCGGATCGTGAGCCACCCCGAGAAGTTCGGCACCCATGTCTCCCGCGTCGAGGAGGCCTGGCTGGCCGTCGGCTGGGGCACGATGCGACGCGCCGACATGGAGCCGGCGGGCTGCGGCGATCCCAACTGCGAGGCCGACCACGGCTACTCGGGGACACTGACCGCTGACGACCTGACCGTACGGATGAGCGTCGCGGCCGATGGCGTCGAGAACGTGGCGAGGCTGGTCGACTTCGGGGTCGAGCTGCAGCGTCGTACGGGCCGTACCGCGATGACGACGAGGACGATGCGATGAGCGAGCCCGTCCTGCCGGCGTACCGATCCGGATCGCTGGGGGATGTACTCGCGGGCATCGGAAGCCATCTCGGCCTCCCTGGATGCCGCGAGGATGCCCTGGGCATGCCTGCAGGCAAACGCTGGGTCGTACTGCTTGTGGACGGTCTCGGGTGGCAGCAGACGCGCGCCGCGATGGCACGGACGCCGTTCCTGGCGGACGCCATCGGGCATGCCCGGGCGATCACCGCGGGCGTCCCCTCCACAACGGCCACCTCGCTCACCAGCTTCGGTACGAGCCTGACCCCCGGTCAGCACGGCATCGCCGGCTACACGTTCCGGAACCCGCACACCAAGAAGATCTTCAGCCCGCTGACGTGGGACCCCACGACCGACCCGCTGGCCATGCAGCCGATGCCGACCATCTTCGAACGCGCCAAGAGCGAGGGCGTCTCGGTGACGTCGGTGCTCCCCGCGCGGTTCGAGGGGAGCGGTCTGACGGCCGTGGCGCTACGCGGCGGTGTGTTCGAAGGGGTCGTCGACGAGCACGACGACGCCGCCCGGGTCCAGCAGGTGCTGCGCGCGGCGACGCTGGGGGATTCGTCCTTGGTGTACGTGTACGAGCGCATGCTCGACCACGTGGGCCATGGTCGCGGAACGGCCTCCGACCAATGGGTGGAGGAGCTGGTACGGATCGACGCCTTCGCCGACGCGCTCCGGGACCAGCTTCCTGACGACACCCGGCTGGTCGTGACGGGCGATCATGGGATGGTCGACGTACCCACCGACCATCGGATCACCATGGAGGACGAACCGGAACTCATGGCAGGCGTCGAGCTCATCGGAGGCGAGGCGCGGCTGCGCCAGCTGTACACGTCGAGCCCCGACGCGGTCGCCGCTAGGTGGACCGACCGGCTGGGATCTCTGGCCTGGGTACGGACTCGCGACGAGGCGCACTCTGAAGGCTGGTTCGGAAAGCTCGCTCCCCGCGTCGCCGACCAGTTCGGCGACGTACTGGTCGCGATGCGCGACGACTGGGCCGTGCTGACCCGCGAGGTTCCCGGCGAGTTCAGTCTCGTCGGCATGCACGGCTCCCTCACGCGGGCCGAGATGGAGATTCCGCTCATCTGCGAGTAGCCCACACGGCGCTAGGGTGCGGGCATGCGCCCCCTTATCGATGTGTCCCACCTGGCCCAGCTCCTGCAACGTGATGACTTCACCCTGCTGGACGTCCGCTGGTCACTCGGCGGCACAGAAGGACATGACGCGTACCTGGCGGGCCACCTGCCGGGAGCGGTGTACGTGGATCTCGACAGCGAGCTCGCCGGTCCGCCAGGACACGGTGGGCGTCACCCGTTGCCGTCGGCCGAGGTCTTCGCCGAGGCGATGCAGCGGGCCGGCGTGACGGAACAGCGTCAGGTCGTCGCATACGACGGCGGCTCGGGCCTCGGCGCCGCGCGCTTGTGGTGGATGCTGACCGACGCGGGCCACCGGCTCGTACGGGTGCTCAACGGTGGGTATCCAGGGTGGATCGCGGCGGGAAGGCCGATCGAGACCGGGGAGGTCACGCCGGAGCGCGGGACATTCGTGCCGGAGCCCGGCCACCGGCCAGTGGTGGATCCCGAGGGTGTGATCCAGCACCTTCGCGACGGCGGAGCGGTGTACGACGTGCGGGCAACCGACCGCTACCGGGGCGAGAACGAGACCATCGACCCCATCGCAGGGCATATCCCAGGGGCTTTGAGCCTCCCTCTGGCAACGCTGCTGGGAGCCCGCGGATTCGCGCAGCGCGGTGAACTGGTCGCGAAGATGGGTCATCTTCGGGCCGGCGACGTGCTGTCCTGCGGGTCGGGAATCACGGCGGCCGCAGTCATGCTGGCGGCCGAGCAGGTGGGCATCAGCGATCTCGTCCTGTTCCCCGGATCCTGGTCGGGCTGGATCACGGACCCGAGCCGACCGATCGCGACGGGCCCGGAGGCAGGGTTACTGCCTGAGGCCTGATCGCGAGAGGAAGTTACTCCTTCGGGCCGAACATGATCTCGTCCCAGGTCGGGACGGAAGCCCTCTTGCTCCGGCTCCGCTTCGCTGGCGTGGGTGGCTGCTCAGCCTCGGGGACAGGTTCTTCTTCGACCTCGTGGCGGGTCGTGGAAGGCTCTTGTGGCTTGGAGGGCGTCGGGGGCGTTTCTACGTGCTCGGTGAACAACGACAGCTGCTGGGGCTCCTCGCGGGGTGTTGGAGGCTGTTGAAGTCCCT
>Ga0209538_1001361_pt1 | contig 12968 bp, 7 predicted proteins | sample BarGraNGADG00211_2_FD_184492 | JGI IMG/M metagenome (GOLD analysis project Ga0209538, IMG submission 184492) | Arctic peat soil microbial communities from Barrow, Alaska - Barrow Graham LP Ref core NGADG0004-211 (SPAdes) (version 2) | ecosystem: Environmental > Terrestrial > Soil > Wetlands >... | reverse complement strand
AATCGGTCACGGACTGTCCTTGTACTCCAGCTTGCGTAACACAAGAATAAGCTGATTATAGCACCTACCGGGGAGGCGAAGCAAAAGAGGGCTTACGTTTGATTATGGTTGCTCACGCAGCGAGCATTCTATCGAAGGCGTCTGCCGGCAGGTCCAGAAGCGAGCGTACCTTCACATCGGCAGGCAGTGTCAGATGAGACGGGCCGACCCCGATGCAGCGCATGCCCGCACGCCGGGCCCCCTCGACGCCTGCCGGCGAGTCCTCAACCACCACACACTGCGCGGGCGGCACGCCCAACTTCTCGGCTGCCAACAGGAAGATGTCCGGCGCCGGTTTGCCGTGCGGCGTATCCTCGCCCGACACCAGCGCGTCCAGCCGGCCCTGCAGCGTGGACATGTTGATGATCACATCGATATTGGACCAGGGCGCCGAGGAGGCCAGGGCCTGCCGCCAGCCGGCGGCCCGCAGAGCGCGCAACCACTGCTCGGCGCCCGGCAGCAGTTGGATGCCTCGCGCCTGCAGCAAGGCGCGGTAACGTTGCTCCTTGGCCTCGCCCATGCGCTCGATTTCGTCCGGGGTCAGGTGCGGACCGATCAGCCGGCGCAGGATATAGTCGTTGCGCTGTCCGAAAGTGGCGATGAAGTCGTCATAGGTCATATCGCGCCCTTGGCCGGCCATAATCTCGCGCCAGGCGGACCAGTGACACTCGGACGAATCCAGCAGCGTGCCGTCGAGATCCCACAGCACGGCGCGCGGGGCGTGGTAAACTCTCATGCGCGTCTGTCGGCGGTGGTGGCGGAACTCAAAGCAGTGTGCAGGGCCTGCAGGAAGTCGACTGCCGGTGCTTTTTCAATGCCGTTTAACTTCGCGAACATGATCAGGTTCGGCTGGCGCCGCCGCAGAGACAGCCGTTCCACGTACCGGCCATATTGCTCAAGGAATGCCAGGACCGCGCAGCACAGCTCGCTATTGCCCGCCTCGTGGGTCGCCAAGCCCAGGCGGCTCGCCGCTGGCTGCCAGTTCCAGGGTTGGTCCCCCGCGTGTTGGTCCAGCGCCCGCCGCAGACTGCCGCGCAGCGGCACGACCTCGATCTCCTCGTTTAAAGAGCCGCGCAGGTCCGCGCGCACGGACATCAGATCGCGTTTGCCGCGCAGCAGCTCGACGAGCCACAGGGGCAAGAACTCGCGCGTCATCATATGGTAGGTGATGGTGAACTGGCGGAAGGGCCGCGCCGCGTGGTTGACCGTCAACTGCACCCCGGAGCTCATGGTGCCGATCAGGTTCCACGCCGGCTGCCCTCCCAGGGTGCTCAACGCGCTCTGCAGCCACTTCCCAATGGTCCGGCTGCGCCGGCGATTGAGCCAGTTGCCGCCCAGGTAACCGAGGACCAGCAGAATGATGACACCCCAGAGAATTCGCTGGCTGGGGGTTGCCGGTAGCAACATATGTTCTCCTACTTCAGTACGATCCCGCCGATGGATACGAAGGATGTCCCCTGTTCGTCCGCCGGGCAGCGGTCGTAGGCCACTTGCTCGCCTTCCGTTTGCCCGAGCACGCGCAGGGCCAGGTAGATGGGCGGCAGGCCGCAGACGTTGTTGCCGTCTCCTACCCGCTTGATGGCCTCAAAGAACCCCGCCGCGTCCCCGGCGCAGGTGCGCGCCATGATTTCGTCGTCCGCCACTCGCAGGCGGGCGCATTCGCTGGGGCCGAATGGCTCGCCGCCGAAGGCCGGTCCTACGTGCGACAGGTCCCCCGAAGCGACGACGATCACTCGCCGCCCCTCGGTCTTCTGCTTCAGCGTCTCCACGAACGCGTCGATCGCCGGGTCCCGCGCCGGATCTGCCTGGCCGGCCACGAAGTGCCCGTAGCTGCCGCACAGGACCGGCACCAGCTCGATGGGCGTCCCGGCGCGCATGTGGTGCAGCCAGACTGCGGCCAGCTCAATTGAGTGTTCGTTGCGGTGATGCAGTTCGGCTGCGAAAGCAGCCTCCTCGCCGATCGCCTTGGCCAGGGCATCCACCACGTCGCTTGCCGTTGGCAGCACGCCGAAAGGCGTCGCGTAGCTCTGGCGTGTCAGGGTAAGCGCGCCGTACCCGCCGTAATGGTCGGTGCCCAGGATAACGGCCAGGTCGGCCGCACGCACCATATCCTCCGCGGCTTTCCACACCGCCGCGTAGATCGGTCTGCCGCGCTCGTAATCGATGTGCGGGCTTACCAGACCGCGCCCGGCGCCGAACCGGCGGCTGATCTGCTCCAACGGTTCGGCGAACCCGGCGGACCCGGCCGGCTCGCTGCCGTCCACCATCTGCAGATAGGTGTTCAGCAGGCTGCTCAGTTCCGCGGGATCGGCCGGGTAGGACTGCCCGGCCAGGGCCGGTGGCCGGTAGGGCGCCGCGTGGTATTCGTTCAGTCGTTGGCGGCACGCGTCACGGAAGCGCTCGTTCTCCAGAAGGTAGGCTTCGTCGCACACTTCGACCAGCCGGTTCAGCACGTTCATACGAACGAGCAAGCGAAAATGCGTGATGCAGGCCGCACGCAACGCGCTCAGATCACGCGTGCCGTCGCACAACGCCAGGACAGGTCCCAGTTGCCGGGGCAGCGCAACCAGCATTTCGCTCAATTGCAGCGGATCGCGCAACAGGATCACCTGGCGCCCGTCCTGCTCGATGGGTCGGAAATCTAGCGCCCGTAGCTTGGGAAACTCAGCCTTTGCTGTCGCCATCACTCTCTCGCTATCCACACATCCTCTTCAGCGTCGACCGGCAGGCCCCCATTCTATCACACGTGTCTCTAAACCCCTGCTCTCGTCCCGTGCATTGTCTGTTTACCCGGTCGTTGCGCCGTATTCTTCGACCGCCTCGAGAAACGCCACCAGGTTGCGGGCGGGTGCAAAGTCCACATCGTAGGCCGGCGCCAGCAGCAACCCGCCCGGTCCCAGCGTTTGGCTGCGCCGCCTGACCTCGGCACGCACCTGCTCGGGTGTGCCCCGGTCCCAGAGCCAGGCGCTGCCCACGGTGCCCCACAGCGCCAGCCTGTCGCCGAACTCCTGTTTGATCTTCTGCCCGTCCATGCAGTCAGGCTGCACCGGGTTGATCACGTTGACGCCGATCTCCACCAGGTCAGGGATCAGGCGCGTGAAGTTGCCGTCACTGTGGTAGAAAACCAGCAGTTCCGGCGCGACCTCGCGTGCCAGGCGGATGATCCCGGCTAGGCGGGGTTTGAAGAACTCCCGCCAGGTCGCGGGGCTGATGATCAAGTCCGTCGGCATGGCGACGTCGTCGTCGAGCAGCAGCACGTCAATCCCCGCCTCCGCCAGGACCAAGGCGCTGTGTACGGTCAGCGCAGTTAGCTGGTCGAGCAGATAGTGCGCCAGCGGCTTGCGCACCTTCAGATCGGACAGAAAGTCGTGGAACCCGCGCAGCCGGTAAGCCATTTCGAATAGCTCGCCGCCCAGGTGCGGTGGTGACCCCGCCACGGCCAGCCCCTGCGCATGCCAACCTCCCACCTGTGCCGCCAGGCCGGCATAGCGGCTGGGATCGCGCAGATCCGGGAAGACGAAACGTTCGAGGTCGTCGACGGTCTGGGCGGCGTTCAGCGGTCCACCGGCCGGCGCGGCCTCGGGGTGATAGCCCCATTCGTGGTAAGTCTTGAGTTGACCAAGGTTGCCGACATGGACGTCGCGCGGGAGGCCGCGCAGGTATTCCAGAAAGCCCTCCTGGCCGGCCGGTGGCTTGAACTCGGCGAAGCGGACGTCCAGCTCGAAGTGGCGGGCTATTGCGCCGCCAATGCTTGCCGGCGGAATGGCCGGCAACGCCTCTTCCCAGAAGGCCAGGGCCACGGGGATACGGTCCGGTATCCCGCAGCTCAACGAGCAGCGCACACGTTCCCGTGAGTTCATCGGTCACCCCCTTCCGAGGCTTCACCTCTGACGCGCATGTTAGCGGGCCTGGCTCTCATGGGCCGCGCCTTGACGTGGTTCAGTCTAGCCTCAAGACCGGCGCCTGTCAATCCATCCTTACGGGCCGTCTACCTTGCGCGCCGCGCCGGCCCGCTGGGCATAGCGGTAGCATAATGTGCACGCCCGGTTGTCGGAACACGTCATGTCTCCATGACGCCAAACGCCCGGTTGAAAGGGTCAATCACGAGCTAAGCTGCGGATCGTCATTTGTGTAAGCTCCAGTTGGTCTCCGGGCAACGCCTTGCCAAAACGATTCCGCAATGGAACGCGCTTCAGATCAGCACGTTGATCGTAGAAACCCATGACCAGCCTGTACTCTCCCGGCTGTGCACCCGCTGGTATCGACAGGATAACAGCATCGGCGATGGTCTCACCACTGACCCAGGCATGGGTGGGATTGGCGGCATGGCGCGGATAACCATCCTGCTGGGCAACAACCCTGGCCGAAGAACTCTCCAGGTGCAGGAATCGGGTGAAGTCGATGGGTGTTGGCTGTCTTGAGCGATAGTAGAACGTTACTGTTAGCTGAGTACCAGGATCCGACCCGGTCTGGGTGGGAGCAAGATCGTAGCCGACCACATCAGCGAAGTCGCCCAGCGACACCATGACGCTATGCTGCGGGGAATAGCTCGAGGCGGTTACCACTCTGATCGGGCGAAGGGACACGAAGCCATCAAATGGCCGCCCTGCACTATCGCTCACTGACAAGAGCGCGCCAGTTGCAGGATCGACCACCCGTACCTGCACGGCATATAGCTCGGGCGCGCTCTCCTCGGGTACGATAATGCGGTAGTCATCGCTTCTAGTGTAGTAGCGGTCCCACGACGTCGGCACGCTGAATGGAGCGCCGGCGACGTGGCTTTCCCCCGTGATCCCTTTACCTCCAACGTCGACAATCTGTATCTGCGCACGATAGTCGCGCTCGATGGGGCCCAGCGCTCGCCAGTAAAGTGTGTAATCCAGGCTCTCGCCCGGGCGAACGATGATGGGCTGCCCAGGCGTGCCCTCCGGCACGGGCCGCTGATTTACCCTCACATCATATCCGGTCAGGAGCACGCGATCCGCGAACCTGAGCAGCGTGGTATGGGTCGGCGCTTGACCGGGGACCACCGCAGGGGAGCCAACCAGATCTACCAGCCCCAAAGCGTGCAGAGCAGACGTGTCCTTGGTGTCTTCCAATTGAAGGAGAAGCTGATACCTGCCGGCGCCGAGCCCTGGTGGCAGTGCCAATTCATATGCATCATCAATAAGGCTGCCCGGAGGCCAATTGTCGGCTTGGGCACTGTTGAAATACGGTCGGCTACTCGCTGTGCTCACAACCTGACCGCCACTGTCTTGCAGTACCCAGCGGACACGGAATCCTTCGGGTCTGGTCAAAACTAACCAGTAGGGGTAAAGTGTGATGCTGCCCGCATGCTCCTGAGCCGCCCGATACCCCAGGAGTCGAACGCCGCCCTCCCCGAAAGGCGACGCCGGAGGTTGGATCGTCTGGAGCGGGGCGGGCCGGTAAAAAACGACCACTGCAAGGGCTACCCCAAAGAACGCCACGGCAGCCATGCGCCGCCGTCCCAGCAACCATGCTCCCAACGCTGTGAGACTAAGTGCAAGCAAGGAAAGCACTGTCGCCCATTGTTCCAAGCTGGTGCCGGCCCAGGTGACACTGATCGTGTGCTGGCCTGGAGGCAGGTCCACCGTCAGGAGGCCAAGGCTGGTGCTCGGGTACGTGCTCAACGACGTTCGCTCATCGAGGCGCACTTGCCAGGCGGGGAAATAGAGGCTGGCCAACCGCAGTGGACCACCAGACGGACTGCTTACGCCAAACGTAAGGGCCTCGGAGTTGCCGGTGCGCGGTATCACGGTTAGCGCTGGTGCGCTGGTCTCCGATGCAGGGAAATAGCGATCAGCTGTAGCCCAACGGGGCCTGAATTCACCGGTCGGGTTGACGCCCATGAAGCCCGTCGTCATCTCGTATTGAGCAATCTGGGCGACATCGGCGTGATCACTGCCGCTATCGATGGTGCCCATCCAACCCACCAGGGGTGTGTTGGCCACCACTATCAGGGCGAGCATAACCGCAGCGCCCCCAGTCCGCAGCCGTTGCCCCTGCACGCGGAGCAGGCTACCGCCTGCGAATATAGCTAACGGCAGGCACATGAGACTCAGCAGCCGCCATGGGAACTGCACCACCAGGAGGATTGAGTTGCTCAGCCACAGTGGCAAAGCCCATGCACCAATACTTAAGCCCAGGAGCACGCACGCCGCACCGAGGAATAGCCATTCGGCGTCACGCCGACGGGCGAGTCCCAGCCCGACCACCGCTGCGAGCAGTTGCACAAGACCCAACCGGAATGGGATAGCAAACGAATACGCGAAGCGGGGTGTCATGTCGAGAAAGTTGTTCCAGAGCCAGAGATTCTCTGGCATGAATACCTGCGCTGATAGCTCGTAGGCTTGCCCCGAGAGATACCCGCGCTCGCCGATGAGCGGTAGCCAGAAAAACGTCGTGATCCCGACCGCCGCCAGGCCCGCCAGAGCCAGCCAACCAAGTCGGCTGCATCGGCGATCGCTCCACCACAGGACCAGCACATAGCTGGCCACCATGGGCGGCAGCAGCAGGGTGATTACGTGGGTCAATGCCAGACCAGTCAGGCTCAGGACCACCGGCATCAGGTGCGATCGGGGATCACGCGACCGAACTAGCCGCCTTATGCTCCAGAAAGCCCAGGGCAAAATGGCCTGCGCGCCCACTTCAGCCAGAGCGCCGCGAATATAAACGTTGCTCAGCAGGTACGGGGCATACATATAGGCTACGGCGGCGACGAGAGCCGGTGAGCGGTGTTGCGATCCGAATAGCTCCCGCGCCAGCCGATACATGCCGCAACCGGCAAGCACCACCAGCAAGGACAGACACGCGATGATGGCCTGGGCGTAATCCAGCCCGACCAGATGAAATGCTTCGCCGAGGTAGTAGGTCAGCGGACCGTAATAGTTCAGAATTGGGTAACCATGGCCAAGCATAAGCTCGGGCATCCAGCGCGGGAAGAAGATGCCGTTCCGGATTTGCTGATCGAGCAGCACTAGGCGCAGAAGGTGAATCTCGCCGTCCGCAGATCGTGGTAGCCCGAACGCGTAGAGGTGATAGAGGCCCGGGACGGCAAGCAGCGGGATGATCAGCCACAGTTGCCCTGCCAACCATGAGACTGGACGGGAATCCCTGAGCAAGCCGAGGCGCCTGAGGATGGAGTATCTCGTCGCGGGGATGGCGACCATCTACGGTCTCACCGATATGTTGTGGTCGAGCAGAATGCTATCGCCCGCGACCATACCTTGAGCATCGGCTATCGGCTGGCGAGCGCCGGTGACCGGATCATACATCCCTATTTCGATTCTATAGATTCCCGGCGGCGCATCCGACCTGACCTCCACTTGATAGGCGTCGATGATGTACTCACCTGCCACCCAGCCTGACGTCGGTAGACTTCCCGCTCCTGGCGTCTGGTCTCTCTGGCCCCAGATCCGTCCATCGGGACCGAGCAGATGGACGAATACCGCGTACTTTTCTCTCACCGCGTCGCCGGGCCTCCAATAGAGAGTCAACTTGAGCGTATCGCCGGGCATGATAGTGTCGCTCGTCTGATCGTAGCCGGCCAACACAATTGAACTCCCCACGGCTATCGATGTGGAATGGGTTATGTCCGGTCGAGTGAAGATACGTGGCCGCCCGGTCACTTGAATTGTACCGAGTTCGACCTGGCCAAGTGGCCGCTCTCCTGCGTTTACGCGTACAACAAGCCGATAACTGCCCGCGGCGAGAGTCGCAGGTAAGGGTAAGTCCTCCCAGTCGCGAATGGTCTCGCCAGCTCGCCACTGGGTCGTCGGATAGGGCCCGCCGACGGCCGCGGACTGTCGTATCACCGGGTCGACGGCATCGACGGCAACCAACTCGTAGGTCGCGATGTGCGCTTGTTCCGGTTGTTCATGCGCTTGCCAGTATAGGGTAAGAGGCAAAGTATCACCAGGGTTGGCCTGTCGGACGGGCAGATCGAAGCCCAGGAGACTGAGATCCGAGTCAGACAGGGCCGATGTAGGAAGTGGATAGGCCGGTATGACCTGCTGCGGCTCGTTGGAGCGCGTGATCTCCATGTGGCCCAGCGTGTAGGATGAACTCAGCTTGCCGTCCGAGCCGGTTGCCGGGTAGAACTGACCAGTCTGGTCGTCATACACCGAGCCTACGAGTTGATAAGAGCCTGGCCGCACGCCAGGTAGGGTGGGCAGGATGTGGTACGTGCCGGCAGGTTCGCCGGCTGCCCACGTTCGGATAAACGGGTAGACGTCGCTCACCAGTAGATCATCCACCTGACCTGCCAGGTGTCCCGAAGAGTCGAGCAGACGTAGGCTGACTTTCAGATCGTCGGAGATGGGCACGAGCGGCTGCCAGTGCAGAGCCGCCCAGGCAGCCTGGCCGGCCACCAGCTGCTTGCCCTCCAACCCACTGGCCCCCTCCGTGCGGTCGATAGCCACATGACCGTAGGCCGCGGCCACCAGCCTTACCTTACCGCCGAAGGATACTGTCTGCGATACAAATTCCGACGCGACCTGATAGTCGGGCGCCGCCGGCAATTCGTAGGTGGTGTAAGGGATAGGCCCCTCGGTGTTATCGGTCACCTTGCGCCCGTATTTGTTGAGCAGGAAATCGAGAAAGTGCTTGGGATCGGCATATTTGTAAGCGCCCAGCGGCAGAAGGGCCGCATTTTCCCAGTGAACCAGGTAGCCGAAGCGCCGTCCCTCGGCTAGCCGATTCAGGACAGCGGGCGCCTCGATCTCGTTGTTCGCCACCACGCCGTGCCCACCCTGGCCTTGATACATAAAGTCGAGCGTGAAGTCGCTGATCTTTCGAGGCAAAAACGAACGGGAAACGGGGATGATCCATACTGCATCGGGACGACCCTGTTGCGCCAACGCCACCGCCGCCTGGCCAGATTCACTATTGAATGCCGTGGAGAGTTCCGACGGCGGGTGTATGCCGGCGTGTTCCCATGGACCAAAGTAGTCGCGTAGGCTTGAATACCCACTGAACAGGAGGAATGGGAGTGGCAGCAGTGCTGCCAAGGCGGGCGCGTGTCGGGAGAGCCACGTCTGCCGGCGGGTAGCCAACCACTTGCCGACTTCCCACATGGCCATGGTGGCCAACAAGTACGCGCCCGGTATGGCGCCAATGGCACGCAGCGAGTGGGGAGCACCCTCCACGGTGAGGGCTGCCGGCAGCACGAACACGATGACCCATATCAGTCCGAAAAGGTGCGGCAGCGACCGGCGACGGACGAGAGCCAGGGCCACGCCGCCTATCAACCAGCCCGCCAGCATCGGGTCGAACAGAGGGCGGCCAGCCGGGTTGTGGCGGGGGTTAGGGTCGCCGCCGACGGCGAACATCGCCACGGTGCGTAGGACGCCGACTGCCGGCAAGACGACCTGGCCGTCGGACTGCGGGCTAACGACCGCGAGTTGTACCGCGCGTTCGAAGAAGCTCGCCGGATGGTTCAGATAATAGGCGCCGAGCGGTGCAAAGACGATCAGCGCTGTGATGGCGATAACCATCACGCTCTTTGCCACCCGCATTCCAGATACCCTGTAGCGCTCGGTGCTGACGCTGCCTGCAAAGGCCAGCACGACGATCAGGCCAGGCAGGAAACGAGCGGCTGTGTAAGTGTATAGACTGGCTCCGACAAAGACACCACAAAGAACAAGGTCGCGCCAGGGCAGCCGGCCGCGCCTGTCAAGGCGATACCAGCCGCGCCAGAACCATGCGCAGGCGATGCTTGCCAGGAGCGGCAGCATGATCGCCCGGTAACCGATGCGGCTGAAGTTGATGTGCCAGTAGGAAACAGCGACAAACAGGGCGGTCCAAAGGGCCGGCCAGCGGGCCGATTCACCCAGGCCGGCCAGAGCTTCGCGTACCATCCAGTAGACTACCGGCACCGTCAAGGCACCGACCACTGCTGACGTAACACGGAGTGCATAGGGTGTGGCTCCGAGCAAAGCTACGGAGATGGCCTGCAAGTATATGAAGAGCGGTTCCCGACCGTTGTTGCGCTCGAAGAATATCGGATGGCTGCCGTGCAGAACGTCCTGAACATCCAACCCATTGGCCGCTTCATCGTTGTGCAAACCCGGCGGTGTTGTGGGCAGAAGATACAGCCGCACTGCGAGGGCGAGGACCAGGAGTGCGACAACAATCGATAACTCAAGCCAGAAGCGTTTGCGCACTTATCTACCTCGCACTGTTACGCCGGAGAGTACGACGCGATCGCCGGGGAGAACACGCGGCGCATCGTGGACGGCGAGGTTCTGCATGCTCTCGGGCCGATACATGCCAATCAGGAGTTCGTAGGCGCCGGGTGGCAGGTCGGCGGGAAGCTTAATCTCCTGTTCGTCAACCATGAAATCACCCGGATCCCATTGGCTGGTTGGTCTATACCCGTGGAGCGGCATACTATCACCCTGAGCAATTGGACCCGAATCGTCGGATCTAACCAGGTGGCTGAATACCTTGTAGTCGCCCTGGGGAGTCCTTTCTGTCAGCCAGTAAAGCCGTATCCTCAGGGTATCTCCCGGTCGCGGGCTAGCAGGCTCCAGTTGATACCCGAGCAGGCGAATCTCATCCTGAAAATCAGCCGTATATTCCGCTGGCCGGTAAGGCGACTGGCCAATGCCCTGGTGTCGCCATGCCAGTCCAGCCAGAAGAAGAGCGCTTCCCACACAAATTGCTAAGGCCAACCGGGCTCGTCGGTCGCGCAAGGCACATGCAGCCATGGCCAGAAGGCACAACACGGACACGATGTTGGCAATTACTCTCAAAGGTGTATCGTCGAAGTGGGCATTCACCAGGTAGTCGCCAGCCGGAAGACGAGCCGCAACCAGCCCGAATGGCCCCTGGGGTCCAGTCGGTACCGGCCGGCCCGCAACATAGACTTGCCAGGCAGGAAAGAAAAGGCGTGGCAAGCGCAATGTGAATGCGGCGGGAGCATGCACCTGCAGGCTGATCTGATTCGGACTCTCGGCGGTGATCTTGATTCTGGGAGGCACTGCCAGGGGCGGAAGCGGCGCATTGCCGGCCGGGCGGGGCTTTGCCAGATCAGACGGCAAGACTTGCATCGCGGCTGGCATGTAGTCAGAATATAGCGCGAAGTCGATGCGGCCGCGCTCATATTCATCGATCTTGCTGATATTCTCACTGGATAGTGGATACCATATACTGGAGAGCTTGGGATCCAGGCTGCGGAGGCCCGCATAGCTCACGACCAGGATTAAGAAGGCAGCAATGCCTGGCGCCGCCAGCCGGGGAAGACCAGGGAGACAGAGCAGTGAGCCGAGCAGCATAGCTGCGCAGAAGGATCCCAGGCCGTACAGGCGCCACGGAAACTGGATGAAGCGCACGAGGGGGACGGCCTGCCAAAAGATGCCGCTGCCATGCAGTTGAAGCAGCAGAATCGCTGCCAGGATCAAGGTCAGCAAAACCAGGAGGAGCTTCAGGGCTCTAACCTGCCGCACAATGCCGAGCGCGGCGAGCGGCGCCAATACAGCCTGCCAGAGAGGCAGTTGTCTGCGCGCCGGTCCCCAGTAATCGAAAGCCCATTGCCGCTGAACCAGTTCCGCCAGGGATACGAGATGGTTTAGGGGCTGCAAAGGTGCCGTCATCATGCGGCTCGCAAGCTGCGAGTAGTTTTGCTCGGCCAGGGCGGGGACCCAATAGAAAGCGCTCAAGCCAAGGCCCAATGCGAAGGAGAGGATTACCAACCGTAAGCGAGACCATGTATGCCCTCTCCAGGACAGGAGAAGCAAATAGCAGGACAAGATGGGAAGGACGAAGAAGGCGGTGATATTGTGAGCAAGCATCAGCATCGCCACGCACGCGGCTGACGACCAGAATGCGCTGGGACTTGCGGAGCGCAGTAAACGATGCATGCTCCAAAACAGCCAAGGAAGAAGCGCCAGCGCCAGAACCTCCGCAGCGGCGCCCCGCTCGTAGATGTCGAGAAGGAGATAGGGCGCCAGCATGTAGGCAATGGCCGCAACCAGCGCCGCCGGACGCTTACCGAATAGCCAACGCGCATACACGTACGAGCCGAGCCCCGCAAGCAACAGCGAGGCCGAGAAAACTGCCTTTGCGGATTCGATCCACCCCAGTCCGGCCCAGTGAAAAGGCAGCGCGACATAGCTCGCCAGAGGAGGATAATACTGAAAAAGTGGGGCGCCGAAGCCGAACATCAGTCCCATGCCAATGCGCGGAAACAACACCTGTTGGTGCCAGGATTGGTCGAGCTCGAAAACTCGATAGATCCCGATCAACATGTCAGCCGGGCTGGACACGCCAGGCTGCCAGAAGGCTCGCATCGCAGAACATGCGACGAGCACGATGAAAGCCAGATCCAACGCGGGCGCCGGCTGACGAAAGCGGCACAGGATTCCTGACCCAGCAACTGGGCGGGAGATCAGGACTTGATGCACGAAAATGCCTCCTGCAGTCAATCAGGGCTTGATAATGAGCCAGACGGGCAAGGTCACGATGTCACCTGGCAATGCCTGCCCTGCTTTGTCGAGCGCTGCCAGGCGGCTGCCCGTCGCCGGAGCATACCAACCTGCGGCGAGTGGGTAAGCGCCGGGTGCGACGCCGTCCGGAACCTGCAGAACGAGGGTGTCTGTCAACACCTCGCCGGGTAGCCACGATGTCGTGGGGCACGCACCGTCGCAGGGCGGCCCATCCCGCTGGGCCACCGGGCGGCCATCCGCGCCAACCGCATGCACAAAGCGCACGAGGTCAATCTTGGACGTGCTCAACGCCTGCCACACCACCGTCATTGAAATCGAACCACCAGCAGAAACGGGGATCTCTGGCGGGGCGTCCACACCGAGTAACACTATCGTGCCACCAAAGCGGGCGTCTACCCGCTGCCTCAGCGCTGGTACCGCGAATTGCCGCGGGCGCCCGAGCACCTCAATCTCGCCCAGGTC
>Ga0209538_1001360_pt1 | contig 12973 bp, 13 predicted proteins | sample BarGraNGADG00211_2_FD_184492 | JGI IMG/M metagenome (GOLD analysis project Ga0209538, IMG submission 184492) | Arctic peat soil microbial communities from Barrow, Alaska - Barrow Graham LP Ref core NGADG0004-211 (SPAdes) (version 2) | ecosystem: Environmental > Terrestrial > Soil > Wetlands >... | reverse complement strand
ATGAGCACAAACTACCACATGCCGGCCCACACGTCAACCTATTTAGTGTCTACGCTTATGGCCGCTCACAGCGGGCTCATGCCTGCATATGCGCACATTATGGGCTGGTGGGCGGGGGTAACTTCGGGCTAGGATGAAACAGCGAGCACAGCGAGCGGAACGCTGCTACCCATGCTGCTGCCGCTTCCACGGCTCAGCCATACCCTGTTGTGGTAGAGAGTGGTGCGAACCCTATCCGAGAGATCCAGAAGGTCGATCGTTTCCAGCGCTCGCCGGAAGGCCGCATTCAGCGTGAATTCGCAACGAGGGATCGCCGTGGCCTCATCATCGGATGCCAGGAACCTGTTGATGGCCTCGGCGTAGGGGGAGTCCACGGGCTTCGCCGCCGGCGGGTTCCGGCGTCGAGCAGGGCGGAGGCGCCGGCGGAGGCAGACTCGCCACTCACTACGCTCACCAGCAGCTGGTCGCCGACACCCATTCGCCTAATGGCACCGGCGAGACCCTGGCGAACGGTGGACGGTGTTCTTCCCATCGCCGCGGCAGCGATCTCGGTTGCGTCATCCCCGCCGTCCAGGAACAACTCCACGAGCTTCTCGTAGACGGGGTCGGGCTTCCTACCACGCTTCGGTGCCGCTTCGTCCATCCCCCGGTCCCCCTCGCTGTCGTCGATGCTCGCTACTGCGGGTTCCTCTTGGGGCGACCCCGACCGGACTTCTCCTCGCCGGGCTCCAGCGGGAACGCCCGACGCCGGAGATAGACCGTCTGCTCAGCCTTGTTCACGCTGACATAGGCCAGGTTCGAGAGCGGGACACCATCGTCGGTCTCGGTGTTCTTGAGCGCCATGCGGAAACCCTGGGCGACGGCGCCCCACTTGCGACCCATCTCCTTGTAGAGGAGCTCTTGGGCTCCCTCGTCGCTCTCGATGAAGAGCTTCGCCAGCCGCGGGAAGAAGTCGCTGGGACCGCGACCCACCCGCCGGGCGATCTCCCCCTCCTTCACCGGGTTCATATAGCTCAGGAGAACCTCATCACTCATTTCGCTACCCACGCGGATCACCTCTTCATCGTATTCCCTTACATCATCGCAAGCAAGGCGCATTACAGGGTCATAGGGCAACCGTTCTTGTATAGACATTCGAATCCAGCCGAATGGCCGTTCCGGTCCCGCGGAGACGATCCCGGGGTTCAACTCCCGATCGAAACACCTCTGAAAGGCATCTGAGAGGAGCTGTAAATGCTCGAACCCACCCCCGACGAGTGGTTTGTCCGAAAGCCCCATTTCGGCGCAGGAGACGGGCTTAGGAGGTCATATCTGACTAACTTCGTAGGAATTACCGCAAGGGGCGTCTGCTGGACCTGCCGGGCATCACGCTCATCGGGGTCTGGGAGCCGGACATCCTTCGGCGGATCGAGCAGGTGCTCCTCCCCGCACTTCTGGAGAGCGGCTACACCCCCGTCTAGGTGCCCCTCCCTCGCGTGCGCGTGCCGACGCGCGAGGTCATCCGCCTGATACAATATGTAGTAGGCGAATCTCAACTCCATCCTGTATCAATTCCTGGTCAAGCTGATTCCAGGGCATTACCCTCCCGTCTATCACTACCAATACCATGTTATCCGACTGAATTCCCAACTGAGAAACAGCTTCTAAAACGGTAGTGTCCGGCTGATATGGGTAGGATTTTCCGTCTATGATAATCATTAGAACTTCCTATGATAATCATTAGAAATTCAGGATACAGGCTAGTTCTGCATCTCCTACATCGAATACGGAGCCCGTTGCTGGTGATGCTTCCGTTTTGAAGAATTCAGGTATCTTGTCGTCTGCCTCTGTCATACCAGCCATTTTGTTATAAGCTTTTTCTGTAAGCAGTGTTTTTACACCCATTCCTGTCACCCGAGTAATATCAGGTTTACCACCATACAATCCAGCCATGAGATCTGCCAGTAACGGCATGCTTGGCACGCAGTTGGCAAATGCAAATATACACATCATACTATCAGCAAAAGCCATAGCCACTTGTAGCTTATTTGAGGCGTAACCTTGGGCGGCTCTACCTGTATCAGCCATAGCTCTCCCTAATGTCAGGCCAGCTGTATGGTCTGCACCTTGAGGGCTAGTCGCATACGTGATACCTGTACCTTTGGTGTTTCTAGGGTCATAGCCTGCCATGCCTTGGTGTTTCACAACCGGTATACGTTTGCAGCCCAAAGCATTACCAACAACTTCACAACCATTTCCTAAAAGTTGGCCAAACTCGGTTCCATCCTTGATCTCTTGAAGCAAGCCAATGGCAGCCTCTCCGTCACCCCATGGTATCTTGCCCATCTCCATACTGATTGCAATAGCGTTTGCAACCTCAATCGTATCAATTCCGCAATCATCACAAATGCGATCCATTCTGGCAATGACATCTAAGTCAGAAATCCTACAGTTAGGACCAAAGAGGGCGATGGTTTCATATTCAAAACCAGAGGTGAGATAGTTCCCTTCCTTGTCGTTGTATACATTGGAGCACTTAACCACACAGCCAGGCTGACAGATCTGCTTGTTACGTCCTCCCCGGGAGGCCAAGTTTGTTAGAAATTTATTAGCACCCACTTCAGTATATTCTGGGAACAATTTGCCCGAAAAGTTTTCTACCGGTAACACGCCTGACAATCCTGTAGCTTCTATCGTAGCAATTGTTCCAATGTTGCGGAACGGGTCGGCTTTTGCCCCGGTTGCAATGACTTTATTTAGCTCCGTACAGACAGCCTTAAAGGTTTCTCTGTCTGCATATTCCGGCTCAAAGCGAGTTTCGGGCTTTTCAATCACAATGGCCTTAAGGCGCTTGCTCCCCATAACCGAACCCATTCCGCCACGGGCTGCTGCCCTGCTCGGGTAACCCTCTCCAAATTCTGAAATCTGAATGGAGGCAATTCTATGTATGCGCTCTCCCGCACTTCCAATGGAGATCGTAGCAATATTCTTACCATATTTCTCATGCATTTTATCCACAAACTCATAGTTATTCGTACCCTCATAGGCAGTAGCGTCTTCCAAGGCCACCTCACCTTTGGCATTAATATGTACCAGCCACAGGCCATCAGTATCTGGTAGTCCTTCCACAACAGCCATCCTAATTCCCTGCCCTGCTAACAAATTTGCAGCATAGCCCCCTGCATTACTCTCCTTGATTCCTCCAGTAAGAGGGCTTTTCCCACCTATCGAGATTCTGTGAGCAGTGGTTAGGTTTGTTCCGGCAAAAACAGTGGTGCAGATAAGCAGCTTGTTTTCTTCCCCCAAAGGGTCGCATGTTGGGGGAACATGGTCCATCATATACTGGGCAATTAGCCCTCTGCCTCCCATTTCACGATATTTGTCTGGGAAGGGCTCCCTACTAACGGTTAGGTTCTTCATATTTATATTCAAGGTTGACCACATATAGGCACTCTCCTCTGCTAGATAGCTAATATGCACATTTAAAATGCTGCATTTCGGCCCTTAACCTTTAGCATCGTAAGCAACCTGCAAAATTTCTGCTACCTGACTGGTGGTCATCCTTCGCGGTGAAAGAGCAAAGCTCAAGTCTTGGGATACCAATGGTGCAATCTTAAGCAAATCCTCCAGGGTGAAGTCAAGATCCTTCATGGTTGGCATGTTAATATCCTTTTTGAGTTTTAAAATTGCATGAGAGGTCAGATTACCAATCTCCTCTGGTGTTGCATCCTTAGCAATTTCAACATCCATACACTCACCAATCATTCTTACTTTGTGAGATTCCGTAACACTGGCAAACTCTATAATCTGTGGCAATGCTACAGCACAGGCAATTCCGTGAGAAATATGGAATCTCGCTCCTATGGTATGGCCAAACGCATGACCGAGATGAACGAGAGCATTCGTAAATGCCATTCCTGCAAGCATTGAAGCAATGATCATCTTTTCCCGTGCTATGCTATTGCATCCGTCTGTCACAGCAATAGGAAGATAGTCACTTATCGTACGAATGGCATCCCTGGCTAGAGCATCTGACAATGGGTTTTCATGTCCAGAGGTTAGGGCCTCCGCAGCGTGACAAAAGGCATCAAACCCTGTGGCAGCAGTGATTTGAGACGGCAATCCAAGGGTCAAGTCTGGATCCAAGATTGCAATAGAACCAATGCAAACCCTGCTGGTTACACTGTTCTTGGCACCAGTTGCCATATGCGTGATAACGCACATATTGGTTACTTCACTGCCTGTTCCCGAAGTGGTAGGGAGGAAGACCATAGGAACACCGGGTTTTAAATCATTCCTGATACCAAAATACTGAGCAATAGGTGGTTGATTGTGTATTAATACATTAATACCTTTGGCAGTGTCTATGGCACTTCCACCGCCTACGGCTACAATACCATCAATATTGCTTTCTCGAGCAATCTCTGCGGCTCCTTCTATCATGATATCAGGAGGGTCAGGTAGTACGCCATCAAAGCAGATAGTCTCAATCCCTGCAGCATTAAGATTTTCTACGATCTTGTCAGAAATTCCAACGTCCTTTAACCCTTTGTCATAGACAACCAGTACTTTGTTGCAGCCCAGTTCCCGCACCTTTAGTCCTGTTCTCAATGAAGAACGACTGCCCATTAAAGCTGGTACAAAGACTTCATAGGATGTAATCATATACATTCCCCTTTCAGGTTTTTACCATGACGGCCATGGAGTATTATTTGACTTGATTGTATCACTGAGAGCATGAGTGAGGTTGGGGAAAGTTTATCACGTGTACCGCACGCGGATTCCTGGACAGGAATCTGTCTTACGCGGCGACCTCCTGAGCCTGCCGGGCGTACCACGCTTCGCGGGTCGGTGATGGGCTGATGAAGCCGTTCTTCTCGGGTAGCCACTGGTCGTTGTAGAGGTTGACGAACGTGTCGACGGCGTCGCGCACCTCGGCCACCGTGCGATAGATCCTGCCGTGGACGATCTGCTCCTTCAGGGTCTTGAAGAAGCGCTCGGCCACCCCGTTGGTCTGAGGCTGCTCAATGAAGGCGTAGCTCGCCTTCACCCCCAGAAACGGACTTGGTTGCGGAAGTGATCCGAGACGTACTGCGTGCCGTTGTCCATACGCAGCGATAGCCCCCGGCCGGCATCGGCACCGACCCCGCCGAAGTGCCTCAGCAGACCCTGTGAAACGGGCTGGAGCGCGGCGAAGCGATCGCCACGCTTGCACACGTGGTGTCCCACCACCTCGGCGTTGAAGTGATCGACGGCCGTGAACACCCAGCACATCCCCTCGTCCGCGGTGAGGATGCGGGTGCCGTCGGTGCCCCACATCAGATCGGGCGCGTCGGTGGTGATCCTACCGTCGTGGCTGACGCCTTCACCTTGGCGCACACGACGCGGAGACAGCAAGTTGTGCTCGCGCATGAGGCACAGTACGCGTCTGCGCGACACGCGCACGCCAGCGACTCGGAGACGCGCCCACACCATGCGGTGTCCCTCGCCGATGAACGGCGAGCGCTCCAGGTCGTCGACGATCATGGCATGAAGCTCCTCGTCACAGACCTGTGGAGCCGGGCCCCTGCGGGCCGGTTCGGCCTCGGGCGGCGCGGCGTAGAACGTCGAGCGGGTCACATTCACGCCCCAGGCCGAGCACACGCGCTTGTCGCCGTAGGACCTGCCGGTGGAGGTGGAGACCACCGCGCTCATCGCTGCGACCTCCGACCGGCCAAAGGGCCCGGGCGCTCGATCCTCGCGCGGAGCAGCTCATTCTCCATTGACAGCTCACCGATGCGACGCATCGCGGCGTCGAGTTGGTCGGATACGGGGTCGCCGTCGCGCTCCTTCAAGCCGGCGTCCAGGCCGGCGAGCGCACGATCGCCCCACCTCTCGAGGCGGTAGATCTCGACGCCGAGCTCGCGAGACAGCGCGTCGATCGGCTCACCCCTCAGCAGGCGCAGCGCCACCTCACGCTTGCGAGCGAGGCTCCAGCGCTGACCGGGCAACAGCGGGCCCGACGGGACGTTGTTCGGATCGTTCGATGGCATGGCAGCGGACCTTTCTCTCGGACACGGACGCTACACAAAACCGTGTCCAGGAAATCCGGAGCCGCCGCACTTTGAGAGCGCCGCATAGGGCATGTGTGGAACAGAAGTGTGGAACGCACCCTGACAAACAAACAGGCCAGACACCGTATACCGTGTCTGACGCGCTATTTTACTTGGTAGCGGGGGCAGGATTCGAACCTGCGACCTTCGGGTTATGAGCCCGACGAGCTACCGGACTGCTCCACCCCGCGACGAGACTGGACAACGGATTGTATACCCGGGCCTGCGGGATTGTAAAGTATCCAGGCAGGGCTGTGCCCCATGCGCGACGTAAAGGACAGGCGACATCTTCCGATACACTGTCATGAGGCCATGACACGAGACCGAGCACAGGCGAGCGCGCGTTGGGCCGCGGCGGCGGTCGCGTTTGTCTGCGCGCTGGGCGCAGTGCTCCTCACGCTCCTTCCCGCCGCGGCCCTCGCGACCCCCGCCGCCCAGGACCTCGAGTCGCTGCAGGCCCAGGCGAAGCAGGCGCGCGCCGCGGTCGCGCGCCTGGATCTCGCCTCCCAAATCGCCATCGAGAAGTACAACGTGGCGCGCTCGGAGCTCGACGACCTCAACGTGCGACTCATCGAGACGCGCCGCGACCTCTCGCGCGCCCAGCTCCAGCTCGACGTGGCCCGCTCGGTGCTCGGCGAGCGCATGGCCGACATCTACAAGAACGGTGGCGTGAGCGTGCTCGACGTGGTGCTGGGCGCCCGGGACTTCACCGAGATCGACACGCAGATCGACTACTTCCGGCAGATTAGCCAGGCGGACGAAGACACCGTCACGGGCATCGAGGCGCTCACCCAGAGGGTGGGTAAGCTGGCCGATCAGGTCGAGAAAGACCGTGCCGCGGCGCTCACGCGCGAGATGGGCCTGCGCGAGAAGCGCGCCGACGTGGAGGACCAGCTGGCGCAACGGCGGACGCTGCTCGCCGACCTCGACGCCCGGGTCAAGGAGCTCATCGAGCGCCAGGCCCGCCTCGACGCCGCCGCGTCGCAGCGCCTCGCCGACGCCGCCGGCGTCGACATCGAGAGCATCAACGGCAGCGCCGCCCAGATCGCGCTCGTCAAGGAGACGATGAAGTATCTGGGGATCCCCTACGTGTGGGCCGGCGCCACGCCCTTGGGCGGGTTCGACTGCTCGGGCCTCGTCCTCTACGTGTACGCCAAGTTCGGCGTCAGCTTTCCGCACGGCGCCACCATGCAGGCGCACATGGGCACGCCGCTTCGGTTCGGCCAGATGGAGCCGGCCGATCTCGTGTTCTTCGGCGACCCCAGCTTCTACCACCACGTCGGCATCTACATCGGCAACGGCCTCTTCATCGAGGCGCCACGCACCGGCGACGTGGTCAAGGTCAGCCAGCTGGCCGGCCGCGGCAGCACGTTGGCCTGCCGGTACCCCATCCGGCTTCCGTGAAGCCGGCCCCGGCGCCCGCGCCGACCACGCTCTGCAGCGCCGGTCTGTCGCCGGCGTCGCGAGCGAGGTAGACTGAAGCCATGTATCCCAACGGCCTGTTTCTGCTCACGGTCGGTCTCTGCAGCTTCGCGGTCGTCTGCGTAGCCGGCGGCTTCCTCGCCGTCAAGGCGTGGCGGCTGCTGAAGCGCGGCATCAGGATCTCGCGCGTAGCCGGACCGCTGGCGGCCGATCTCGCGATGCGCGCCGAGCAGCTCGCGAAGCTCAGCGACGACATGGCGCACCAGACGGAGCAGGTCGTCGCCAGCACCGATCGCCTCGCGGCCTCGACGCGCCGCCTGCAGGTCGTCCTCCAGGCGTTCAGCGACGGCCTGGCCCCGTACCGCCGGGTCAAGGACTACTTCGGCATGTAGAAACGAACGGGGCGTGCTCGCGAGCACGCCCCGTTCGTTTTGCTCGTCCGCCGGTCGCGCCCGCCGGCGCCGTCACCTCAGAGCGGCGGCAATTCGCCCCAGCCGCGGATGCGGTAGTAGTCGGCCAGCATGTACTCCATCTCGGCCTGCGGGAACGTGAGCGCCCCCTCGTCCTCCATGGGCTTGTCGCTGACCCACTCCGGCAGCCGCTCCGACTCGCGCCCGATGCCGCGCGCGGCGTTGAAGTCGTGCGACATGGTGACGATGCGGTTGGCGATGCGGTGCATGTCGTCTTCGCTGTAGTCGGCGCCGACGGCCGCGTTGACCACGGCCGTGATATACGGCCATTGCACGAGGTCGCGGTAGAAGCGGCAGTACAGCAGCGTGTCCATGATCGTGAGACGGTCTTCCCAGTCGCAGTAGATCGCCGCCTTGCCCTCGATGGCCTGCGGATCGATGACGCCGATGAGCTCGGGCTTGTACATCGTGGCGCGCAGGTGGCAGGCGCCGCGCGTGGCGGTGGCGTAGCCGAGGCCCATGCCCTTCATGACGCGCGGGTCGTAGCCGGCCGGCTCCATGCCCTTCACGTGCACGGCGGCGCCCTCGAGGCCGTATTCCTTCTCGACCCGCAGCACACCGTCGGCCCAGATGTCGCCGATGCCCTCGCGCAGGCACATCTTGGTGAGGAAGTCGCCGACACAGTCGGGGTCGCCGAAGTCCATCTTCTCGTCGATGAGCCCGCGCTGCGAGGCTTCGATGGCGAGCGCGCAGAGATTGCCGGCGGTGATGCTGTCCACCCCGAGACGGTCGCAGATGTCGTTGAGCCACATGATCTCGGAGAAGTCCTTGATCTCGCAGAGCCCGCCGAAGACGTAGGCCGTCTCGTACTCGGGACCCTCGATCTCGAGACCCTTGTGCCGGCCTTTGAAGACGAAGTTGCGCTTGACGCATTTCATGACGCAGGGCGGGCAGAGCTCGTTGCGGGTGCCGTGCTCCGCAAGCATCGTCTCGACGGTGATGCGCTCGAAGTTCTCCAGAGTGCCCTTGCGCCAGTAGCGCGTGGGAAAGGCGTTCGCGCCGTTCACGATGCGCACCATGTTGAGGGTGCCGCCGCGCTGGTAGGCGGCAACGCCGGGGTCGCCCTTGGTGCGCTCGAGGAGGTCGCGCACGACTGCCTTGTACGCGTCGGGTCGTGCGACCTCGACCTTCTTTTCGCCGTGCCAGACCATGCCCTTGAGGTTCTTGCTGCCGAACACGGCGCCGGGGCCGCCGCGGCCCAGCTGATGCCACTTGTTGTTGTTGACGCAGGCGAAGCGGACCAGGCGTTCCCCGGCCTGGCCGATGACGCAAGCCTGGGCGCGCTTGTGGTCGGTGCGCTCGACGATCTTGTCTTCGGACTCGTAAGCGTCGAGACCCCAGAGGTCGTCGGCGCTGTGGAAGGCGACGCCCTCCTCGCTGATCTCGAGGTAGACGTGCCCGTCGGCCTTGCCCTCGACGATGACGACCTTGTAGCCGGTCTTGGCGAACTGCGGCGTGAGGTTGCCCCCGGAGTAGCACTCGCAATACGCGCCGGTGAGCGGCGAGACGAAGAAGAGGCCGTAGCGGTTGCTGCCCAGCATCGTGGTCCCGGCCATGGGGCCGATGGCGAAGATGAGCTTGGCCTCGGGACTGAGCGGCTCGACCTCCGGGCCTACCTCCTCGCAGAGGTAGTGGGTCCCGAGACCCTTGGCGCCGATGAGCTCCTTGATGAGCTCCGGCGGCACCGTCTCTTCTCGGGAAGTACGGGTGGTCAGGTCGATGCGAAGAAGGTCGCCCATTCATGCTCCTTTGCCGTGCCAAAGCGTCCCCGGCGCCCCCGTGCTCGGTGACCGCCCCCGGTCGGCGGAGCCGGCCCCGGCGAGACGGCAAAGCGTCCCGATACGGAAGGAGCCGCGCTCGGACGTGCGTCCGAACGCGGCTCCATTCTGGCATGTTCGGCGCAGCGCGGCCAGTGGCCGCCGCGGAGCCGAATACGATACTAGGCCAGCACTTTGTCCAGCGGCGTGTACTTCATCTTGTGCGCCTCGGCCACCGACGGGATGGTGAGCTTGCCGCGGTACACGTTGACGCCCAGAGCCAGAGCCGGATCGTCCTTGACGGCCTGCTCGAAGCCCTTGCCGGCGATGGCGAGGCCGTACGGCAGCGTGCGGCCGGTGAGGGCCATGGTAGAGGTGCGGGCCACGGCGCCCGGCATGTTGGCGACGCAGTAGTGGATCACGCCGTCGACCACGTAGGTGGGCTCGGTGTATGTGGTGGGCTTGGAGGTCTCGAAGCAGCCGCCCTGGTCGATGGCGACGTCGACGATCACGGCGCCGTCGTGCATGTGCTTGAGCTGCGAACGCTTGATCAGATGCGGCGCCTGAGCGCCACCCGGAAGCAGGACCGCGCCGATGACGAGGTCGGCGTCGGCGATCTCTTCTTCGATGGCGCTCTCGGTGGAGAGCACGGTCTCGGCGCGGCCGCCGAAGATGTCGTCGAGATAGGCGAGGCGATCGGCGCTATTGTCGAGGATGACGGTGCGGGCGCACATGCCCACCGCGATCTTGGCGGCGTTGATACCCACGGTGCCGCCGCCGATGATGACGACCTTCGCCGGCGGGACGCCGGTGACGCCGCCGAGCAGCACGCCGCGGCCGCCGTGCTCCTTCTGCAGGTGCATGGCGCCGGCCTGGATGGCCAGGCGACCGGCGACCTCGCTCATCGGGAAGAGGAGCGGGTGGCCGCCGCTGGGGAGCTCGACCGTCTCGTAGGCGATGGCGCGGATGTCTGCGTCGAGCATGCCCTTGGTGAGGTCCTTGGCGTAGGCCGCGGCCAGATGCAGGTACGTGTAGAGGATCTGGCCCTTCTTGAACATGGGCCATTCGACCGGCAGCGGCTCCTTGACCTTGACGATCATGTCGGCCTTGGCGAAGACGTCTTCGACCTTGGCCAGCGAAGCGCCGGCGGCCTTGTAGGCGGCGTCGCCGAAGCCGCTGCCGACGCCGGCGGCCTTCTCGACGATGACCGTGTGACCGGCGCGCATGAACTCCTTGACGCCATTCGGGGTGACCGCGACGCGGTACTCCTCGTTCTTGATCTCCTTGGGGACACCGACGATCATGACTCCTCCTCGCTCTTCATCCCGATGGTCGCCTCTTGACGCGAACGCTCGTAAGGGCGTACACGGTTTGGCAGTCTAGCACATGAGAACGCCCAGATAAGCCCAGAAAGAAAAGAAAACGCGCAGAACTGAACGGACTGTGAAGTCGTGCACGACGGGGGACGGGCCGACGCGGCCGTGTCAGTCGGCGTCGGCTGGCCGCTCGATCCAGGCCCGGCGCATGCTGGTCGGCATGAGCGTCCACCGGTTCTTCGCCTTCATCACCAAGAACATCTCGCTGGAGTTGATGCCGCCCACCTCACGCAGTGACACGTTGAGGAAGTCGTAGAGCCCGTTCATGCCTTCTTCGGTGGCTACCTCGGCCATGATGTCGTAGCGCCCGGTGACGACCGCCGCCCACGTGACTTCGGGCAGGGCGGCGATCTGCTCCACCTTCTCGTCCAGGCGGTGTTTGTCCACGGTGAGACCGACCAGCGCCACGGTGAGGCCCTTTGCCTGGAAGGCGTCGACGAGCCCTGCGATCCGCAGGACGCCGTCGCCGACCAGCGCCCTCACGCGGGCCGCGGCGGTCGGTCGCGACACCCCCGCCCTCCGCGCCAGGTCGGCGAGGGAACGGCGCCCGTCCTCTCCGAGCAGCCCGATCAGCGTCTTGTCCAGGGAATCGATCGGTCGCGCCACGAGCCCTCCTCCGTCGACAGCAGGGCCGGCCACACTGGCTCAGGCTCACGCCGCTCGTATATGTTTACCACAGCCGACGAAGGGAGGCATTGCATGGCCAGGCCCGGGCGGGTCCACGACAGGATCGTAGCCATCTCCTCCGAACTCGACGGCACGGTGGGCGTGGCGGCCCGCAATCTGGCGAGTCAGGCGAACGTCTGCGTCAACGCCGACGAGCTCTTCCCCATGGCCAGCTGCTTCAAGATCCCCATCATGGTCGAGGTCATGCGCCGCGTCGACGCCGGCGCCCTTCGCCTGGACGACCGCCTCACCCTCACCGAGGCCGACAAGAGCCCCGGCAGCACGCTCATCCACTGCCAGGAGGGCCTGCGGCCCTCAGTCCGCGATATGCTCTATCTCATGATCACGCTCAGCGACAACACGGCCACCGACATGCTGTGGCGGCTCGTCGGCCTCGGGGCCGTCAACGAGACGATGCGCAAGCTGGACCTCGCCACGATCGACTGTTTCATGCCCAACCGCGAGTACTACCTGATGGAGTGTGGAGCCGGCAGCGACTGGCGCGGCCTGAGCGGCGCCGAGACCGTCGCCAAGTGGCGTTCCTTCGAGGCGCGCGACGAGCACGAAGACGCCTTCGAGCGCGTCCTCGAAGAGAACGCACACCTCAGCGGAGCCGGTTTCCAGCATCTCTACGACGAGCGCTGGGGCCTCGACGAGTCGTGTGGCTACGACGACGCCTTCGCCATCGACCAGGCGCTCGACAACCCGGGTTCGCCGCGCGACATGGCCGAGCTGCTGGCGATGATCGTCGAGAGCCGCTGCGCCTCGGCGCCCTCCTGCCGGCTCATGATCGAGATTATGAGCCGGCAGGAGTGGCGCGAGAAGATCCCCGCCGGGCTGCCGCCGGGCCTGCGCGTGGCCAACAAGACCGGCGGCGTCTCGGGCACCAGCAACGACGCGGCGATCGTGTACACGCCCTCCGGCGCGCCGATCGTCATGGTCGTGTACTGCAAGGGCCTGAGCTACAGCGCGAAAGAGCGCGCGTCCCAAGCCATCGCCGGCATCGCCGCCGAACTGTACGAGCACCTCGGGGAGCCGGCGTGAAGGTCGCCGGCGCCCGCATCCTCGTGGTCGGCGGCGTGCATCGGCTCGGCCGCGCGCTGGCCCTCGACCTCGCCGCGCACGGCGCCGCCGTCTGCGTCTCGTCGCGGGCGGCCGGGGAAGAGGTCGACGCGCAGGTCGACGCGCTGCGCGCTGCCGGCGCGCCGGCC
>Ga0209538_1001359_pt1 | contig 12973 bp, 10 predicted proteins | sample BarGraNGADG00211_2_FD_184492 | JGI IMG/M metagenome (GOLD analysis project Ga0209538, IMG submission 184492) | Arctic peat soil microbial communities from Barrow, Alaska - Barrow Graham LP Ref core NGADG0004-211 (SPAdes) (version 2) | ecosystem: Environmental > Terrestrial > Soil > Wetlands >... | reverse complement strand
TCTTCTTTATATACTCGTCAATAGCTTGCAGAGCCTTCTGTCCAACTGGAACTATTCTTTCTTTTTTCCCCTTTCCGCGTAATTTAACCAGCGCCTGTCTAAAATCAAGGTCTGTCACGTTTAGTCCGGCCAGTTCGCTTAAGCGCAATCCGGAAGAATAAAATAATTCCAGCATAGCGTGATCGCGCAAACCTGAAACAGAATTAGCACCTTGAGCGCTTAAAAGCTGGAACATCTCGTCTACCGACAGAAAAGTAGGCATATATTTTTCTATTTTCGCCGTCTGGACCATTTCCGCCGGATTATTTTTAATTTTTCCGGCACGTAACAAATACTTATAAAAAGACCGCAATGAATATATCTTGCGATTCACTGTAACTTTTTTTACTTTTTTACGGTATAGATGACTCAAATATGTGCGAATAGTTTCCGGTTCAACATTAATTATTGCATCGCTCTTTTTTTTTATATCATTTCCTCGGAGAAAACTGTTGAATTCCTCAACATCCGCAATATAAGCTTTCAGTGTATGTTCAGAAACATTTCGCTGTACTTCCAGGTAAATTTGAAAATCCGCAATGAGGTTTTCCATATAATCTACATTTTGTATTTGCCAAAATCTTCGGCGGAAAGATTTTCCAAAAATTCCTTTATCTTTTCTTCTTTCATTTTGTCCAAATCACCGATCTTCATGCTGAAATCAACACTGCGCGATTTTTCAATAACACTTTCTTCAACAAAAATGGGAACATGAGCTCGCAGGGCCAGAGCGATGGCATCGCTGGGACGGGCATCAACAGTAAAATTCTGCCCTTCCCTGCTTAAATAAATATTGGCAAAAAAAGTATTATTGCGAATATCAACGATTTCTACCCTGCTCACCGCTACATTAAGAATTTTCAAGCAATCATTTAATAAATCATGGGTCATCGGCCGGGAAAAAATGATCTTTTCCAGTTCCGTAGCGATTGCGCTGGCTTCAAAAAGCCCAATCCAAATCGGTATAGCCTTATTTTCCTGTAAGTTTTTCAATATAACTATGGGTGTATTGGTAATAGGATCGATGGTCAATCCCGAAACTTTCATTTCAATTAGCATTACCAACCTCCTTAATCATCGACAATTTTTCCTCTTAGTGAATGCAAATAGGCTTTGGATATTTTCACCTTTACTCGCTTATCTGTTAGTTCCGATTCACTCTTGAAATTAACAATTTTCCAGGACCTGGTTCTTCCCATCAAATCATTTTCAGAGTTTTTACTTTTACCTTCAACCAATAACTCCTGCTGACTGCCTTCCAAAGCAAGGTTGGCTTCCAGTGTATGTCCATCTTGAAGAGCTTGCAATTGCTGGAGTCTCCTCAACTTCTCACATTCTTCAATCCTCCCTTCTAACTTTTGCGCCGCGGTACCTTTACGTTCAGAATACTTGAATGAAAATATAGAATCAAACCTGATTTTTTCCATCATGTCAATGGTTTCTTGATAATCATTTTGTGTTTCTCCCGGAAATCCGACGATAATGTCCGAGGTAATACTTATCTGCGGACTCAATTTACGTAAATGATCAACTTTTTTCATGTATTCTTCCATTGTATAGCCCCTGTTCATTAACGCCAATATCCGGTTTGATCCTGATTGCACCGGAAGATGAATATGCTCGCATAATTTCTCTTCTTCGGCAAAGCAGTTAATCAATTCGGGAGAGAGGTCACGTGGATGTGATGTAGTAAATCTGATTCGTTCGATGCCGGAAATTTTGCCGATTTTTTTAATCAAAGCCGTGAAATTCAATCCATTGCCCAAAGTTTTGCCATAGGAATTAACATTTTGTCCCAGAAGAGTAACTTCTCTGATGCCACAATCAGCAAGTTTTCTGATCTCCTCGATTATATCATCAGGCGGCCTGCTCATCTCCGGTCCGCGCAGATAAGGAACCACGCAGTATGCACAGAAATTATTGCATCCCTGCATGATCGTGACAAAAGCACTGACTGCACCACTTTGCGGTGGAGCAAAAACACCAATCGAATTTAGTGACTTATGAAAATCAACCTGAGTAATCTTTTCCCTTTTCTTCCTGATAGCGGCAACCAGTTGAGGCAAACGATGAATGTTGTGCGTGCCGAAAACAAAGTCCAGATGCCTAACTTTTTTATGAAACTTTGTTCCCAGATGCTGCGCCAGACAACCGCCCACACCAATAATCAATTCCGGATTTTGTTCTTTTAATTTGCCGATCCTTCCCAGTTCACTGTAGACTTTGTGCGCCGCTTTCTCCCTGATGGAGCATGTGTTCAGCAGGATCAAATCGGCTAGTTTTAAATTATCAGTAATTTTCCAGCCAACCTGTGTAAGCAGAGCCGCCATTTGTTCGGAATCGTGGACGTTCATCTGACAACCAAATGTTTGAATATACAAGTATTTATTTTTCATTTGTTTCACTCATTAAAATTGTGGATAGCCTTAATATTTCAACATAAGTTAGTCAATAGATTTTTCATAATACACAGATAAATCTACAAACGATAAATGGATCGGCTTGCTGGAAGGTATTGATCTTGGCGATTGGAAGACGGCAAGAAGAAAATACCTTGAGGAGAAACACAACTGAAAATACTTGTTGATACAAATCAATCAGTAAAAAGGCAAATTGCACGTTATTCATTACCAGGAATAAAAGTGATTTCGCCAGTAAACCTGATGTTCTTGATCCCGCCGAGTTTATTGACAAACTTAAAACCTCCAATGCCAGTTGATGAGATTGTAAACATCCTGGAGAAACATAAAAAGAAGGGCCGGATAATAAATAATCCCTTAAATCCATCAACAAAAAGACTATTGCAAATCAGCAATGTCCGGTTAGGACTTTGCTGACTCCAAATAGAATTTTTTGGTTTTTATTGCTTCTCTTTCAGAATATTGCTCAAATTCCCGAATTCGGAAATTGACAGGGTTTCTCCCCTTCTTTTGCCGTCGATACCGGCCGCGTCCAGCGCCTCTTTTAAGTCATCATCAGACAATCCTTCCAGAAATTTGGCGTTTTTCAGATTGTTGATCAACATTTTCCGGCGCTGCGCGAATGCAGCCTTCACCAGGCCTGTAAAAAATATTTCATCCTGCAAATAGACAAGAGGTTTTTCTCGAAAAGAGCCCTTGATAATCGCCGATTCAACTTTTGGTTGTGGATAAAAACAAGTTGAAGGCACATCAAATATTTTCTCGGCAGTTGCAAACATTTGCAGAATTACGGAAGGTACACCATAAATTTTATTGTCGGGAACGGATACCAGGCGTTGTACAATTTCCTTTTGTAACATCAGCATAAAATCGCTGATGACCGGACGGAAAGATAATAATCGAAAAATTAAAGGACTGGATATATTATAGGGAACATTGCCTATTATTTTAATCTTGGAACTATGTGTTTCTGATATTGAGTTAAAATCAAATTTTAGTATATCTCCGCAATGAACTTCAACATTGTCATATACGCCAAGCTTATCTTTTAATACCTCAACCAAATTCCGGTCTATTTCCACAGCTATAACTCTTTTTGCTTTCTTTGCAATATTCTCTGTCAATACGCCGATACCCGCACCTATTTCAACTACGATATCCTCCTGAGAAATGTTTGCCGCATGGACAATTCTATTAATGACATTAATATCTATAAGAAAAGACTGGCCTAATTTCTTATTCGGTTTGATGCCATATTGATGAAGAATTTCTTTGGGTGTGGTCATAATAATTTTTTTATGAATGCGCGACCAGTGGCCAGCGCGATATCGCATTCAAATCCAGAGAGTCACGACACCCATTGGTCAACATAATCTCGCCAATTGCTGCGATCATGGCCGCATTATCAGTGCATAATATTACCTGCGGAATGAACAAATCAATTTTATTCTTGAATGCGGCATCGGCAAACTTTTCGCGCAATCTTCCATTAGCCGCAACCCCACCACAAACAACTACTTGTCTAATGTCATTATCCTGCACTGCCCGCATAGTCTTTTCAACAAGAACATCGACAATTGCTTCCTGATAGCTTGCCGTTATATCCGGTAATTCCTCGGCACTGAAATCCCGGCCACGTTTTTTCAGCATTGTCAGCAAGGAAGTTTTCAAACCGCTAAAGCTGAAATCGGCAGAGCCCTTCATTGCGCGAGGGAAAGCTACTGCTTGCGGGTTACCGCCTTTGGCGATCTTATCAATCACTACGCCGCCCGGGTATCCAAGGTTGAGAAGCTTTGCCGCCTTATCAAATGCTTCCCCTGCGGCATCGTCACGTGTCTGGCCGATCAATTGGAAATCATGATAATTCTTTACCAGATAAATATTAGTATGTCCGCCCGAAACAACCAAAGCTGCAAAAGGAAATTCCGGCACTTTTTCGGCAAGAAACACAGCTGTAATGTGCCCTTCCAGATGATTGACGCCAACCAAAGGAATATTAAGGGCATAGGCAAGCGCCTTGGCCGTTGCTAAACCGATAAGAAGCGATCCTATTAATCCCGGACCGCGTGTTACTGCAATCCCCTCTATTTCCTTAAGCCCAAAGCCTGCATCAGACAAGGCTTGCTCAATAACCGGGTTGATTGCTTCAATATGCTTTCGCGAAGCAATTTCTGGAACAACCCCGCCGTATTTGCTATGGACTTTAATTTGAGAAGCAATTACGTTGGAAAGCATTTTTCCATCTTTAACCACTGCTGCGGCTGTTTCATCACATGATGATTCAATTCCGAGAACTAACATTATATCCTACTTTCATTTTTTTCTTTGCTAAAAAAGATAAATCTCTATATAAAAGCAATGACGATTTGTAAACAAACTTTTGTCAGTAATTATTTGATTGGAGAACCACAATGGAATTTAAAACAGATTTCTTAATTTTAGGCAGTGGCATTGCCGGCTTGAGTCTGGCAATTAAAGCTTCGGCTCTGGGTAGCGTCGCTATAGTGACCAAAAAAGAAAAAACAGAATCAAACACCAATTATGCTCAAGGCGGAATCGCTGCTGTTACCGACCAGACCGATAGTTTTGATGAGCATATTCAGGATACCCTGATTTGTGGTGCCGGTCTTTGTAAAAAGGACGTGGTCGATTTTGTTGTTAGAGAAGCACCACCAAGGATTCAGGAGCTTATTGACTGGGGCGTTAACTTTACTAAATCGGAAATACCTCCTCACCTTTATGATTTGGGTCAGGAAGGAGGTCATAACCGCCGGCGGGTATTACATGCCAAAGACCTCACGGGCCGCGAAATCGAGCGGGCGCTGAATGAAAAAGTCGCTGCCTTAAACAATGTTCATATCTATGAAAACCATATTGGTATTGACTTGATCATCCAAAAAGACATCTCCGGGAAACCGGTAATTTGTCAGGGTGCTTACGCTCTGGATATAAACAATAGAGAGATTCATACTTACCGCGCAAAATACACGATTTTATCCACTGGAGGCGCGGGCAAAGTATATCTCATTACAACAAATCCTGATATCGCGACGGGAGATGGCATAGCTATGGCTTACCGCGCCGGTGCTAAAATCGCCAATATGGAATTCATCCAGTTTCATCCGACCTGTCTTTATCATCCTGACGCCAAAGCTTTTCTGATCAGCGAAGCTGTCCGCGGTGAAGGGGGAATTCTGCGATTAAAGAACGGATCGACATTCATGGAAAAATATCATCCTATGAAAAGCCTCGCCCCGAGAGATATTGTCGCCAAAGCAATTGATACGGAAATAAAGCAATCGGGTGATGAATACGTACTTCTTGATATAACTCACCGGAAGCGCGACTTTCTTATTAATCGCTTTCCCAATATTTATAACAAATGTCTTGAGTATGGCATTGATATAACCTCTGACCCGATACCTATCGCTCCTGCCGCGCATTATATCTGCGGCGGCGTTGCTGTCGACCATTACGGCAAGACATCCATCACCAATCTTTTTGCCTGCGGTGAAGTATCTTGCACTGGATTGCATGGAGCTAACCGTTTGGCCAGCAACTCTTTACTGGAAGCAGTTGTCTACTCCCATCGTGTCTATACCGAAATTTCCCGGCACTATAAAAAAATGAAACAAAGTGATGCCTGCATTGCTCAATGGGATTCCAGCGGAACTACGGAAAGCGACGATAGCGTGGTCGTCACGCACAACTGGGATGAAATAAGAAGATGCATGTGGAATTATGTAGGTATTGTCCGATCGGACAAAAGATTGGAAAGAGCGGCCCGCAGAATCGATCTTATCCAAAAAGAGATTCATGAATATTATTGGAACTTCAAACTCACAAAAGATCTTATCGAACTGCGCAATATTACAACCGTAGCTAAACTGATCGTCCGGAGCGCTTCTCTTAGGAAAGAAAGCCGTGGTTTACACTATAATATTGATTATCCCGACACACGAGATGAATTTAAAAAAGACACAATTATTGTTAGAGTGAATTCATAGAATCATTTTCTATTTTTTATCTTCGAATACACGGTTAAAGATAAAATCCAAATTCTTCAAGAAATTATTTACATTAAAAATTGCTGCCAATTCTTTTTTCTGCAGATATTTAGCTACAGTGGAATCCTTTTCCAGTAAATTCCGAAATTCCAAACCTTCCTGCCAGGATTTCATCGCGTTATTCTGTACGACGGCATACGCGTCTTCTCTGGTTGTGCCTTTTTCAATGAGTGCCAACAGCACCATTTGTGAAAAAATAACACCGTGTGTCATGTTCAGATTATAAATCATTCTTTCCGGATAGGTCACAAGTTTATCCATCATATTCGTAAACCTGTATAACATAAAATCAAGAACAATTGTAGCATCCGGTCCGATAACCCTTTCCACAGAAGAATGGCTGATATCCCTTTCATGCCAGAGGGCAATGTCTTCAAGAGCGGCAACTGCGTAAGAGCGTACCAACCTGGCTAAGCCAGACAGGTTTTCCGAGATTACTGGATTGCGTTTATGCGGCATGGCTGAAGAACCTTTTTGTCCTGGTGAAAAATATTCTTCAGCTTCTCTAACCTCTGTCCTTTGCAGAAGCCTTATCTCCTGAGCAAATTTATCCAGTGAAGATGCAATAATCGCTAAACTGGTAAAAAATTCCGCATGCCTGTCGCGCTGAATAATTTGTGAAGATACCGGCGCCGCATGCAATCCGAGTTTACTGCAAACATATTCCTCCACAAAAGGATCGACAAAAGAAAATGTGCCAACTGCGCCTGATATTTTACCATAGCTGATAGATTCTTTGGCCTGGACGAGACGCTGGCGATTTCGCTGCATTTCCTGATACCACAAGGCCATCTTCAGACCAAAAGTGATCGGTTCCGCATGAATTCCATGTGACCTGCCAATCATTAAAGTATTCTTATTTTCTAAGGCTCTCCTCTTTAAAACTACCAATAACTGATCAATATCTTCCAGTAAAATTTCAGCCGATTCTTTTAATTGAACAGCGAGCGCGGTATCCAGCACGTCGGAAGAAGTCAACCCCATATGAATAAAACGTCCGTCCTCACCGACTTTTTCCGTTAGGGAAGTTAAAAAAGCAATTACGTCATGCTTTGTAGTCTTTTCGATCTCATCAATACGCTCGACTTTTATAGAAACATTTTTTTTAATGTTCTTTAGTGCACTTTCGGGTATTTTGCTAAGCTTTGCCATTGCCTCACAAGCTAATATTTCTACATCCAGCCATTTTTTATATCTGTTCTCCGGGCTCCAAATCTTTGTCATTATCTCGCGGGAATATCTCGGTATCACATTTTTCTCCTCTAATTATTTTACCTGTACCTGGCAGTCTTCATTTTGCCGCTCAATGATAATTGGTATTATTACGATTTTTATCAATCAGTCAAGAATTAATATAGGTCAAAAAATTTATACCATTTCGATTTCAAAGGATAACGAGGCGGCAAGGAGGAGGCATGTAAGGAACGGTCGCGACCGTTCCTTACAAATACATTGAGGAAGCCGACGACGTAGCCAACAAAGTTAGCCGAAGAAAGCGAAGTGGTATAGAGATTGACAAATTAGAACCAACGGTATATTAATTTTACTAGAATTGAGGAAGTAAAACTTATGCCTGAATCACAAGAGATAGCACAATGCAGCTTTTTGGAAGAAATATTCAATAGTATAACTCATGGAATTGGAGCCTTAATCAGCATTGCCGGATTGGTTCTTCTGATAGTTTTCTCCAGCATATATGGGAATTTGAGTCACATTATAAGTTGTACAATTTTTGGATTTACGCTTGTTTTGCTCTACACTGCTTCAACTCTTTATCATAGCTTTCAAAGACCAAACCTAAAGTATGTATTCAAGATATTGGACCATTCCTGCATTTATGTTTTGATTGCCGGAACTTATACTCCATTTATGCTAGTAACTTTACGTGGTGTTCTGGGCTGGAGCATGCTTGTTTTAGTTTGGTCTTTGACTGTAATTGGGATTTTATTCAAAGTCTTTTTCGTCCACCGCTTTAAAATTATTTCTACTATTGCTTATATTTTAATGGGTTGGATTATCATCTTTGCTATTAAACCTCTTTTTCAAGCATTACCAGGAGGCGGTCTTGTCTGGCTTATCTGTGGTGGACTGGCCTATACATTAGGCACTGTTTTTTATGCTTGGAATAGGCTTCCCTTCAATCACGCAATTTGGCATTTATTTGTTCTTACAGGCAGCGTTTGTCATTTCTGCGCCGTTATGTTTTACGTCATCCCATTAAATACTTAAACTAAGAATGTAATAACTATCAGGAGTTTGACCAAATGATTTTATCTGCTCAAATCATTCTTGAATTATCAGTTTTTAAATGCTAGAAACGCCTTGCTGTAAATATTTACAGCATTAAAAAAAAGGAGATAAATATGCGAAAAATTTTTCAATATATATTTTGTTTGCTGATTCTTCTGCTTGCCACCGGTTCACTCTGGGCGAAGGATAAATACACGGTAACCGTTTTACCTTTTACACTCAATAGCGCCGAAAATATCGATTATGTGAAAAAAGGAATCACGGAAATGCTCTCCACACGTATATCCGTTCCTAACAAAATTGAAGTAACCAATAAAGATGTTGTTCTTGAGGAACTTAAAAAATCTAATATAAAGGAAATTACATTAGTTGATGTATATAAACTGGGCAACAAATTAAAGTCTGATTATGTAGTCTGGGGAAGCATCACTAAAATAGGCAACTCTCTGAGTATTGACGGGAAATTGATTGATATTGTCACCTCTAAATCTGACATAGGCATCTTCACTCAATCACAAAATCTCGATGAAGTAATTCCCAAAATTAACGATTTTTCTCAAAGAATTGTGCAGCATATTCTCGGCACATCATCACAACAGGCCGCACCCACAGTAGCCGCTGCTGGAGCTGCTAAACCAACAGCTCCGGGAGTTTCCCGCGAATCTCAGATAATTGCCGGTATGAAAGCCGGCGGTAAAAGAGGAACTTTAACTTCTGCAATCAATCCTGACTTTATTAACGCTCCGGATCCTTTTAATCGCCAGGGATTTTGGATGAGCCAGAAAATACTCACGGAATTTAAGGGCATGGATATAGGGGACATAAATGGTGATGGCTTAAACGAAGTGGTGGTTATCGACAAAAACAATGTTTACATATATCAGAAAGCAGGTAATGAACTAAAATTATTAGAAAAAATACCTGGAAAATCTTACGATAATTATCTGGCCGTAGATGTTGCTGATATTAACAAAGACGGTGTAAAGCAAATATTTGTGACTTCTCTCAATAATACATTGCTTGATTCCTTTGTCCTGGAATTTAAAAATGGCAAATATGTTAAAATTGCATCTGACATACGTTGGTTTTTACGCGTACTTGATACTCCATCGGGTATTCCTATATTAATAGGGCAAGGATATGGTTTTGATAAACCATTTGATACGCCAATTCATGAAATTGTCTGGAGAGACGGTAAGTATGTTGATGATCAAAAGATGAAGATACCTTTAGGCTTATCTATTTACGGTTTAACTATTGATAATTTAGGCACTGGGGGCAGTGGTGAAAAAATAATCGCCCTGGATGAGCTTGATTATTTATGCATCTTTGAAAAAACAACTAAACCTTTAACCAGGATGTTTACTTTTGGTTTTTCTAACAATGATTTAATCTGGAGAAGCGATGACGTATTTGGCGGCAGCAATAACTACTTCGAAAATATTGATAAAACAAGACCTGAGGAAAATGAAAAAAGTGCTTTTGTCAATTTACGCATCCATACTTATGATACTAACAAGGATGGGAAAAAAGAGATTATTATTGTTAAAAATCTATCTTCCGTCGGCCGCGTGTTTAAACATCTAAAACTTTTTACTTCCAGCGAAATATATAATCTGGAATGGGACGGCATGGGTATGGCGGAAAATTGGCGAACAAAAAAAATTAACGGCTACGTAGCCGATTATTGTATTAAAGACATAGACAATGATGGCAAGCCGGAAATTGTGCTGGCATTGGTCCTATCTGTCGGTGCTTCTCTGCGTGATAAAAGTGTAATTGTTGTTTATAGGCTGGATACCGCTCAATAAGTCATTGACAAAATTTGTGCGCTTAGCTATAGCGTCGCACGAATAAAAATACTCATTGGAAGTATCTTATTGCAATAGAGGCGGTGTAGCTCAGCTGGTTAGAGCATACGGCTCATATCCGTAGTGTCCAGGGTTCGATTCCCCGCACCGCCACCATAATTAAAACAAGGACTTAGGAGCTTTTCTAAGTCCTTGTTTTTTGTGTCCGTGCCATTTTCCGTGCCATAAATGTCATCCAAAACGCTTACCGCTTTCATTCTTTTTTCTTTTAATGAATAAAGATATTTTTTAGTGGTTATCAAATTCGTATGACCTAAAAGATCACTGACAGTCTGCACATCCGGCCTATTATTTTCACTACCCATAGCTATTGTAGTGGCGAAAACATCCCTTAAATCTTTTGCAGTGGTTTTAATCCCTGTTTTTATTTTTATCTTTTTAAACATTTTATCCCGCCGCAATATCCTTCTACCGTCACTGTGATGGAATATATAAGGTGAATCGATCTTATAAGCCTCTAACCCTTTTAAAGTCATATAAAGACCATCACACATATCTAGCCGCCTTAAAGAACCCTCCGTTTTTGTGCCCCTAATTATGATCTCCCTGTTTTCATAATTTACGTCACTCCATTTACTTGAAAGCGCCTCAGTTAATCTTTCTCCAATAAAAAGTAAAAACCTGAAGAATAAAAGTTCTTCTTTTTCTAATGCAGATTCAGCCTTTTTTATTTCCTCAGAAGTAAAACCATTTTTCATGATCTTTTCCGGCCTGATTCTTTTTCTGGAAACTTTCTTCATAGGATTTATGTCTATTATTTCTTCTTTAACAGCCCAGTTCAGCATTGCATTAAGATCGGTTACGTAATGATTGATCGTATTCTTTGATATAGCCCTTTTACATTGTTCATCAATAAACGATTCAATGTCATTATGAGTAATATCTTTAAGCCTCTTTCCTGCTGTAAAGAACGGCAACAAAAAACTATGAAAATTAGAATATAGACCGCGTAATCTGTTTTTCGATTTTCCAATTCTGGCCGAGTATGCCAAAAATCCGTTCACCGCTTCAACACAGGCCATACTAGAACCGGAAGCAGCCATAGAGGCTTCCCTTCTTAGTTTACCTTGGAAATCCTCCGCTGCCTTTTGGGCTTCATCCCTGGTATTCCACCCGGATTGCCTGTATCTCTTTCCACGAAAACATATCTGATAGCTCCACTTTGAGGTGGTCGGGGTTAGTGAGACAGCCTGATGAGTGAAATAAGCAATGACCCGATGTTGTTGTGGGTTATGGCTTCAGGCAGCCGCTTTCAGTTTTTCAAGTCCCTGTATATAAGCCTCATTCGGTGTTCGTTTGTCAAGCGATGAATGTTTCCGTTTCTCGTTGTAATGGGTAAACCAGATTGTCAGGTCTTTGAAAAGCTCAGTTCCAGTTTCATATGTCTTAAGGTAGATCCTCTCGTACTTCAGGGTGCGCCAGAGACGCTCGATGAAGATGTTGTCCTTGAAGCGCCCCTTGCCATCCATGCTGATCCTGACATTCCATGCCTTGAGAATAGAGGTAAAAGCATCGCTGGTAAACTGGCATCCTTGGTCGGTATTGAAGACCTTCGGTGCGCCGTACTTGATGAGAGCTTCTTGAAGCGCCTCAACGCAAAATCTTGTATCGAGAGTGTTTGACAACCGCCAGGACAGAACCTTTCTGGTGGCCCAGTCCATGATCGCTATCAGATACATGAACCCCTTCTGCATGGGGATATAAGTGATGTCGGTTGCCCAGACCTGGTTTGGGCGGTCAATAGTTAATCCCCGCAGCAAATAGGGGTATACGGGATGTTTGGGCTGCCGCTTGCTGGTGCCAGGTTTTGGGGCCAGTGATTCGATACCCATGATGAGCATCAAACGTCTGACCCGGTCACGTCCCACTGGAGCTTCCGGCGTGCTAAGATGGTCGGCCAGTGAGCGGCTTCCCATCCAGGGGTGCTCCAGATAGAGTTCGTCCATACGGCGCATCAGTTCCAGGTCGCCAGAACGGAGCCCTTTGGCAGGACCACGGTAATAGCTGGCACGAGGCAGTCCCAAAAGTTGACAGCGGCGCTCAACAGAAACTTCTGGATGGCCGATGGCGATCACCTTTTGTTTCTGCGCCCGGTCAAGTTCAGACCGGGTAGATTGGACAAAAAATCGTTCTCAACCTTAAGTTTACCGATCTGTCGGTGGAGCTCGGCCACTTCGGCCTCATGGTTGACTTCCTTCTTCTTGCCCTTGCCAAAAAGATCAGTTGCGTTCTCGATCAGTTCCTGTTTCCAGCGGGTGATCTGGGTGGCATGAAGCTTATACTCGCTGGCAAACTCTGTCAGAATCTTTGACTCCGACAGGGCGGC
>Ga0209538_1001358_pt1 | contig 12975 bp, 8 predicted proteins | sample BarGraNGADG00211_2_FD_184492 | JGI IMG/M metagenome (GOLD analysis project Ga0209538, IMG submission 184492) | Arctic peat soil microbial communities from Barrow, Alaska - Barrow Graham LP Ref core NGADG0004-211 (SPAdes) (version 2) | ecosystem: Environmental > Terrestrial > Soil > Wetlands >... | reverse complement strand
CCTTCTTGATGTCATCCTGGGAGGCCCCCCTGGGCACTCCCATGACATCATAGTAGTCTCGATCAGTTGCCACATCGACCTCCACTCAGGAATTGGCGCTTGACTTGAATTGCCGTTCTTATTGCTTCGGAGTCCCCTGACCCTCGACGGTTTGTCCGTCCTGCGGGGGCTGCTGAGCCTCAGATTGATTCTCCTGGGCAGTTGCCGGCCCCTGCTGCTCGCCGGCCTGATGCTGCAAGTCCTCGGTAACCTTGGAGAACGCAGTGTTCACTTCGTCGATCTTCGCTTCGATGTCCGAGGTCTTGTTGTCGCGTACCAGGTCCTCGAGTTCGGTGAGCTTCTTCTCCGCCTCTGCCTTGACATCGGGAGAGATCCTGGCCGCGTTCTCTGTCAGCGTCTTGCGTCCGCTGAACACAACCTGATCCGCGCGGTTCTTGAGTTCGACTTCTTCCTTGACTCTCTTGTCCTGATCGGCGAACTGTTCTGCCTCGCGCTTCATCCGCTCGATCTCGTCATCCTTCAGTTTTGTCGCATTCTCAATGGTAATGTGCTGTTCCTTGCCAGTAGCCTTGTCCTTGGCAGTGACGTGGACGATACCGTTTGCGTCGATGTCATAGCTGACCTCAATCTGTGGTTCGCCACGACGCGCAGGAGCAATTCCGTCAAGGATGAAACGTCCCAGCGACATATTGTCTTTCGCCATCGGGCGCTCACCCTGCAGGACATGGATCTCGACCTGCGTCTGACTATCACTCGCCGTGGTAAAGGTTTGGGTCTTGGAGATAGGCACGGCGGTATTTCGCTTGATCATCTCCGTAACAACGCCACCGAGTGTTTCAATGCCGAGCGTGAGGGGAGTCACATCAACCAGGACCATGCCGCTCTTGACTTCGCCACCCATGATTCCACCCTGGATGGCGGCACCCATGGCAACGCACTCCATGGGGTCGACGCCGCGCTCGGGGGTCTTGCCAAAGTAACTCTCAACAAATTTCTGAACAATCGGCATCCTGGTCGGGCCACCGACAAGGATGATATTGTCGATCTGCTGCGGGGTAAGACCGGCATCGGCGACAGCACGATTGACCGGCTCACGGCACCTGTCGATGATGGGCTGGACCAGAGACTCGAGCTTGGCACGGGTAATGGGCATGACCAAGTGCTTTGGGCCACTCGCGTCTGCTGTAATGAAGGGCAAGTTGATAGTCGTCTCGAAGGTCGTCGAGAGTTCGACCTTGGCCTTTTCCACTCCTTCACGGAGGCGCTGCATAGCCATTTTGTCGACACGCAGATCGATACCGTTCTGACTGTGGAAGTCTTCGGCAACGTAGTTCAGAAGAGCATTGTCCATGTCGGTTCCACCGAGTTGCGTGTCACCCGACGTCGACTTCACAGTGAAAACGTTTCCTCCGAACTCCATGATAGTCACGTCCAGCGTACCGCCACCAAGGTCGAAGACCAGGATCTTGTGCTCGCCCTCCGTCTTATCAAGTCCGTAGGCAAATGCTGCGGCAGTCGGCTCATTGATGAGGCGAACAACATCGAGTCCGGCGATTTCGCCTGCATCCTTCGTTGCCTGGCGCTGCGCGTCGTTGAAGTATGCGGGTACAGTAATGACTGCTTTCGATACTTTCTGCCCAAGGAATGCTTCCGCGTCATTCTTGATCTTGCGAAGGATGAACCCACTGATCTGCTGTGGCGTGTAGGTCTTGCCGAACATGCTGACCGTGTAGTCGGTCCCCATCTTTCGTTTGATGGCCTGAATCGTCGTTTCGGGGTTCAGAGCTGCCTGGCGACGCGCCGGTTCTCCAACGAGCACCTGCCCATCTTTGGTAAACGCAACGTAGGACGGAACAGCCTTTCCTCCAATGCTGACACCTTCCGCCGCCGGCACGATCGTCGGCTTGCCGCCGACCATGACAGCTGCTGCAGAATTCGAAGTTCCAAGATCAATGCCAATAATCTTCTCTTCCATGTTCGACAAACCTCCTTAGTTAGAATACTTCCCAATAACCTGTTCAGTCTTCGCCAGCGTCACTGCTTTCAACAGTTACCTGCGGTTCCGAGGCGACATCCACCATAGCCGGCCGCAGCAACATCTCCCCTAGTTTATAGCCATCACGCAAGATTCTTACCACGGTATTGGCGGGCGCACCCGAATCGGTAACGACACGGGCAATTTCGCACGTTGCGGAATCATAGACGCTGCCCTCCAGCCCCTCTAGCTTGTGGACTCCATTCCTGGCGAGAAACTGGTTTAGTTGCCCGAGGACAGCCTGGGAACCTACGAGGAGGCTCGAATCGTCCTGAGTCCCTTCACCATGCTTCACGAGCTGGTCGAAACTATCGACGATTGCAAGTAGATCAAGAAACAACACCAACTTGGTTCTGGCTTCGAAGGAGCTCTTGTCACGCTGAAGCGTCGCCTGTTCGCGGATGCGCAGCATCTGCTCCTCATGAACGGCGCTGTTGAGATGCTCTACTTCGTGTTGCAACTCCCGTATTCTGGACCCAAGTGTTCTCAATGCCTCCCCTCCGTCACCTTCTTCATGGTCGGGAGCCGAATTCAGAAGCACCTCGGGGACCGACGGAACACGTTCCGGCTCATTCCTGTCTGTGCCTCGCTCCTCACCAGCCGCATACCACTTGCTTCGATTCATCATGTGTAGACTCTCCGGTCAATTTTCGCCATATAGGCTGCATGCAGCCTTGAACTCTCTCTGGATGTTAGCACTCTCAGTACAAGACTGCTAATCGTCCCATAATTGTAGTGCAAAGTGTAGTGGTGTCAAGCTTTCAGTCACCGCAAACCGTTGATTTCTGGCGCAGTAACGCGATAATATAAAGGATTCAAATACTTGGAGGCGATCAATGTATACCGATCAAATTACGAGGAAGGAGCTCGCCATCTTTATAGATCACACTCTCCTGAGGCCCGAGGCAACGTGCGCCGACATCGAGCGACTGTGTGCCGAAGCAGTACAGCTCGGAACGCTGGCGGTATGTGTCAACTCGTCCATGGTTGAGACCGCCTCTGCCGCCCTGAATGGGTCTAACGTACGCGTCGCATCTGTCGTGGGCTTTCCGCTTGGCACGCCTCTGTCGGCTGCCAAGGCGCGGGAGGCTGAGTTGGCCATCCGCCAGGGAGCGTCGGAGATCGACACAGTCATCCAGATCGGGTGGCTCAAGGAGAAAAACTACCGCGGAGTTGCGCAGGACATCGCAGCGGTCGTCGAATCGGCCGGAGACGCTCTCGTGAAGGTCATCATTGAGGCCTGCCTGCTTACCGACGAGGAGAAACGGGCGGCATGTGCCATCGCCGTCTCGGCGGGAGCAGGGTTTGTCAAGACGAGCACCGGATTCAGCAAGACAGGCGCTACAGAAGACGATGTCAGACTGATGCGCGAGGTCGTGGGACCTCTCTTTGGCGTGAAGGCCGCAGGAGGCATCCACGATCTTCACACTGCCATCGCCATGCTCAATGCGGGCGCGACCCGCCTCGGGGTTTCTGCCTCTGCCGCCATTCTTGCGGAGGCGCAGCAGTAGCACTCAATGGTCTATCACTGGACGCTCGCCTCCATTCTCAATGCTTCGAGAGTAGGAGAGAAGGACAAACGCCTGGTGCTCTTCTCCAGAGAACTGGGCAAAGTCACGGCTGTGGCTCGAGGGGCAGCAACCCCAGACGCGAAGTGGTCAACGTCGTTCGAACCTTTCTCACTCCTTTACCTCCGTCTGTACGACCGGTCCCGCTTCCTGACTGTGGTCAGTTCGGAGGAACGAGTGGTCTACACTGGCGTTCTATCGTCTCTGTCGAGGTCGCTGAAAGGCATGGCAATGAACCAGCTCGCAGAATGCGTTCTTGAGCCATCCTCGGTGGAACCGGGCTTGTTTGCCGCGTACGTAACGGCTCTGTCGAGGCTCAACATCGCGGCGAATGCCGCCGAGGAGGACAGAGCCTTCCTCCAGTTCACCCTTGATGTCCTCACTGAACTCGGTTTCGGTATCAGTTCTCTGCATTGTGAACGGTGCGGAGCGGCACTGGACAAGAATGTACACTTCTCCATGAGAGACAATGCCTTTTATTGTTCCCCCTGCGCGACAGCTGAAACAGATGTTGTGCTCTCTCCGGGGCTCGTCAGCTTTCTTCGGACCGGAGAAAGCAGCATCGATGCGCGTCGTACACTCATGGGTATTGCACTGACCCTGCGACTGCTAAGGTCCGCTGCCAGCAAGCTGGCTGTCACGCAAACCTTCGAGCAGTTCGCGCAGAACGCTGCTACACTGTTTCACGTTGACACAAGAGAAGAACCCAAGGAGTCATGCCATGAACTTTGAAGAAATGGTTTCCAAACTAGAGCGCTTCTGGGAAGACGAAGGCTGCACGCGTCTGTTCCCGTATGATCAGGAGGTAGGGGCGGGCACCCTGAGCCCATATACATTCCTGCGAGTCCTGGGGCGCAAACCCTGGAAAGCAGTCTACGTACAACCGTCACGACGTCCAGCAGACGGTCGGTACGGCGAGAACCCGAACCGTCTTTACATGCATCACCAGTTGCAGGTCATCGTCAAGCCTCCCACCACCGACATCCAGGACACGTACCTGCGAAGCCTGTACCTGCTGGGTCTCAAGCCGGCTGAACACGACATCCGGTTCGTCGAGGACAACTGGGAGACGCCAGTACTTGGGGCCGCAGGCGTCGGCTGGGAAGTCTGGCTCGACGGCATGGAAGTAACACAATTCACGTACTTCCAGCAGGCAGGCGGCCAGGAAGTCCCGGTTGTGGCAGTCGAGATAACGTATGGTCTCGAACGACTTGCTATGTTCGTTCAGGAGAAGAAAAACGTCTACGAACTGGAATGGCACGACGGCGTCACCTATGGAGACTTGCGACAGCAGGTTGAGCGGGAAAACAGTATCTACTCGTTTGAGCAAGCCGACATCGAGGCACTTGTCACGATGTTCGACCTCTGTGAAAAGGAGTCTCAGCGCATGATCGACAAGAAACTCATCACTCCTGCCTACGAATACCTCCTGAAATGCTCACATACGTTCAACATCCTTGACGCCCGTGGCACCGTCGGAGTTTCTCAGCGTATGGCCTATCTTGCCCGCGTGCGCCGTCTCGCGTACGGCTGCACGAACCTCTACCTGGAGAACGAAAACCATGAGTGATCTGCTGATCGAGATCTTGACTGAGGAACTTCCGGCACGTTTCGTGGACAACGCTCAGGCGCAACTGGTCGACCATGTTACCACACATCTCGATGAGTCCTTCGTGGGGCATGGAGACGTCCGTGGCTTCTCCACGCCACGCCGGCTTGTTGTGCTAGCTCAGAACGTCAAGGAGCAGACGGACGTCCGAACCACGGAAGTAAAAGGACCGGCCAAGGCGTCGAGCTATGACGCTCAGGGAAATCCCACGCCGGCTCTGCTCGGCTTCTGCAGGGGGCAGGGCGTGAATCCTGCCGACACCTACGTCGTGGACGTCGCCGGCAAGTCATACGTCTACGCCCGGAAGACAGTTGCGGGGCAGAAGTCCTCTGAGCTCATCGAGGACTTTCTCCCTCGCCTGCCCCACGAAATCACGTTCCCTAAAATGATGCACTGGGAGGAGTCCGGGTTCCAGTTTGCGCGCCCCGTTCGCGGATTGCTCGCGCTGCTCGGCGTCGAAGTTCTTCACTGGGAAGTAGCCGGAGTACAGGGCTCGAACACGACCTTTGGCCTGCGCGTCGGAAAGCCGAAACCAATAACGATAGCGTCACCGGAAGATTATATGCGACGGCTGCGCGAAGCATTCGTCATCGTCGACCCCGCTGAGCGCCGCCGCCTGATCAAAAAACAGGCAGACAAGCTGTTGAAGCCCCTTGGCTTCAAACTCGGAGACAATACGGGCGATCTTCTGGACGAGGTCGTGAACCTCGTTGAATACCCGTCCGTCTTCCTGGGAGACCTCCCGAAAACAGCTGCCGAGCTCCCTGAAAGCGTCGTCCGTTCTGTGCTCCAGCAACAGATGCATTCGTTCCTGGTGTACGACCAGAACGAGAACGTCGTTCCACACTTCCTGAGCGTTCGCAATGGCCTTACCGATTTCATCGACATCGTGCGACGAGGCAATGAGAGCGTCGCCAATGCCCGTCTTCTGGATGCAGCCTTCTTCATCCAGGAAGACATGCGTGAGCCTCTGGAGACATATGTGGCCCGGCTGGATACTCTCATTTTTATGGACAAGCTCGGCACCATGGCCGCCAAGACTCTTCGGCTCGAGCGACTGGCTACCGGCACGACCATGTACGCTTCGGTGACCCCCGAAGAGGAAGCAACGCTTGTCGCGGCAGCCCACCTCTCCAAAGCAGATCTTGCTACCAGCATGGTGAAGGAGTATACATCGCTCCAAGGGGAAATCGGCGGCGTCTATCTCTCGCGTGTCGGCGGTTCACCAGACATTGTATCCGCCATTCGTGAGCAGTACCTGCCTCGCTCTCCTTCGGAAGACATTCCAGCAACGAGGGTCGGGCGACTCCTTGGAGTCATCGACAAGGTTGACACGCTCACAGGCATCCTTGCTACCGGTTTCAACCCTTCCGGGTCAGAAGACCCCTACGGCCTCCGGCGTGCCGGCAACGGCATCGTCCGCACAATCATCGAGTCACGCGAGTCTGTGGACCTGGAGACTCTTGTGAAGACAGCGGTCGAGGGGTATCAGACTACTGGGTCCCTGCCACATCCTGAAGACCTGCAGCAGAGAGTCGTGGACTACCTGAAAGGACGTATTACTCAGTATTTCAAGGAGAAACAGCTGACCAGGGAATACGCCCTGCTTGAAAATCTCCCAGTCGTCGAACTGGGTTCCATTCCCGAACGCATGCAGGCATTGCATGAAGCGACCGGCGACGCCGTACTCGTGACCCTTGCGGACAGCCATCGCAGGATACAGAACATCACCAAGGGGCTTCCTGCTGCGACCTCCCTGCCTGCAGACTTGCTGCTGACTGATCCCGAGGAACTTGTGCTTAGGCAAGCGGCCGAGGCTGCTGCACCGCGAATTCTTCAGTTCCTGGCAGCGCGGAAGTATCCAGAGGCCATCCAGACATGCGAGGAACTCGCCGTTCCTGTCACGGCTTTCTTTGACCACATCCTCGTTATGGCCACCGACGAACGCGTGCGAAGCGCACGCTTATTGCTTTTGTGCTACCTGAAGTATATACTTGGGCTTGTTTGCGACTATTCCAAGCTAACCTAGGCCTGACAGGAGGAACCATGGACCAGCGGAAGTTTGTCTACGATTTCGAAGAAGGCAGCAAGGAGATGAAGACCATCCTCGGAGGAAAGGGAGCAGGCCTCGCAGAGATGACAAAAATCGGCCTTCCCGTACCTCCCGGTTTCACGATTTCGACTGAGATGTGCCCCGAGTACCTTAAGGTCGGCGACATCCCTGAGACTCTGAGGAATGAGATCAGAGAACATCTTGCCAGACTGGAAGGCAAGCTTGGTAAGAAGTTTGGCTCAGCGCAGAACCCGCTGCTCGTGTCCGTCCGCTCAGGTGCTGCAGTCTCGATGCCAGGCATGATGGACACGATCCTCAACCTCGGACTCAACATCGAGACCGTTGAAGGCCTTGCGACTCTGACTGGAAACCCGCGCTTCGCCTGGGACTCTTACCGCAGATTCACGCAGATGTATGGCAACGTCGTGCTGGGTATCGAGCACAACGGCTTCGAGACCATACTTGCAGAGCAGAAGCAGCTTCAGGGAGTCACGCTGGATACAGACCTGTCCGTCGACAGCCTGAAGGCCTTGGTCCAGAAGTACTTCGTGCTTGTCCAGGAGAAGACCGGCAAGCCCTTCCCGCAGGACCCGATGGACCAGTTGCTTGGGGCAGTGGGCGCCGTATTCCGCTCATGGAATACTGAGCGAGCCATCACCTACCGCAAGATCGAGAAAATCGACGCCCTCATTGGTACGGCCGTCACGGTTCAGTCCATGGTCTTCGGCAACATGGGCAACGACTCGGCAACGGGCGTCTGTTTCACCCGTGACAATTCCACCGGAGCCAAGCGCTTCTCGGGCGAGTATCTTGTCAACGCTCAGGGCGAAGACGTCGTTGCCGGCATTCGCACACCAAAGAACATCGACGAAATGGAGACCGAGATACCCGAAACGTACAAGCGCCTGGTCGAAGTATCGCTTCTTCTCGAGAAGCACTATCGTGACATGCAGGATATGGAGTTTACGGTTGAACGTGGCAAACTGTTCATGCTGCAGACTCGCAATGCCAAACGGAGCCCGGTCGCAGCCGTCAAGGTCGCAGTCGACATGGTCGTCGAGGGCCTCCTCACAAAGGAAGAAGCGGTCATGCGGGTGACTCCCACCCAGCTCGACACCCTGCTGCATCCACAGGTAGACCCACAGGCCAAGGTTCAGGTCATTGCGAGGGCAATCCCTGCTTCCCCAGGTGCCGGGTATGGAAAAGTCATCTTCGAGTCAAAGAAGGCCGCCGAGCTTGGAGAAGCTGGAGAGAAGGTTGTTCTTGTTCGTCAGGACACGTCTCCCGAGGACATCGATGGTATCTCCAAGGCTCAGGCGACATTGACGACGCGTGGTGGCGCCTCGGCGCATGCAGCGCTTGTGGCGCGTGGTCTCGGCAAGCCGTGCGTGGTTGGCGCCGATCAGATAAAGCTCAACAGCGCCGAAAAAACCTTCGTGGCAAATGGTGTGACCGTCCACGAAGGCGACGTCATCACCGTGAACGGCACGACTGGCGAAGTCATTCTTGGTCAGGCCCCCATGGTGGATGCCGAGCAGACAGCCGAACTTGCGACCCTGCTTGGTTATGCAGACGGCATTCGCCGTCTCGGCGTGCGTGCCAATGCAGACACGCCCGCGAATGCCCACAAGGCACGTGCTTTTGGTGCAGAGGGCATTGGCTTGTGTCGCACGGAACGCATGTTCAACGACCCCGAGCGTCTGCCCCTCATGCAGGAGATGGTCATCGCGGCTTCGCTCGAAGAGCGCACTCCCGCCCTCGAGAAACTGCTTCCCATGCAGCGTGACGACTTCGAGAAGATCCTTGAAGCCATGGATGGTTTCCCCGTTATCATCCGTCTGCTCGATCCGCCCCTCCATGAGTTCCTGCCCCAGATAGACCGACTCACTGAAGAAATGGCCGAGGCAGAGACGGCTCACGACGAAGCGCGCATCACCTATCTGCAGAAGGTCATTAAGCGGTACAACGAGCTGAAGGAGTTCAACCCGATGATCGGGTTCCGCGGCTGCCGCGTCGGAATCGTGTATCCCGACATCTACCAGCTGCAGGTCCGTGCAATCGCCGAGGCAACTGCCACGCTGGTCAAGCGAGGATTGCACCCGATGCCCGAGATCATGCTCCCCCTTGTTGGCCACGTCAATGAGATCAAGGTGCTCAAGCCCCTGGTCCAGGAACAGCTCGACAAAGTGTTCGAGCGCGAGGGCGTTAAGGTTACTGTGAAGATCGGCACCATGGTCGAAGTTCCCCGTGCCTGCTTGACTGCAGACGAGATCGCCGAGTACGCCGAGTTCTTCAGCTTCGGGACCAACGATCTTACTCAGACGACCTTTGCCTACAGCCGTGATGATGCCGCTGGAACCTTCTTGCCCGCCTACCTTGATGCCAAGATCCTGAACGTTGATCCCTTCCAGAGCATTGATCAGAAGGGCGTAGGCAAGCTTGTGCGCATCGCTGTAGTTCTTGGCCGCCAGACGAACCCCAAGATTGAAATTGGTATCTGCGGAGAGCACGGCGGCGACCCCGATTCCATCGAGTTCTGCCATCTGTCTGGTCTAGACTACGTCTCCTGCTCGGCACCGCGAGTCCCCATTGCGCGCCTTGCAGCTGCGCAGGCTGTCATCAAGAACAGGCCGGCCACCAGCTAGCCCAGAGTTCTCATACATGCTACCTATCACGAACTACAGAGATAGGGAAGGAAGGCTGCTCTCTCAGGGAGCAGCCTTTGGCATTGCCAGCAAGGGACGAGTCTTGCCCGAAGGCGATGACGCCATCCGATCCCCATTCCAGAAAGACCGCGACCGCATCATTCACTCGAGGGCATTCCGCAGGCTCCAGTACAAGACACAGGTGTTCATGGCACCCAAGGGCGACGAGATACGTACGAGGCTCACACATACCCTCGAGGTCGCGCAGCTGTCGCGCTCTGTATGTGACGCTCTCGGTCTCAACGAGGACCTCGTCGAAGCGATTGCACTGGGACACGACCTTGGTCATGCACCATTCGGACACACTGGAGAAGCTGTCCTGGATGTAAAGTTGAAGAGTATTGACCCTGGTTTGGGATTCGAACACGCACTACAGAGCCTCCGCGTGGTCGACACCCTCGAGCGCCGTGAGCGTGGACACGGTGACGTGCTCTTTGGACTCAATCTCACCTATGAGACCCGCAACGGCATCGCCTCTCACAGCAAGGGGCTTGAAGAAATGAGCAAGCTCGAGGACATGCAGAACCCACAGACTCTGGAGGGACAGATCGTGCGACTCTGCGACCGGGTCGCCTATGTCAACCACGACCTCGATGACGCCATACATGCAGGGATCATCGATATAACCGACGTCCCGACGATGACCACGGAGGCACTGGGCAGCTTCTATTCGCAACGCCTCGATACGATGGTACTGGACATCATCCGGTCCAGTTCCATCGCAGGAGAGATCGTCATGAGCCGACCCATACAAGAAGCCATGGACGGCCTGATGCTGTTCCTGAAAGACACGGTGTACATGCATTCGGAACCAAAACGCGAGGAAGGGAAGGCACGTGACCTGCTGTCTCGCATTTTCGACTTTTGCATGGAGGACGTGAGGCGTATGGAACCCTATCTGCGAGAACACCCCATGACCTGCGAGTCAAATGATCCGGTTTCCATGTTCCGTGGAGACCTCCAGGGCACGGCACGGATCGTGACGGACTATATTGCCTCAATGACGGACCGTATGGCGCTCAAGGTAGCAACAGACCTGGTGATGCCGCACATCTACGTCTAGCCAGACTTCGAGAACCGATTGCGGTTTTTATGTGAGGAGGCCGGGAACGATTCCGGCCTCCTCTTTCGTATACCTAGATGGTAATCACCCACATATGGAATACAAAGAATACATCGCCGACATAGGCACCAAGATTGGCATCCTTGACGTTATAGGTCACTACGTCAAACTGCGCAAACAGGGTCGCAACTATGTGGGCCTCTGCCCTTTTCATCATGAGAAGACGCCGTCATTCACGGTCAGTCCTGACAAGAACATGTTTTACTGCTTTGGCTGCAAGGTATCCGGAGACATGCTGACGTTTGTGCGCAAGGTGCATAACGTGTCACTTCCAGAGGCAATCGAGATCGTGTCCAAGGAGTTCCATGTCGAACTGCCGCCATGGCATATGTCCACAGCGGCGTCACGGGAGCGTCAGGAGCTCCTGCAAACGCTCAAGCTTGTCGCGACTGCGTTCGCTGCTTCGTTGCAGAGCTCTCAAGCAGGTGAGTGCCAGGAGTATGTCAGAAGTCGCGGACTCAGTTCTGAGACAGTGAAGCACTTTTCTCTTGGCTACTGCCCCCGCAATACGGACAGCCTCGTCAAGTGGTGTGCGGAACACGGGATTGATGAGGATAACCTCGCACGCACCGGCATCGTACAACGGCATGAAGGGCACTCGTTCTCACCTTTTGCCCACCGACTGATGTTCCCAATCTGGGACAGCATCGGCAATATCATCGCATTTGGTGGACGGGCCATCGATGGGTCGATGCCAAAGTACACGAACAGCCCCGAGACTCCACTTTTCGCCAAGAGAAGGACGCTTTACGCGCTCCCTCTGGCTGAGCCGTCCATACGTGAAACCGGGACGGCTGTCGTCGTCGAAGGGTACATGGACGCTATCGCTCTCCACGCCGCAGGCTTCACCAATGTCGTTGCCTCGCTTGGTACGGCATTCACAGAAGAACAGGGTACCCTGCTGAGACGGAGCGCCTCTCGCGTTCTGCTCAATTTTGACAGTGACGAAGCCGGCCAGCGTGCTGCTCGACTTGCACTCTCTATAGCCGACCGAACCGGGCTGGACGTAGCCGTGGTGAGGGTCAAGGGAGCAAAGGACCCTGACGAACTGCTGCGAGAACCGGGGGGAAAGGCTCAGTACCAAGCCGCTCTTGACCAGGCGACATCTGTGGGCGATTTTCTGCTCGACGCTGCCGTCGTGGGCAGAGACATGAATTCAGTAAGCGATCGAAGGGCATTTGTGCAAGAAATGATGGAGTCCGTGGACGACATGCAGGACTCACTGCTTAGAACTCAGCTCCTTACCCAGATTGCTCACAGGGTCAACGTTCGTGAGGAAGAGGTTCTCGCAATCTACCGCAAGGGCCGCACGCACGCTGAACAGCCTGCGGTCACTGATCCGTGGAGACTCCCACGCAAGAGCCTCGGACACTCCAGGATTCCCACCGGGGGGTCTCTGCAGAGCATGCGCTCCATGCTTGAGCAGGAAGTCGTCCATGGCCTGATACACAATCTCGACCGGCTTTCGGAGCTCTCGCCACTCCTCGACGGACTGTCGTTGCAGGACGAAGCCTGTCAGGAGATTCTCAGCGTACTGCGCCGCGAAACCTCCGGGGAGGCGGCTCTAGTGCCCTCGCTGGTTGCACAACTCGGACCGGAAGCTGCTGCCCTGGTTGGTCGATGGAGTCTTGAAGAACACAAGCTAAGCTATCAGGGAGTGAAAGATGCAGCCAGCAGGCTGCGATCGGGGTCGTCTGCCGTGACACCGGGAGATGGCTCGATAGCCCATGAAAGGGGTGGATGATGGCAGATAGGAAGAAGGCGGTACGCAAGACCGAGGTTCAGAAAGAGGCTCATCCGGCCAAGGCGGTACGCAAGACCGAGGTTCAGAAAGAGGCTCATCCGGCCAAGGCGGTACGCAAGACCGAGGTTCAGAAAGAGG
>Ga0209538_1001357_pt1 | contig 12984 bp, 10 predicted proteins | sample BarGraNGADG00211_2_FD_184492 | JGI IMG/M metagenome (GOLD analysis project Ga0209538, IMG submission 184492) | Arctic peat soil microbial communities from Barrow, Alaska - Barrow Graham LP Ref core NGADG0004-211 (SPAdes) (version 2) | ecosystem: Environmental > Terrestrial > Soil > Wetlands >... | reverse complement strand
TGCACATCGCCTTGACCTGGTCGAGCTTGCCCTCGGGCAGCGAGCCGGTGTCGGCCATGAGCCGGCCGATGACCGTGCTCTTGCCGTGGTCCACATGACCGACGGCGACGATGTCCAGGCGCTCGAGGTCGGCGGACATGACGGGGGTGTCCGGGGTCGGCGTGGCGTTGTCGGAGGCCTGGGTGCTCACATGTACCCCCCGCGGCGCAGCGACTCGAGGCCGCCGCCGTCGTCCTTGTCCTGGGCGCGGCCGCTGCGCTCGGCGATGTTCGAGAACTTGCCGCTGCGCAGCTCCTCGATGATCTCCTCGACGTTGCGCGCCGTCGACTGGACCGGGGTCGTGCACGGCCAGCAGCCGAGCGAGCGGCAGCGGATCCCTTCGCCGTTGTCGAAGTAGAGCGACGTGACGGGGATGTTCTCGCGCTCGATGTACTCCCACACGTTGAGCTCGGTCCAGTCGAGCAGGGGGTGCACGCGCACGTGCGTGCCGGGCTCGAAGTCGGTCTTGAAATAGCGCCAGAGCTCGGGCGGCTGGTCGTCGACGTTCCAGTCGTTCTCCACGTCGCGCGGCGAGAAGTAGCGCTCCTTGGAGCGCGAGCCCTCTTCGTCGGCGCGCACGCCGACGATCACGCCGGTGTACGGGGAGAGGTCCTCGTCCTCGACCAGCTTGCCCAGGGTGTGGTCCATGCGCAGCCGCGGCCACTCGCCCGACAGGGTGTGCTTGAGCGCCATCGTCTTAAGGTTCCGGCAGCAGGTGATGCGGTCGACGCAGTCGTCGGGGAAGGTCTGCTTCTCCTTGAGCGCCTCGCGGTTCTGCCCGACGACGAGGTTGAGGCGCCACTCGAGCGCGAGCTTGTCGCGGTACTCGATCATCTCGGGCATCTTGTACGCGGTGTCGATGTGCACCAGCGGGATCGGCACGTGGCCGAAGAAGGCCTTGCGCGCGAGGTGCAGCAGCACGGTGCTGTCCTTGCCGATCGACCACAGCATGCAGACATTGCCCAGCGAGCGATAGGCCTCGCGCAGGATGTGGACGCTCTTGGCTTCGAGGGTCTCGATCTGGTTCACGAGGCGGCTCCCTTCGGCCCGCTGCGCTGGTGCAGCCCGCACTCGCGCTGCTCGGCGCTCTCCCACCACCAGCGCCCGGAGCGGGCGTCCTCGCCGGGCGCCACCGCGCGCGTGCACGGCGCGCAGCCGATGCTGGGGAAGCCGGCGTCGTGGAGCGGGTTGTAGGGCACGTCGTGGGCGCGGACGTAGTCCCACACGCGCGCTTCGTCCCACGCCGCCAGCGGGTTGATCTTGACGAGACCGGCGGCGTCGTCCCACTCCACCGGATCGACCTTCTGGCGGGTCGCGCCCTGGCCGCTGCGCAGGCCGCAGATCCAGGCGTCCAGCTCCGTTTGCGCGCGGCGCAGCGGCCTCACCTTGCGGATCTCGCAGCAGCGCTTGCGCGCCTCGATGCTGTCGCGGAACAGGTTGACGCCGTCGCGGTCGACCATCTCTTCGACCTCGCCGGCGGCGGGGAAGTACGCGTGGAGGGTCACGCCGTAGAGCTTGCTGGTGCGGTCGATCAGGTCGTAGGTCTCGGGATAGAGGCGGCCCGTGTCGAGCGTGAAGATCGGGATGTCGAGCTTGGCCTCGGCGATCATCGCTGTAAGCACCTGGTCCTCGAGACCCAGGGAAGAGGCGAAGGCGACGCGGCCGGGAAAGCGCCCCGCCGCGTCGGCAAGCACGTCTTCGGCACCGGCGCCCTCGAGCTCGGCGAGCAGGGCGGTCACGGTCTCCGGCTGCGTCATGGAGTCACTCCTGGTCTCGTGGGCGGTGTGTCAATGCAAATCACTAAGAGAACAAATAATAGGATTGCATACTACGACGAAGCCGGTGGCGGCGCAAGCCGGAGTGGGGGGTGGGGTCGCGGGAAGGCTGAGGCGTCTGATGCAGCCGGCGCGGGGAAACGCGGCCGTCCCGCGAGGCTCCGTGGCCGAGAGGGGGAAATACCGACGCCTAGCAACACACCCGGATGTGAGGCGGCCCGAAGGGATGGGCAGGACATGGCGCTCGCGCCGTGGGCCCGAGGACCACTCCGGCCCGTATTTGACTCCCGCACATCCGGACCACACGCCCGGCGGGATGGCCGCCGCCGGCCTCTCCCTAAGCAGCCCTGAGGAATGCGAGCGCAGACTCCAGGGATGATCCCGGCTCAACGAAGCTTGACTCGTAACTCGTCCAGAGAAGCCTGGCACCCTCCGAGGGCCTCAGACCGTGTGCCCGCATCACGATTTCGAAGAGACACATGGCGTCCTTGCCATGAACGAGTTCTCTGTCAGGAATCAAAGAATAGGCGATCTCGACTTCCGAAAGGCGATCCATTATTGGAGTCAGTCCTGTCAGGCTCATATCCGCATTCTGAAGGAGCGCACCGACATAACCTCGATAGTCGACACTCAGCCGGCCTTGCGCAAAGTGGACATGGCCCTTCTTCTTCGTCGACTGGAAAGGAAGTCTGAGGCCATCTAGCTCCGACATGAGTCGGATGGTGCCTAGGCGGCGACCGTGTTGAGTCAGCCACGTCATGAGATCGGTCGCTGCGATGCTCTCGGTTCCCACACCAAGGCGAAGTACCTTGTCGACACACTCAAGGCGCAGTACGTAGCCCTCGATATCTCGATGATCCGTCAGCCATACACGTGAAGGAACAACGCGACCCAACACGCGATCACAATCCGCGTCGGCAAAGCACATGATCCTCACGTCGCGGTCGACAAGTAGTTGAGCAAACCGCAGCAGGCGGCCCCGCTCCCCTCCCAGTGGAACGTCCGGAATGTCCACGGAGGCAATCTCTCGCACTGATGCATCCTGGTCCACTCCGCCCCCGAGAAGCCACTGCAGGAACAGGCGATCCTTCTGTCCTTCGACGTAGAGCTCCCGACGAGCAGGGTCCATGAGATGAGCCATGATGACTGCCTCTGGATGTCGCCTCAGGCAGGCCACATCAATGCAGCTCAATCATGGCTTCAGGATACGCAGCTGCCATGTCAGGTGAATGCGTTGCGAAAATGAACAAAGGCTCAGCATTTGATGCGCACTCGAGCAGCGCCGGGAGCAAGCGCCGCTGCCAGCCGATATGCATGGACATCTCCGGCTCGTCAATGGCAATGATAGTGCCTCGTCTCTTTGTAGTAAGCGCCGCAACCATGAGGAACAGCAGGTGGTACTCGCCTGAGCTCAACTGAAGTTCTTCAAGTGCCTCGCCGGCTGGCGATTCGATGAGAATACCCTGACGAGACTCGATCGTTACTCGCTTGTGAGAGAAGAAGGAATTCATCAGTCGTTCAAATGTGACGAGGCGGTCCGCAACCAGAGCGCGTTCGGCAGCGCGCGATCCCAGTAGCTCGACGTAGGAGCCGAGGACAGTCAAGGCCTGCGTTCGCCTCGCGCCATCGTCTCGCGACAAGTCGTGGAGTATGCTCATCATCTGATCGTAGTCCCAGCGATCTGGCCCTAGCCCGAACCGCTCCGTGTCGAGATCCTGCTGGTGTATGCGCTCAAGCGTGGCTCGCAACGTGGACACGTCGTAGTTTGGAGCCTCTCCGCTCCTCAGCCGCTCAACAATCCGGGGAAAGAGATCCGGCTCAGTCGTGGAGAAGAAAGTTCTGTAATTGACTTGCGCCTCCCTGATAAAGCCACGCACCCGATCGGCCAGGCTCGCTGAACGCAGTGGGGCGCGCGCCTTCGGGTTCTTGCGAAGCACGCGACCTGGCAGGGAGCGAACTTGGTGTCGCTCCATAGCCAGAAGCGTCTCCTCAAGTTCGTCTCCTTGTGGTTGCAGAGTCCGCAGCCTCTCCGTGTCGATGAATTCGAAGGCGATATCTTCGGTCTTTGCGAAGAACGTCTGTCGGAACTCGTCGACGCTTAGCACCTGTTCGCGGTCATCGCGATCGACCGGTCCCGACTTCTCCATGCTGAGCATGACGACCATGTCGCGGTAGGACACTGAGAGATGGGCCGGCTGGGAGTCCGTAACACGCTCAACGAGAAGGTGCTCACTCGTGTCGAACTCCAAGTCGCATGTGGCAAATGGGACGTGACGAAACGGATCAAAGTCGAGTCTCAGCATGCCATCAAGCATCCGCAACACAGTGGTCTTGCCGACGCCATTCAAACCGTGCAGCACCACTACGGCAGGCTCCGTGGACTCGTCACCGGGCACCGGAAACGGGATTACGTGATTCAAGTCGCCGAATAGCCCAACTACCTCAAATCTCTTTAACTGCATCATGCCTCCCGTGGAGTTGTGATAAGACCCGGCATCTGCGGTTGCGGTGTCTGCAATCGCCGGCGTCCGCGCGAGCAAGTGTTGACAGGCCCCATGCCACCAGTGCGCCCATCTGCAACGACCGGCGAAATCGCGCTCTAGACACCGAGCGCCTCCCCGCGAATCTGCTCGTACACCTGTTTCATGAGGTAGCGGCTCACGGCGCCGCGGAACTCCGGGTTGTCGAGGAACTTGGCGGTGATCGCCTCGTTCTGATCCATGCGGTCGATGAACAGGCTCTCCAGCTGCTTGTCGAAGACCAGCTTGAAGGCCTCGAGCGGGTTGGCCGTCGCCGCCTGCTGGAGCTGCTCGTCGGCGACGGCCTCCTCGCGGATCTGGCTGAAGAAGAGCTCGTCGGCCTCGGTGAAGGCGGTGCCAAAGCGCTCGTTGATGATCTCGATGAGGGTGGACAACTCCACCTTCTCCTCGCTGACCACGGCGGTGCCGACCTCGGTGGGACCGTCGAGCGGCTCGGGCTGGTCGGGCTGCAGCTCGATCTGCCCCTCGCTGATCTTCTGCAGGCGGTAGTACTTCAGCGAGACCTCGTCGTCGAAGCGGTACTGCGGGCCGCCGGTGCGGCGCGGCAGCTTGGGGATGAGGAAGCGCACGTAGGAGTAGAGCTTCTCGAGGTCGCTGTCGCCGTAGGGGATGACCTGCGAGAGGAAGGCGTAGAGGTTGCGGAAGGCGACGAGCCGGCCGCGGAACTCCTCGCACTCCTCGGCGCCGTGGTCGGTCTTGCTGCGCTCCGCGAACCGCTGCGCCGCCTTGTCGAGCCAGGCGTTCATCTTGGCGTGGTCGCCGGGCGTCTGCGTGCTCGTTGGCCGGAAGAACACGCCGCAGAAGCCTTCGACTTCCTCGAGGTAGTAGATCTGCGCCGCGTTGAGCTCGGCCTGCAGCGCGTAGAGCTGGTCGGGCTCAGCACGCTCGCCAACCTCGGTGACCTCGTAGTAGGGCTGGAAGGAGCGGTGGATCTCCTCCGCGTCGTTGATGAAGTCGAGAACGAAGGTGTCCTCCTTGCCCGGGGCGGTGCGATTGAGGCGTGAGAGCGTCTGCACCGCCTGCACGCCGCTGAGGCGCTTGTCGACGTACATGGTGTGCAGGAGCGGCTGGTCGAAGCCGGTCTGGTACTTCTCGGCGACGAGCAGCACCTGGTAGTCATCGCCGGCGAACTTGTCCGGCAGCTGCTTCTCTTTGATGCCCTCGTTCATGCCGACCTCGGTGTAGCTGAGGCCGGCCACGTCGGGGTCGATGACCTCGCCGGAGAATGCGACGAGTGTCTTGATGTCGGTGTAGCCGTGGTCGGCCAGGTAGGCATCGAAGGCCTGCTTGTAGCGCACGGCGTGCAGGCGTGAGCTGGTCACGACCATCGCTTTGGCACGCTTGCCGATCTTGTGGCGCGTGTGGGTGCGGAAGTGCTCGACCATCACCTCGGTCTTCTGGGCGACGTTGTAGGGGTGCAGGCTCATGTAGCGGGCGAGCGCCTTGGCGGCCTGCTTCTTCTCGACCTCGGGGTCGTCCTCGATCGCCTTGATCAGGCGGTAGTAGGTCTTGTAGGTCGTGTAGTTGGCGAGCACGTCGAGGATGAAGCCCTCCTCGATCGCCTGGCGCATGCTGTAGAGGTGGAAGGGCACGGGCTTGGCGTCGGGGCCGGGGCGGCCGAAGACCTCGAGCGTCTTGTACTTGGGCGTCGCCGTGAAACCGAAGAAGGAGAGGTTCTGCTGCTGGCCGCGGGCGGCCATGGCCTTGATGACCTCTTCTTCGTAGTCATGAAGGCTATCTCCCGCGGCCTCCTCGGCGGCCTGCTCGGCCACCTGCGCGCCGGCGAGCACGTCCTTCATCTTCTTGGCGCTCTCGCCGCTCTGCGAGCTGTGTGCCTCGTCGACGATCACAGCGTAGCGGCGCTTGGGGAGCTCGCCGATCTTCTCGGTGACGAAGGGGAACTTCTGCAGCGTCGTGATGACGATCGGCACGCCGGCCTCGAGCGCCTCGGCGAGCTGGGCCGAGTTCTCGTCGATGCGCTCAACGACGCCCTGCTTGTGCTCGAACTGGTAGATGGTGTCCTGGAGCTGCTTGTCGAGCACGCGGCGGTCGGTGACGACGACGACGGAGTCGAAGATCTTCACGTCGTCGCCCGAGTGTAGGCTCGCGAGCCGGTGCGCGAGCCAGGCGATGGAGTTGCTCTTGCCGCTGCCGGCCGAGTGCTGGATGAGGTAATTGCGGCCGGCGCCCTGCCCGCGTGCGTCGGCCTCGGCCTTGCGCACGCAGTCGAGCTGGTGGTAGCGCGGGAAGATCATCGTCTCGCGCTTGACGGTCTTGGCGCCGAGCTTCTTGTCGTCGGCCTGCAGGTGGAGGAAGCGCGCGAGGATGTCCATGAGGCTGTCGCGCGCCCACACCTGCTCCCAGAGGTAGGCGGTCTTGTAGCCGTCAGGGTTCACTGGGTTGCCGGCGGCGGTTCCGTTACCGCGGTTGAAGGGCAGGAAGCGCGTCCCCTTGAGGTTCAGTTTGGTGGTCATGTGGACCTCGTCGGGGTCGACCGCGAAGTGCACGAGGGCGCGCAGCTTGAAGCGGAAGATCATCTCCCCGGGGTCGCGGTTGGTCTTGTACTGCCAGACGGCGTCGTGCCAGGTCTGGCCGCTCATCGGGTTCTTGAGCTCGGCGGTGACGACGGGCAGGCCGTTCAGGCTGAGGACGAGGTCGATGGAGCTCTCGCTGGCGGGGCTGTACTTGACCTGACGGGTGACGGTGAGCCGGTTCGCCTCGTAGAGCGCCTGCGTCTCGGGGTTCATGCCGTGAGCGGGGGCGAAGTAGGCGAGGTGGAGCTGCTTGCCGTAGCACTTGAAGCCGTGGCGCAGTACGTCGAGTGAGCCGCGCGCCGCGAGAGCGCCCAGGAGGTTGTCGAGGACCGTGGACTGAGTCTGCGGGCCAAGGAGGCCTTCGAGCTTGGCCCACCTCTTGGGCTGCGAGCCGCGCAAAAAGGCGAAGAGCTCGCCGCGGTCGAGGGCCAGCTCGCGGTCGAACGCCTCGGAGTCGCCCTTGAGAAAGCCGCCATGGGTGAGCAAGCTCTCTTCGATGGCGGCCTCGAACGCGATCTCCTTGTGGTCGGCCGGCATCAGCTCGCCTCCTGGCGATAGGTACGCACGTCGATCTGGCCAGTGACGGCGGCGGTGATGAGGGCGGAACGGTACTCCTTGAGACGGTTGCTTGCAGCCTCGATGGTAGCGACCAGAGAGTCGATGCGAGCGGTCTCAGAATCCAAGTGACGGACAATTGCAGCCTGTTCGCGCATCGGGGGGAGGCCGAGCTGTATTCGGACCATCCTTGTCAGCCCAAGGTCGTTGTTGGTGGCGCCCCTCGTGTACAGCTGAGACTGGCCATAGCACGCAGCGCCGTTCAGCGCGTACGCGAGAAAGAACGGATTCACCAGCTCTTTGCGTAGCTTCAGAACGGCGACATGCACCCAGACCTGGAATGGCTCGTCGAAGTCGACTGCCCTTGCGATTCCCGTGGTCCCGCCCTTCGTGTACAGGACATCGCCGCGCTTCGGCACAACTTTCCTAGAGAAGAGCTCGAAGTCATCGGCCGATATGCACTCGGCATCCGCGAAATGCCAGCCGTCAACTCCGATGTTGCGAGTCGAGAGAAAGAGAATCCCGTCCTGCACGTACTCCGGCGAGTAGTGAGGGCCGTCGGAGACCTCGCGACTTAGCCGCCCCAGATGCAGCGAATCCCAATGGGCAGGCATTTCGGGCAGGAACACTGAGCCGGAGTCCTTCATCGATGCGTCGGGTTCGTGACCCTTGGTGACGGCGTGGCTGATGAGGGAGGTGCGCTTCTCCTGCAGCAGCTCAATCAGCCGCTGCTTCTTCGCCACCCGCGCATCGATCTTCTCCGTCTCGCGGTCGAGGAAGTCGGCGATGGCGCGTTGCTCTTCGTTTGGTGGCGCAGGCATCTGCATGCTGGCGTACTTCTGGCCGTTCACGTTCCCGATCGTCGACTGGATCACGGACACGCGAAGCCAGTCGGTGAACGAGAGGGACTTGGTGAACCAGAAGGCGTACCTGGGAACAAGCCGGGGTCCAGGAATGAAGCGGACCAGGTAACCAGCGTACGCACATGGACCGTCCCGCCTCGAATCGAAGCAGAGAGAGCGACCCAGAGTCCCGCTCCTAGACAGAAGCAGGTCGCCGTGCTGCAGCATGTAGTCCGCCGCCGCCTCATCGGTCACGTACACGGCGCCCTCGGCGGTGACATCACCGTCATCTGTGATGTCAGTGGTCCTGAGAAAGCGGACGCCATCATCAGCGTAGGTTTCAGCCGCCTCATTGGCTCCGTACAGCGCCGAACGCAGGCACAGTCGCTTCAAGGGGAGCACACGCCAGTGGCTCGGCAGCGCGGTGACATGCGGAACACCGGAGTCGGTGTACTCCCCATAGGCCGTCCGATTGAGAACGGTAGCTGCCGAGCTGGCTTCAGCGGCATCGCGAACTCTCACTCGTCGTCCTCTCCCTCGCCCAGTTCGACGAGCTCGTGCGACGTGCGCCGCACGCCGACGCCGTTCTCTACGAGAAGGCCCACGAGCTGTTCGCCGTTCATGAGCGCGACCGGCGTAGCGTCGGAGCGCGCCGCTTCCTCGCGGGCGGCGGGGCTGAAGTCACTGGTCGTGATGATCAGCCCCTGCTCGTGGGCGCCAAGGCTGCCGCGGAGCTGCTGCACCTCCTGGCGCTGCACGTTCTTCTTCCACCGCTTCACCTGCACGGCCATGCGCGTGTGGATCACGTCGCCGACCACCAGGGTGCCGCGCACGTCGATGCCGCCGTCCTTGCTGATCGGCGTGACGGCGACTTTCTCGAAGTTGAGGTCGCCGAGGAGCCGGCCGATGAGTTGCTCGAACTCCTCGGGTGGCATCGTGGCGAGCTGCTTGTGCAGCTCCTTGCGCACGTGCTTGTTGTGCTGCTCGATCTGGTGCGCGAGGCCGGTCTTGGTCCAGCGCGACAGGCCGAACAGGCCACGGCCCTGCTTCACGAAGCGGGGCACCTCGCCGCGGCGCGTCTTGCGCTGGATCTCACTGAGGATCTGCGAGTACATCGTGGCCTCGGGCGTGCGGCCCTTAGTCGCGAGCAGGCCGAGGTCGAGCGCGCGCTCCGTCAGCTCACGGTAGTGCATGGGGCGGGCGTCGGGCTGCGACTCTAGCACGCGCTCGGCGGCGTCGGTGAAGCTGAGAGTCGACTGCTGCGGCTCGGGAGGGAGTTGGGCGGGCTGCACTTCGGCGCGCTGCAGACGGGCTGCCTGGCGGCGCGGCGGTGCTGGCGTCGAGGTCGGCGCATCGGTGGCCGCAGGGTTCAGCCCGAAGGTCGCCTTGTCGGTGCGCACGAAGCGCGAGGCTGTGCCCTTCTTCTTGAGGTCCACGCAGAGCCGCGCATGCACGGTGGCCTCCGGGGTCTTGCCGGCCGTCACCCACAGGGTCTGTTCGAGCATGCGGCGCGTGATCTCCTCGCAGCGCAGCGGCTCTCCCGCCTGCAACAGGACGTTGTAGGCGGCCTCAAGGGCGCTCAGCTTCTTGGGCTGGGAGTCCACGTCTACTCCCTTCTGGGGAGGCCGGCGGTCGGCGGTGTCGCCGGCCTGTTCATGCGACCGCCTTCGCCGCGAACGTCATCCTTCGCCGCCGCCGAAGCTCTTCCCTCAGGCGGCCGCGGACGCCAGACTGAAGGCCGCCGCGACGAACTCGTCGCGCGCTCCCTGGCCACCGACCGAGCAAAGGTGTACCCTTGGTACCAAAGACCACTTCTACACCCGTTGCTCCGGGAGGTACCCAGATGGCGCCTGAATGGGACTACGACAGACGCGTGAAGGAGGGCGACTTCGGCGACGCCGAGTCCGTCACCGCCAAAGAACTGCGCGCCAACCTGGCGGAGATCCTCAACCGCGTCGCCTTCGGCGGCGAGCAGATCGTGGTGAAGCGACACGGCAAGCCCTTCGTCGCCATCGTCGCGACCTACGATCTGCAGGCCTGCCAAGCGCTCGAGGACTACGGCGACGCCGAGGAATACGAGCGCATGAAGGCCAGCGGCGAGCTCGATGAGCCTGGCATCCCTTGGGAGGACGTGAAGAAGGACTTGGGGCTGTGAGGAGGGCGCTTGGACTACCGGGTTGAACTCAAGCCGGCGGCCAAGCGCCAAGCCGCACGCCTGCCTCATCCGACGCAGGTCGCACTCAGTGGGCTGGTCGTGAGGCTGCAATCTGAACCGCGCTTCAGAGGTGTCGTGCCTGTGAAGGCCATTCCGGGGTCGCTGCGGGCACGACTCGGTGACTACCGCGTGATCTTCGAAGTCGATGACGCCCGGCGCCTGGTCACTATCACGCGCATCGCGAGGCGGGACAGGGCATACAGGCCGTAGCGGCATCTCGTGCCCCTTGGCTGTGCTCACCGGTCTCTCTCCAGCGACTCCGCGCCGCTCCCCGTGATCTCGCCGAGCATCTGTACGATCTCGGTCTCGAGCGCCCTGATGTCGGCCTCGATCTCGGCGAGCGGCCGCGATGGCACGTACTTGTAGAAGTAGCGGTTGAAGTTGATCTCGTAGCCGACCTTGGTCTTGGCCTCGTCGACCCAGGCGTCGGGCACGTAAGGCAGCACCTCGCGGGCCATGTACGCGCCGAAGTCCTCGCCGAGCGGCACGTTTTCGGTGTCGCGCAGCTCGGCGTCCGGCTCGGCGCGGCCCTTGGCGTCGAGGCAGACGGAGGCCGTCTCGTCACGCTCGGAGAGCGAGGTCAAGACGGCCTTCCTGGGCGGCGCATCGAGCTTGAGGCCGGCGGCCTGGGCGGCGCTCTTCAGCGCCGCCTCGAACGCCGGCCGTTCCATCCACGTCTCGCCCAGCATCCCGCGCAGCATCGCCAGCACGGCCTCCGGTTCCTTCACCTTCTGCCAGGCCTTCTCGACTTGCAGCTGCTCGAGCCGTTCCTCGCTCACCGCGAAGTTGAGCTTGAGCGGCCGCTCCACGGTTATCTTGCGGTAGCCGAAGGCCTCGTTGGCAAAGATCTTGCAGTGCTCGCCCTCCGCGAACTCGCCGTAGATGCGCGTGATCTCCTCGATGTGCTCGTCGCTCAGCTCGTTGCGCTTGTTGCCGAGGCTCTTGCGCATCTTCTTGCTGAAACCCGTCGCGTTGATGAGCTGCACCTTGCCCTGGCGCTCCGGCCGCTTGCGGTTGGTCACGATGCAGAAGTACGTGCTGATGCCGGTGTTGTAGAAGAGCTGGTCGGGCAGCGCCACGACGGCCTCGAGCCAGTCGTTCTCGATGATCCAGCGGCGGATGTTGCTCTCGCCCGATCCGGCGTCGCCGGTGAACAGCGGCGAGCCGTTGAAGACGATCGCCAGGCGCGAGCCCTCGGGCTTCATCTTGCTGATCATGTGCTGCAGAAAGAGGAAGGAGCCGTCATTGATGCGCGGCAGGCCGGCGCCGAAGCGGCCGTCGAAGCCGAGCGAGTCGGCCTCGTCGCGGATGAAGCGCTCCTGCGGCTTCCACTCCACGCCGAAGGGCGGGTTGGCGAGCAGGTAGTCGAAGCGCTGGCCGGCGAGGCCGTCGGCGGTGAAGCTGTCGCCGAACTTGACGTTCTCGAGGTTCTGGCCCTTCATCATCAGGTCGCTTCCGCAGATCGCATACGACTCGGGGTTGTACTCCTGGCCGTAGCACTCGAGGCGCGCCTGCGGGTTGAGCTCGCGCAGGTAGTCCTCGGCCACGCTGAGCATGCCTCCGGTGCCGCAGGCCGGGTCGCAGAGGGTGCGCACGATGCCGAGTTTGGTGAGCGCCTCGCCGTCGGGCTCGAAGAGCAGATTGACCATCAGACGGATGACCTCGCGCGGCGTGAAGTGGTCGCCGGCCGTCTCGTTGGCGGCCTCGCTGAACTTTCTTACCAGCTCCTCGAAGACGTAGCCCATCTCGACGTTGCTCACCGCGTCGGGGTGCAGGTCGATCTCGGCGAACTTCTTGACCACCAGGTAGAGGCGGTCGGCCTTGTCGAGCTTCTCGATCTCGGCCTCGAGCCCGAAGTACTCGATGATCTCGCGCGCGCGGATGCTGAAGCTGGCGGTGTAGTGCTGCAGGTTGGGGGCGATGTTGGCGGGGTCGTCGGTGAGCTTCGGAAAGTCGAGTTTGCTGGTGTTGTGAAAGGCTTGCTTGGCGGTGTGGTTGAGCACGGGCTCGATGTTGGCGAGCTGGCCGCCCTTGAGGCTCTCGTGCTTGGCCAGCACAGCCGCCTTGGTCGGCTCGAGCACACAGTCGAGGCGGCGCAGCACAGTGAGCGGCAGGATCACGCGGCCGTACTGGGCGGGCTTGTAGGGGCCGCGCAGAAGGTCGGCGACACTCCAGATGAAGCTGACCTTGTCGCCGAAGCCGTTCACGATCGGTGCCCCTCCTGTCGCGCGCTGACTGCGGAGTCACTCAGCGACATGATTCGTTGTCATTCTATCTATCCACACGGACGCCACGCCGAGTGCCCGCACGAGCGGCCGCAGTCGTCGCTAGGCTGAAGTTACCCCCGCCGGCCCCCACTGATCCAGCCCCTGTGCAGGGGAAAGATGAACTAGAGCGGGTGGCGTTGCTGTCTACTTGAAGCGCAGCGGGACGGCGACGCCGAGGAGCTCGAAGGCGCGCCGTTGCAGGGCGGTGGGCTGCGTG
>Ga0209538_1001356_pt1 | contig 12993 bp, 11 predicted proteins | sample BarGraNGADG00211_2_FD_184492 | JGI IMG/M metagenome (GOLD analysis project Ga0209538, IMG submission 184492) | Arctic peat soil microbial communities from Barrow, Alaska - Barrow Graham LP Ref core NGADG0004-211 (SPAdes) (version 2) | ecosystem: Environmental > Terrestrial > Soil > Wetlands >... | reverse complement strand
TCCGCCGCGCGCCATCGGTTGGTATAAGAACCGCTACGGTCATTGGCGGACTATTTTAGGCAATCGGAGCGTGGAAAGCTTGGCTAGCAGCGAGGACGAGAAGCTGCATCCCGGCCACAAAGCGACGATCTATTCTCTGAATTGGCTGCTCTTGGGCGGTTTTGTGAAAATTAAAGGCGAAAATGGCGAAGGGAAGTCGGAACGGGACAGTTTTGCGGGACAAAAAATTTGGCGCCGCGCAATTATTCTGGTGGCCGGCGTGATTATGAATGTTATTTTAGCTTGGTTTTTGTTCAGTTTGGGCTATCTCATCGGCTTACCGCAATCGACCGGCACTGTCGGTAAATACGCGCGCGTCTCTACGCCGGAAGTGGTCATCGCCGAAGTCATGTCCAATACCCCGGCCGCGCAAGCCGGTTTAAAAATTGATGATTTGGTTTTACAGGTGGACGGCGTGAAGATCGGTTCGGAAACAGCTTTGCAGGATGCTATTGCCGCGGACGCTAATAAAGTCGCGACTTTGCTCATCAAGCGGGCCGATAAGGAAATGACTATCACGGTCACCCCGACCGCGAAAGATGGCGGCCGAGCGACCATGGGCGTGGCCATATATTCCGCCGGCTTGGTCAGCTATCCTTTTTTCCCGGCGATTTGGGAGGGGCTGCGGACAACCGGCTTACTGCTGGCGCAAATTGTCTTAGCTCTGGCCGCCTTATTGCATGATTTATTCCTGGGCCATAATGTCGGCGCGCAGTTCGCCGGGCCGGTCGGCATTGCGACCATTACCGGTCAAGCGGCCCGCCTCGGTTTTACTTATCTTCTGCAGTTTGTCGCTCTCTTGTCCCTGAATCTGGCCATCGTCAATATTCTACCGTTTCCCGCTCTGGACGGCGGCCGAATTTTATTCCTGATCATTGAAAAAATCAAAGGCAAGCCGGTCAAGCGGGAAGTGGAAAACATTATCCATAATGTCGGGTTTTTCCTCCTGATTGCCCTGGTGATTTTTATCACTTACCGTGATATAATCAAGTTGTTCTAAGCCCCTTTAATTAATTTATTAAGTCCGCCCCGTTGGCGGAGACCAAAATAATATGCAAATAAGAATTAAAGCGACCAAATTAGAAATGACGGACGCCATCCGCGACTACTGTCAGAAAAAAATGGACATGTTGGATAAATATATCGGCGAGGGGATCCCAGTTATCAACTGCGACGTGGAAGTGGAAAAGACTATCGGCGACCAGCGCAAAGGCGACATTTTCCGAGCCGAAGTGAATTTGGAAGTGCCGCGCGAAATCCTGCGCGTGGAAAAGACGGAGCGAGATTTGTATAAGGCGATTGATAAGGTTAAGGAGCATATGGTCATGGCCATTGAGAAATATAAGGGCAAGCTGCTGGAGAAGAAAAGGAAATAGAAAAATTTAAAGATATAAAGAAAAGCGAAATAAAAAAAGCGAAATAAAAAAAGCGAAATAAAAAAGCCGTCCCCGTTAGGAACGGCTTTTGTCATCTTTTTATATGAGTGTCAATATTTCTTTTCTGCCCAAAGCGTATTATACTAATATTAGAGTCAAAAACCGCCTGAACCTCGGTTTATTTTGACTATTATTAACTAAATTAATTTATGAATCTCTTAAATATCTTCGGCGACGCCAACGCCAAAATCGTCAAAGCCATGAAGCCGACCCTAGACCTCATAAATAGTTATGAGCCGGAACTGCAGAAATTAGACGAAGCCGGCCTGAAAGCCAAGACCGCTGAGTTCAAGGAGCGCTTGGCCAAAGGCGAAACTCTGGATGATCTTTTGCCGGCCGCTTTCGCCGCTATTCGGGAAGCGGCCCATCGCGTTTTAGGCCAGCGGCATTTTGACGTCCAACTAGTCGGCGGCATTGTTCTGCACCGCGGACAGATTGCGGAAATGAAAACCGGTGAAGGAAAAACTTTGGTGGCCACTTTGCCTTTATATTTGAACGCCCTGGCCGGGAAAGGCGCGCATCTCATCACCGTCAACGACTACTTGGCGCGCTTGGGCACTGGTTGGATGGCTCCGGTTTTTTACGCTCTCGGTCTTTCGACCGGCGTCATTGTCCACGAGAACGCTTTTGTCTATGATCCGGAGTATACGGACGAAGAGCAGTATGACGATCGTTTGAAACATTTTAAGAAAATTCCGCGTCGGCAGGCTTATCATTGTGACATCACCTACGGCACGAACAATGAGTTTGGTTTTGATTATCTGCGCGATAATATGGTCTATACCCTGGACCAGACTGTCCAGCGCACGCTGCATTATGCCATCGTGGATGAAATTGATTCTATTTTGATTGATGAAGCCCGGACCCCGCTCATTATCAGTGCGGCGGCCGAGGAATCAACCGATAAATATTTTAAATTTGCGCAAATCGTCCAGCGCTTGGAAGAAAATGAGGATTATAACGTGGACGAAAAAATGCGGGCGGCGACTTTGACCGAAGAGGGCATTAACAAAGTGGAAAAGATTTTAGGCTTGGGCAATATTTACGTGGAAGGCGGTGTCAAAGAGGTCCATCATTTGGAGCAAGCTTTGAAAGCGCGCGTCTTATTCAAGCTGGATAAAGATTATGTTGTTAAGGACGGGGAAATAATTATCGTGGATGAATTTACCGGCCGTCTGATGCCGGGCCGCCGCTACAGCGAAGGTTTGCATCAAGCGATTGAAGCCAAAGAAGGCGTCAAAGTCCAGAAAGAATCGCAGACTATGGCCACCATCACTTTCCAGAATCTCTTTCGCATGTATCAGAAATTATCCGGTATGACCGGAACGGCCGCGACCGAAGCGGAAGAGTTCCATAAAATTTATAAATTAGAAACAATCGTCATTCCGACCAACAAACCGAACGTCCGGAAAGATTTAAATGACTTGATCTATCGCACGGAAACGGATAAGTTCAATGCCGTTATCCGTGACGTTAAAGAGAGAAATGCCAAAGGCCAGCCGGTCCTCATCGGGACAATTTCCATTGAGAAAAATGAAATTTTCGCGGAACTGATGGAGCGCGAAGGCTTGCGGCCGAGCATGTTGAATGCCAAGAACCACCAGAAAGAAGCGGAAATTATCGCCCAGGCGGGGCGTAAAGGAGCGATTACTTTAGCCACCAACATGGCCGGTCGCGGCGTCGATATCATCTTAGGCGGCAATCCGCCGGTCGAGAGCGAACAGGAAGCAGTGCGCCAATTGGGCGGTCTGCACGTGGTCGGTACGGAGCGGCATGAATCACGGCGCATTGATAATCAGCTGCGCGGCCGCGCCGGACGCCAAGGCGATCCGGGTTCGTCCCAATTCTATGTGTCCACGGATGATGATTTGATGCGCATTTTTGGCGGCGAGCGCATGAAAAATTTGATGAAGACTTTACGCGTCCCAGCTGACATGCCGATTGAGAATAAGATGATTTCCAACTCCATTGAATCAGCCCAGAAAAAAGTGGAAGGCAATAATTTTGATATCAGAAAGCACTTAGTGGAATATGACGACGTGATCAACAAGCACCGTACGGCGATTTATAAGCGCCGTCGAGAAATATTGGAAATTGCCGAAGGCGTAACGACGACGGAAGAGCCGGTCAACAAGCCGTTGGAAAATGAAGCGACCCTGATTGTCACTCAGTCGGGGAAAGTGGCGACCCGAAATCTAAGTTCCATCATCTTGGATATGATAAACGCGGAAATAAACGCGGTGGTTAATTTTCATACCGCCAGTGACAACGCGCCGGATTGGAATATCCAGGAAATTTATGAAACGACCCGGACGATCTGGACCGCCGGGGAAGAAATAAAAAATAAATTAGTCGCGCTCGTGCAGAGCAACGAGACGAAAGATAAAATTCGGGAAGAGATCATGGAATATTTGCTGGCCGAAAGCCACGCTAAATATTTAGGTTTGGACGCCAGATTCGCGGCCGCCAACATCCAGTTCCCGGAAGTGGAGAAGGGGATTTTGATCCGCTCCATCGATCAGATGTGGGTGGAACATTTAGAGACGATTGATTATCTGCGCCGCGGCATCGGTTTGCGCGGCTACGGCCAGCGCGACCCGCTGGTAGAATATAAAAAGGAGGCCTATCAGATGTTTCATGACTTAAATAATTTAATCCAGAAGCAAGTCGCTTACGCCATCTTTAAGACCGCCGACGCCTTGGCCGGTGCGGCCGCTCAGGAAATAAGATTATTCGCCGATCAGCCGGCGCAGAAATTGGAGTTCTCCGGTGCGGCCAAAGAGATGCAGAAACAGGCAAGCGGGCGCAATACAATTGATCTGGTCCATGAAAAAGTGAAGGATGAGAGCGGCCATAAGATTGGACGCAATGACCCCTGCTATTGCGGTTCTGGTAAAAAGTTTAAAAACTGCCATGGGAAATAATTATGAATCAGTCGGAACAAAAACAAAAAATAAAAAATATTTACAACAGTTTTTTAGTTAAACTGAACGCTTTAAAGAAACGGCAGTTTGCTTTTTTAAAAAGTTTGCTGGAAAAAAAACAGCAGGCCGATTTAGAAGATATAAGAAAAAACTTTCACTAATAATATGGACGAAGCCAGGGAACAACCAGAAGTAACGTCTTTGGAACAAACCGACGCCAATCGTGAAAACCGGGAAAAACCGGAGAACATTTCTTTAGAAAAAACCGCCGAAGCCGTCCAGGGGCAAATAAGCGCGCAAGCCGAAGAGCTTATCGCCGAAGGTGAGCAGATATTAAGCACCGTTCCTAAAGTTGCCCCAGAGGAAAAACGTGAGTTTTTAGAAATACAAAAAGAAATTACTGATTTAAAAGAAGACACTCAGTCAGAAATTACCAAGAATTTGGAAAGCGGCAAGAAAACGCCGGAAAATTTCAGTCGGGCCGCTAAAATCCTTCGGAATGCGCTCAAGCGTTTGGAGAAAACAGCCGAAGAAGGTTATGTCTTCTCTTATGACCCGATTATGGAGAAGACCAGTCAAGGCAAAGAAATTAAGGTTGACTCGCTGAGCTGGGGTTCGGACGATGGGATTATGACAGAATCTAAATGGCGCGTCGTTTGCGTGGCCACTGATCCGACTGACGGGAAAGTAGTCGGACTGCGCCTGTCAGATATTAGGAAAGATGGAATGACCAAGGACGAAAAAAAGGGTTTTGTAGATAAACTAAAAATTACCGGCGAAATATTAACCCGCTGGCGAGGCGAAGGGATCGCGCCCGCCCTTGATAAAGCTTTCTTAAAAGTGGCGACTCAATACGTCAATTATTATAAGCAAGAGCTTGTAGGAGAATTTCAGTTTAACTGGTCGGTCGAGAATGCCAATCTTAAGCGGCTTAACGAGAAAAAGGAACAGGGTTTGTCCGGTCCGGAGTTAGAAGAATTGGAAGTGGAACAGAAAAGATGGCAGGCGGTCTACGGCGAAGGGGGGAAAATGGGTTTTGAGAAAGTTGGTGAGTATGATTATTCAAGAATCGTGGAACCGCAGATGGAGGAAGGCAAGTCTTATGATTTACAGCCGGTTGACCTGGAAAAATTTAAAAAAATAGAAGCCGCCCTGGAAGAGTGCGCGGAAAAAAATAATTAATATGGATGAAGAAATATTTGAAAAAGAAAGAGAGCAGTATCGTAACTTGTCTAAAAAGAACGGCGGTCTCTGCAATTAGGGAGAATGCGCCAAATGCGGCGTTATTCCTTTTATGTATAAATTAGCGGAAGGCAAGATTTATGAGAAAGAAGATGAAGTCAAAGAGTTGAAAAGGGAAGTTTTGGAATAATATGCCGGACAGTCATTTAAGTACAATAAAATAATATGTTAGGAGAAAATAAAAACATAAGGCTTTGTAGTGCCTGTTTATTGGGAGTTAGTTGTCGCTACGACGGTTCAAGAAAGCCGAATGAGAAAGTTCTCGCTTTGGCCAAAGTAGAAACCCTTATTCCAGTCTGTCCGGAGCAGTTAGGCGGTCAGTCGACGCCGCGTCCGAACGCCGAAATCAGTGGTGGGGACGGCCTAGACGTTTTAAATAAAAAAGTAAAAGTCATAGAGCCGAACGGTAATGATGTGAGTGTAAGTTTTATCAGCGGAGCAGAAGAAGTTTTGAAAATCGCTAAGCAGTTTAACATTAAAGAGGCGATCCTTAAGCAGAGAAGCCCTTCGTGCGGCTCTGGGCAAATCTATGATGGCAGCTTTTCCCGGAAGATAGTCAAAGGGGATGGGGTGACTACGGCACTATTAAAAAAGAATGGCCTGACGGTCATTTCCGAGGAACAGTTGCAAGACTTTATCTAATTTTTATCCCGTATTTGCTATAATGCTTGTTATTTATTAACAAGTAAAAGTATGGAAAAAAATGATCAAAAAATGGCCCTGTTTCAGGGCAAAAAGATCAGAAAGACCCTCTATAATAAAGAGTGGTGGTTTGCCGTCGAAGACGTGGTGTTTGTCTTGACTAACTCAAATGACCCCAAACAATACATTAATAAGCTGAAACAGCGCGATCCGGAGATAATTAAAGGGTGGGTACAAATTGTACATGCCCTTGAAATAATGACTGAAGGAGGAAAACAAAAAATGAACTGCGCTAACGCCGAAGGTCTATTCCGTATTATCCAGTCCATCCCATCGCCGAAAGCCGAGCCCTTTAAGCGCTGGTTGGCCAAAGTAGGCTATGAACGTTTGCAGGAAATTGAAGACCCCGAACTAGCGACCAAACGCACTAGATTGCTGTATAAATTGAAAGGGTATCCCGAAGACTGGATTGAAAAGAGGATGCGCGGCATCGCGGTGCGGGAAGAGCTGACCGAAGAATGGCAGAAGCGCGGCGTCCAAGAGCAAAAAGATTATGAGATATTGACGGCGGAAATTTCCCAGGCGACTTTTGGCTTGAAGCCGAATGAATATAAGAAATTAAAAGGTCTGAAGCGGGAAAATCTGCGCGATCACATGGAGGATCTGGAACTTATTTTGACTATGCTCGGAGAAAGAACAACGACCGAGATACATCGGAGCAACGATTCAAAGGGCGTGCCGAGATTAAAAGATGACGCCCGGGTCGGCGGTCAGATCGCCGGTTCCGCCCGGAAGCAGATTGAAAGGAAAATCGGCCGCACCATAATTTCCAAAAGCAATCAGTTGCCTTATAATAAAAAAGCTTTAAAATAATCATATGAAATCAGTCGTTATTTGCGGATCAAATCGTTTTGCGCCGGAGATGCGGGAATTCGCGAAAAACTTAAAAGCGCTCGGCGTCATGGTTTATGAAGCCCATCTTTATCGCTCTTCGGGCGGGGTGTGGGAGGAAATTAAAGAGTTTGATAAAAAATTTGTGGCCCTTGGTTTGACGCATGATCATTTCTATAAGATGCGGATGGCTGATGTGATTTATATCTATAATAAGGATGGCTACGCCGGCGTGAGCGTCAACATGGAAATCGGCTACGCCGCCGCTTTGAACAAACCGATTTTCGTCTTTGAAGAAAAGGACGAAGAGTTGTGCCGGAAAGTTCTGTTCAGCCGGGTAGTGAAGACGCCAGCCGAGCTCGTGGAATATTTAAAATAATATAGTCCTAAAAATATGAAATCTATCGAGCAATTAGATCTGAGCAGTGAATTGGACCGGGCCGAATCGCGCGCCGACGCTTTAAAGGATAAAGCACCGAAGGTCAAAGAAGAATCTTACGAAGAAAAATATTGGCATAAGGTTTTTCCGGAAACAAATGATCCGCAACACGAAGAAATGGTGCAAAAACGGAAAGATGAAATCATTAAAAATATAGAGAATCCGGAAGCGCACCCCCCAGACCCGAAGCCGGAAAACCGGACAATCAGGGGCCAGAAAAATAAATGGAATGATCAGTTGGATTATAAAAGCCGGCAGTTTAAAGATAACGATTAAATTTTAAAATATGCCAGACAAAGTCAAACCGGAAATTGCGTCAGCGGTTCATAACGCTTTTGTCCAAAGAGAAGAAGAAGTTCTCTCTTTTTGGAACCAAGCGGCCATTTTTGAAAAATCACTGAAGAAAGAAGCGCCGCAGGGCGACTATGTTTTTTATGACGGCCCGCCTTTCGCGACCGGCACGCCGCATTACGGCCATATCGTGGCCAGCGTCATGAAAGACATCGTCCCGCGCTATGAAACCATGCGCGGCTACCATGTAGAACGCAAATGGGGCTGGGATTGCCATGGACTCCCGATTGAGAATATTGTGGAAAAAGAACTAGGCACGAAATCCAAAAAAGAAATTGAGGCTTTGGGCGTGGCCAAATTCAACGACCTCTGCCGCGCCCGCGTCCTGACCTATGTTGATGAATGGAAGAAAGTGATTAACCGTTTGGGGCGCTGGGCGGATATGGATAATGCCTATAAGACCATGGATCTGAATTTCATGGATTCTATTTGGTGGGCGTTTAAGAAACTATGGGATAATGATTTAGTTTATAAGGATTACCGTTCCATGCATATTTGTCCGCGCTGTGAAACGACTTTGTCGCAGTCGGAAGTGGCCGAGGGCTACCGCGACATCAAAGATTTATCGGTCATCGCCAAGTTTAAAATAGAGACAGGACAAAAAATCGGTAATTTTTTAGTTACTGATAATACTTATATTTTAGCCTGGACCACCACGCCTTGGACTTTGATTGGCAATGTCGCTTTGGCGGTGGGAGAAGAGATTAAGTATGTGAAGATAAAAATTATTGACGAAAATTATATTGTCGCGAAAGAACGTGTGGCCGAGGTCATGAAAGATAAGGAATATAAAATAATTTCTGAAATGCCAGGCGCCGAACTCGTTGGTAAATCATATAAACCCCTTTTTGATTATTATTCAAATGATAAATCGCTGAAGAATCATGAGAACGGTTGGAAAATCTACGCCGCTGATTTCGTCAACACGACCGATGGTACGGGCGTAGTGCATATCGCGCCGGCTTTCGGCGAGGATGATATGAATTTGGGCAAGGCCAAGAATCTACCTTTCATTCAGCATGTCGGGATGGATGGGATTTTTAAAGCGGAAGTGAAAGATTTTCCTGGACTTCATGTGAAGCCGATTGAGGACCATACGGCCACCGACGTGGAAATTATTAAATATCTGGCGGCCCATAATACTTTATTCTATAAAGCCAAATACGAACACAGCTATCCGCATTGCTGGCGCTGCGATACGCCGCTCATCAATTATGCGACTTCTTCTTGGTTTGTCAGCGTGACGAAAATAAAAGAGCAGCTTTTGGAAAGCGCCAAGCACATCAATTGGTCGCCCGCCTATTTAAAGGAAGGCCGTTTCGGCAATTGGTTGGAAGGGGCGCGCGATTGGTCCATTTCCCGCCAACGTTTTTGGGCCAGCGCCATTCCGATTTGGGAGTGCGCTTGCGGCGAGCGCCGGGTTGTCGGCAGTGTGGCCGAGTTAGAAGAATTAAGTAAGCAAAAAATTACGGATATTCATAAGGATAAAGTTGACCCGATTATTTTTAAATGCGAGAAATGCGGGGGAGAGATGAAGCGCATTCCCGATGTGATTGATTGCTGGTTTGAATCTGGTTCCATGCCTTTCGCCCAGCAGCACTATCCGTTTGAGAATAAAGAAAAATTTGACGCTAATTTTCCGGCCCAGTTTATTGCCGAAGGCGTGGATCAAACCCGCGCTTGGTTCTATTACCTCCATGTTATTTCCGGCGGCGTTTTTGGGAGTCATTCCTATCGCAACGTCATGGTTAATGGCATCGTTTTGGCCGAAGATGGTAAGAAAATGTCTAAGCGCCTGAATAATTATCCGGATCCGTCAGTGGTGATGGATAAATACGGTTCGGACGCTTTGCGTGCCTATTTGGCCGCTTCGCCGGTCATGCAAGCGGAGAACCTTAACTTTTCCGAAAAGGGAGTGGAAGAAGCGCTGCGTAAAAATGTTATGGTGCTGTGGAATGTTTATAAATTTTATGAACTTTTTGCGGCTGACTCTCAGGACCCTAAAAAATCGAGCGAACATATTTTGGATCAATGGATAATTGCTAAACTAAATCTGCTCATTAAAGAAGTGACAGACGCCATGGAGTCGTATAATCTCCCCAAGGCCATGCGTCCGATTACCGAATTTATTGACGAACTGTCCACCTGGTATTTGCGCCGCAGCCGTGATCGTTTTAAATCTGAAGATGAAGGCGACAAACAGAACGCCTTAGCGACCATGAAATATGTTTTGCTTGAGCTGGCGAAACTGATGGCGCCGTTTACGCCGTTTGTGGCCGAGAGTCTATGGCAAGCTGTTGGCGGACAGAACTTTAAGGATCAAAATCGATCGGTTCATTTGGAACAGTGGCCAGCCGGTGTCGTTGATATAAATAGCGACATCATTGAAGATATGAGCGTGGCGCGGAAGATTGCGGAACTGGGTTTAGCCAAGCGCGACGAAGCCGGTATCAAAATCCGGCAGATGCTAAGTAAGATTACGGTGAAGATGAAAACTAAACTGGCTTCGGCTTATAGCGATTTGCTTAAAGATGAACTGAATATCCAAGCTCTAGAATTTGTCGTTTCTGACGCTGACTTGATTGAAGTTGAATTGGATACGGTCATTACTCCCGAATTGAAACAAGAGGGAACGAAGCGGGAAATTATCCGTTTCATTAATATGCTCCGTAAAGACGCGAATCTCAGTTTGAATGATGAAACGAGTATATTTTTAGCTGGGGCGAGTGAAGAATTAGTATCGACTCTCACTGCCAATCAGAAAGAAATAATGAAAGAGACGCTGAGCCGCGACTTTAGTTTCGTGACTGAGTTACCTGAAGTTTTGGTGAGTAAGGAAATAAAGATTGAAGACCAGAAGTTGATGTTAGGGTTGAAGAAATAAGATAATTATTTTGGAAAAGAAAAAAGCCCCTCAAACGATTTCTCGTGTGAGGGGCTTTTGAGCTAAAACATTGAGCGACTTAATTTCTTGACGCGCGAGCTCTCTTCAGGGCTTTGGACCTGCTCCCCAAAGTCATCGACAAAATTATGATGATTATTGCGGCCACAATTATGACAAGCCACATCAAAGCGCGGTAATTATCCGCCCTCTCTGTCGTTGCATTTAAATCATCAATGGTATTCTTCAGGTCGGTTTGGAGCTGGGCATTTTCTTCGCTCAACCGGAAAGCCTCGCTAGAGAAGATGGTGCTGTTTGCATTGGCAAATAAAGGCCAAGCCTCAGCCGGGACCTCTAAGCTTTTGAGGACGGCAACATCAGCTCCTTTCATGGAGTAGGTCATAATGTCGGGTGCAGCACCGCCATCATAGGTGGTGAGCTTATAAAAAATCAGGGTACCCCCGTTCTTTACAAGAACGGTTTGTGTGTCAGCAGAAACATAATTTGCGGCCAATACTGCCACAATAATGGAAAAGGAAATCATGATTTTTTTCATGTCAATTGGGGTTTTGGGTTAATAATGAAAAGGACTATTTATAACTAATTATTGTAGCATATTATACAAAACTTGTCAATCTTTTCATAAGTTCCATTTTCTATTATACTTATATATATTGATAAATTAGCTAATAATATTAAAAAAGCTAAAATATATGACCACTAAACAAATTTACGACTTAGCCGTTAAACTGGGTATGGAGCATGACCTGCGCGGTTCGGCTGAGGTGAAACGCTATCTGGACCGGATCAAGAAAAAATACGATAAACTCAGTAAAGAAGATAAGGCAGAGTTTGATCAAGAAAAGCTTAGTAATCCTTTTTCCGACACCCGGCTCTTGGTAGATAACCAGCGGAAACAGATTAAGAAGATTCTGGTGGGTATCGATATGGAAGGTCCGGAACTTCTTTTAGCTAAGCAGATGGGGGATATTGATTTGGTTTTAGCGCATCACCCCGAAGGAGAAGCGCTGGCTGGTTTGGCGGAAGTAATGGAATTACAGGCTCAAGTATTAGCCGTCTATGGTTTGCCGATAAACATCGCGGAATCGCTTACCAAACCGCGCATGAATGAAGTCGACCGCGGCGTGTCGCCGGCCAATCATAATCGCTCAGTGGACATGGCCAAGCTCTTGGGTTTGGATTTCCTGTGCGTGCACACGCCAGCTGATAATCTAGGCGCTGATTTCCTCGCCAAATTATTTAAAAAGAAAAGCCAGGAAATAGAAACGGTGGGCGATATCATGGAGCTACTCAAAACGATTCCGGAATACAAGAGCGCTAGCCGGATGAAAGCTGGTCCAATGATTTTTTCCGGCAGCGAAGAACGGAGTTGCGGCAAGATTGTGGTGACGGAATTCACCGGCGGCACTTCGGGCTCCAAAGAGCTTTACGAGAAAATGGCGCAATACGGATTCGGAACGATTATCAGCATGCATATGAGCGAAGAGCATCGTAAAGAAGCGGAGAAGTATCACATTAATGTCGTGGTCGCCGGCCACATGGCTTCCGACTCGCTGGGCATGAATCTCTTATTGGATGAAATAGAGAAGAAGGGAGCTAAGGTCATTCCTTGTTCGGGGCTTATTCGGGTGAAGCGGTCATAAGACAAAAAGGTTTAGATAATAAAAAAACCTTGGACCGGTAACGGAACAAGGTTTTTGTTGAGCTTAAGCATTGCCGCTTAATCGCTCGCGCTTATTTTATGCATCTCATCAGATAATTTTTTTTGAATGATCTGGATGAGAAAGTCATCTTTTTCACGGCCGTTAAGCAGGGCCTTGATATCATTAATGAACTTGATTCGTTCATTTCCGACGGCCAGCAAACGGTTTTCCAGCTTGACTTTAGCGGGCTCAAATCGACATTTTCTTTTTTTAATTTTTCATTTTCGATAGTTAACCCCAGCCTCGTTTCAAGACCCTTCATTAATAAGTAGCTTTTGAAATAGGCAAACAGTAGGCAAACATGAGAGCAATCACTAACAGAATGGTTAAGACAATTATGAAAACCATTCGGACTTCGGCTGTATGTCTCCAGAGCTCAAGCTGTCCCTTAGCGACCGCTTGGTCAATGATTGGCTGGTTGGCT
>Ga0209538_1001355_pt1 | contig 13000 bp, 8 predicted proteins | sample BarGraNGADG00211_2_FD_184492 | JGI IMG/M metagenome (GOLD analysis project Ga0209538, IMG submission 184492) | Arctic peat soil microbial communities from Barrow, Alaska - Barrow Graham LP Ref core NGADG0004-211 (SPAdes) (version 2) | ecosystem: Environmental > Terrestrial > Soil > Wetlands >... | reverse complement strand
ACGCACTCGTGGCGGTTTCCAGCACCAGGATGGCGGCGCCTTCACCGAGCACCTTGCGTTTGTCGTGGTCGAGGCGCAGGCGGTAATCGGATTCCTCGGCGCCGGCATAGAGGAAACCAATCTGGTCGTAGTTGTAGAAGGTCTGCCCGTAAACCTCGTCCGCCGCGCCGGCGAGGATTGCGTGCGAACGGTTCTCGGCGAGCGCGTCAAAGGCGTAGGCCAGGCTCTGCAAACCCGCGTGCGGTCCGGCCGAGAGCGTCGCGTTCACGCCTTTCAGGTATAGCGCGTTGGCGACCCAGCCCGCCGTCGAGTTGGCCACGATGTTCGAGAAGCTCGTCACGTTGCCCTGGAACGAGTCGCTGCTGAACACGCTGTCCAGGTGGCCCATCTCGGACGGCCCGTTGCAGGCGCCGAGCACCACGCCCCTTTCCTCCGCGCCGCTCGGAGAGATTTTCAGCCGGGCGTGTGCCATCGCCAACCGGCCCGCCGCCACGGCGAAGCGGCTGATTTCGTTCAAGCTGGCGAAATCAATCCGGCGGTCCACCTCCGCGGCCTTGAACGCGCCGACCTGCCCTACGCAACGCGACTGCTGGCCACGCAACGGGAAACTTGCGACCGGCGTGATGCCCACCACGTTCTGGCGGAGCCGCTCCAGCGTCCGGTGAATTCCCAGTCCCAGCGATGTGACCGCGCCGACGCCGGTGATGACCACGCGCTCGTTCACTGACCGGCGCGGGGGTATCGGCGCATCCCACTTGGACACGACCACCGCGGCGTTGTTTCCGCCGAAGGCGAAATTGGCCGAGAGGAACGCCGAGTAATCCTTTGGGCGCGACTCGTTCGGCACGTAATCGAGCGCGCAGCCGGGGCGCGGCTCGGAGAAATTCAGCGTGGGCGGCAAGAAGCCCGCGTTCATGGCCAGCAACTGCGCGGTGGCTTCAAGAATTCCGGTTACGCCCATGCAGTGCCCGAAGAAGGACTTGGTGGAAACCAACGGAATGGCGTGGCCGCCGCAAAAGGCCGCCACGCCGCGTGATTCGGCCTTGTCGTTGGCCTCGGTGCCGGAGCCGTGGCCGTTGATGCAGCCGATGTCGGCGAGCGCGAGGCCAGCGTCTGCGAGCGCCTGGCGCAACGTGCGCTGCACGCCCTGGCCGCGCGGGTCGGGTGTGGTGGGATGGTAGGCGTCGGAAGTCGTCGCGTGCCCCACGAGCCGGCCCTGACAGCGCGCGTGGCGGAGCAGCGCCTGCTCCATGTTTTCCACAACCCAGAAACATGCGCCCTCGCCAACGTTCATCCCGGCGGGTGTCGAGAAGGGCGCCATGCGGCCTGGCGCGGTGGCTTTCAGCGAGTCGAAGCCCGACATGTTCGCCACGCACAGCACGTCCGCGCCTCCCACCAGCACGGTGTCGTAATAGCCGCGGTTGATGAGCCGTTGCGCCAAGCCCAACGCCACCGTGGTCGAGGAACAGGCGGTGGTGACCACCCACGTTTCGCCGCCGAGCTTCAGCGCGCTGGCCATCGCCTTGCCAAAACCGTAAAGCTGCGCCTGCAAGTTCATCCGCTCGTCAAAAGCACGCGGGCTGCGACCGTGCTTCCAGGCATACTCGGCCTCGGCGGAGCAGAGACCGCCGTTGCAGGTGCCCAGCACCAGCGCGATGTCACGGCGGACCTCGCTGCCATTCCCCGGTCGGAACGGATTCCACTCGGTCCCCATGCTCTTTTGATGGCCGTCAGGGACGGCGTGGGATCCGGATTCATGGCCCCCGTTGCCGCCCGGGAGGCCCGCGTCGCGCAAGGCCCGCCGCGCCGCGGCGATGGCGTGGCGCAGGTAAAGGTCTTCGTATTCCGCCAGCTCCGTTTCGCTCAGCCACGCGCTCAGGTCGAAGCCTTTGATTTCCCCGCCGAGGTTGCTGCGGAAATGCCGCGCGTCGAAGCGCGTAATGGGCGCCAGCCCGTGCCGTCCCGCGCGCAACGCCTCGGTCACCGTTTCCGCGTCGTGGCCGATGGGGCTGGTGATGCCGATGCCGGTGATGACCGCCTGCTGGCTCACGCCCTGGCGTTGCATCGGCTTGCCGAGCACCTGCACGCCGCCCTTCCAGGTGGCGGGTTCAAGGCTGGCGGCGTGTTGCGGTTTTTGCCGCTGGAAGAACTCGCGCCAGAGCTTGATGAACTGCTCGCGCAGCTTTTCCGGCGTCAGGTTCAGCGGACGGGCCACGACGTGGGCGCCGTTGTAGTGCGCCCAGTTGAAATCGAAGATGCGCCCCTGGCGCTGCATCCGGTCCCAATGCACCGAGCCGGGATACGGCGTGAAGATGAAGAACTCCGCCGTGTGAATCTTGGCGGCGTCGAAGAGGTCCATCACGCGATCGGCGATGTTGGCGTCGTCCCAGTCGCGCCCGATGCCGCACGAGCCTAAAAAGCGGATGCCGCGGTCCTCGAGCGCCTTCACCAAGTCAATGAGCATCTGCCGCGCGCGCAGCTCGCCTTGGAGCGCGCGAATCGAGACCGGGTCCACGTTCATGGTGCAGTAGAAGTTCCGCACGCCGGCGCGCGCCGCGAGGTCGAGCAACTCGGGGTCCGTGTTTAGCGCCAGGGTGGACGAGACGAAATACTTCTTTCCCAGCGGCTCGACGGCGCGGAAGAACGCGCGGGCGTATGCGTTCAACTTGCGTTGCGGGAAGAACAGCGAGTCGTCGGCAAGATAGACATTTTCGTGCTTGAGCGAGCGAAGTTCTTCCACCACGCGCTCAATGGGCCGAAAGCGGATGCGCCCACCCATCTGCGCGGGAAGCGAGCACATGCCGCAGGTGTAAGAACAGCCACGCGTGAGCTGGACGAGGTCCTCGTCCCAGTCGTAATGCTCATTTTGGTAGAAAAGCTCACGCCGAGGGATCGGCGTCGTCGACAGGTCAGCCCCGCTGCCGCCATGATAGCGTGGCTTCAACTCGCCGGCTTTAGCGTCCGTCAGAATGCGCTGCCAGGTCGGCTCGCCTTCGCCGATGTTCACGGAGTCGGCATGCTTCAGGCACTCGTCGGCCATGAACGAAGGGAACAGCCCGCCCATGACGACCGGCTTGCCGTGGGCGCGAAAATGGTCCGCGATCTCGAACGCGCGGGTCGCTTGCGGTGTGAAGCTGTTGATGGCGACCAGGTCCGTGGGCGCGTCGTAATTGATGGATTGGCCGCCGTTATCGTCGAGCAACTCGACTTCGACGTCAGGCGGCGTGAGCGAGGCGAGAATGGGGATGCCGAGCGACGGCGGAGTCGTGAAATTGCCCAGGGAGTAATCCACCACCCCCGGGTCCAGCTCCGGCAGGCTAGTCAGGAACTTCTCAAACCGCGGATAAACAAACGTCACTCTCATCGGGGCCTAACATGGAATCGTACCAAAACGGCGGGTTCAGGCAAGATGTAATTCGGAGATTGCTCGATAAACCGCGGCGGAACGGCGGCTTTCTGCTTGCCTGGCTCCCAGTGGCTGTAACATGCTTTAACCCATGGCCACCTCGCCTCCAAATCAGACGCCGCCCTCCTTCCGGGCATCCGGGACGAAGGTGATGGCGGTGAAGATAACGACTTTGATTCTGCTCGGATTGGCCTTTGGTTGGGGCTATGGCTGGGCGGCGCCTCGATTCTATGGCCCCGAACGGATCCCTGGTTTTAAACTCGGTGTCCTTCATGGCGCTCTGATGCCCGTGGCGCTGCCGACGCTGCTGATGGGAAAGGACGTCCCCATCTACGCCACCAACAATAGCGGGCGAATTTACAAAATCGGATACATCGCCGGCATCAACCTCTGCGGCATGGTCTTCTTTGGAAGCGCCTTCTGGCGGCCGCGAAACCCCGGCCTTAGTGCATGACCCCAATAAGGGCGGGCGGCACCGTCTGGCGATGAAGTCATGGCCCGCGAACGGGATTAAGGCGCCTGGGCGGTTCGCCGGAAGAAATTCGCGACGTCCCGGGCCAGGACGGTGATGTCTTCGCGCTGGATGTCTTCATCGCCCATGGCGCCGCCCGCCACCTTGGCTTCCGCGGATTCGCCGCTGCGCCGGATCTCGAACACACACACCAGCTTCTCGCCGTCCAAAATCCGGCCTCGCACTTTGATGACAGGCTGGCCCCCGCCAAACACACCCACAAAATACCGCCCGGCGCCGCTGCCCTCCTCGTATTCGGTGATAGTGCTCTCCAGTTTCAGGCTCTTGGAGCCGGGCTTCACTTCCTCGGCACGAGGGGTGACGGTGGCAAAGAGCTTCGTGCCATGGAGGTAGACGGTGAGTTTTTCCAGCAAGACCCGCATGGCTATGGCGCGCATCTGGACTTCGTTGGGGCGTTCGACGGCGGCGAACACGGGGGCCGCGAGGTAGAGGGCGTCAAAACCTTTGAAGTCGAAACCTTCGGCCAGCCACACGCCAGGGATATTCATGTCCTGGTGCAGCGTGACACCCGCCGGCAACGGCGGCACTGGGGACGACGGGCTCGGTTGAGTCGTGGGCGTGGAAGCGCAACCCATCAGGAAACCCACGCTGGCAAGCAGGCCAAGCCGCGTCAGATTCAGCCTCCATCCGTAACCGGCAAGCATCCTTTTCATATTCGTTCTTGTTCTTTCTTGGTTGATAATCCCGATTTCTTGGCCGCTGGCCGCACCCTCAGGCAAAGCCGCATGACGCCGGGGCGGCTCGGGCGCTGCCGGACGTCCAGCCCCAGTCTTACGGCAAGAACGCTTGTTACGCCTTTTCTCGATGAGACACAAGCTTATCGTGGCCGGACTCTTGGGTGCCGGCCGGCCCGGCCGGCGCCGTGCCACTCAGCGTTAATTCAGCGGTCATGACCTGGACGCGACCCACTGACGCTGAAACTTTGGCCTGCACCAACAGGCCCAAGCGGGCGATGATGCGGGCTGCCATCCGCACTGTTTCCCCAGGCCGAGCCGTGCCCAGGATTTTGACAGCGCGCAACGCAGTCAGCTTCAGCCCCGGCAAGGATGGAATGGCGGGATCGTTTTGCGCCACCACCCCGGCCAGTTGCGCCGCCGCTTCGACGAGGAGCACGCCGGGGAAAAGCGGTTCGCCCGGCAGATGGCCGCGCAGATAGAATTCGTCCCCGCGCACCAAATACTCGCCGACGCCTTCCTTGCCGGGCACCAGGCTCACCAACCGGTCCACGAACCGGAACTCCGGGCCGTGAGGCAGCAACTTGAGGGCATCTTGCAGCGCGTCGGGCATGGCGGTCATGGGCGCAGGGGTTCCACCACCGTAAAGTCCGGGTCCAGCCTGGCTTGGAACAACCCCGCGTCGAGCGGCGCGTTCAGCACCGCGTTGGTGAAATCGCTGCGCATGCTGGAGCCGTCGCTAAACCTCAGCTCGGTCGAGGCGGGCGAGAAATCATGGGTGTGGAAGCTGACCTCAATTTCGGTCACAAATTTGCGGGCGGCCGCACTCTTGGGCCGAAGCGTCAGTTGCACCGACGTATTCGTTTCGGTTCCTTGCACGCGGAATTTCGATTCTAACTCCGCCCGGCTTCGGGGGAAGCTGGCATCCAGCAGCGCCAGCACGTCCTTCCACGGGCCGGGCTGGGCGTCATTCAGCGGATATTTCTCCGCCCGTTTCAGGCGCGGGTAAATGAGTATTAGTTGGTCGGGCTGGCGCACGGCGATGGTCTGCGCGGGCTGGCCCAGTTCCCAACGGAACCGGTTGGGCAGCGCGGCCCAGACTTTGCCCCGGGTAACCAATGGCTGCGACAGCACCTTGAGCGTGCGGGTTTGAGTGAGGTCGGCGGTCCAGGTCTGGATGTTGGTCTGCGCGGCGCACCAGCGGTCAACCAGTTCGCTGAGGTCGGCCGCGCGCGCCGCCGAAGCCGCCACGCAGAACAGGAGCGCGAGCCATTTGAATAGCGGCGCTATTCGGCTTTCGGCCAAATCGGAACGAATTGATACCATTGGTCAAGATGCTCGCTAATTTCCGGTTCAAATGCACGCAGGATTTTCTGCATCAGCTCGCGCCGGGCTTCGCGATTGCCCAGCGCCTGGCGATCGTACCTGAACTCCGGAAGCACCTTCACGGCATAACCCTCGCAGTTGCGCACCACCGTCACTCCCACCAGGGCGCAGCCTGACGCCCGAGCCAATTCGGCCGCCACCAGCGAGACGCCTAATGACTGGCCGAATAGTTCCACCCGGACCTCGCTCCGTTCCGGCGGACGGTCAATCGCGATCGCCATCGCCGCGCCGGCTTGCAGGCGTTTGATGACCTCCACCAAGGCGAAACTGTCCTCGCCGACGATCAGGGTCTCTATCCCCCACCGGGCGCGCGAAGCGATGCGCATTTCCGTCAGGCTATCGTCGGGTTCCGCCAAGGTAAGCACGGTCAACTTGATGCCATGCTCGGCCAGCAAAAGTCCCCCCTGCTCCCAGTTGCCCAAATGAAGCGTCACGAAAAGCACCCCGCGCCCCCGCGCCGAGGCCGCCTTAATGATGTCCCATCCGCCGGGAACGGTCACCCAGTTGCGCACGGGCAGGCCGCTCTCCACGCGCCACAGATCCGCCAGCTTCACCGCAAATCTCCGATAGAGACGGCGGGCCGTTTGCTCCGCCGCCAACCGGTCCTCCGCGCAGGCCGGGAGTAAATTCCGTACCACCACCTCGCGAGGTTGCGGCCGCAACCGGAAATGGAGTTCGGCCACCACGACACAAAACCCATTGACCAGCCCCGCCGGCAGGATCCGGACGAGGGTCAATCCCAGCCGCCACAGCCAGGCCCGATAAAACGCCGCCGGCGTCGAGCGTCGAGCGTCGCGAGCCGCCAGCGCCGCCAGTTTTGGACTGCTGACTTCAGACTTCGGGCTGAGTAACACCCACCAGGCAGGCAGCAAATAAACCGAAGTCAGATAGACAATCGCGATGCCGGCGGCGCAAACCAGGCCCAGACTGGCCAGTCCCCCATTGCTCGACAGCGCGTTGGAGCCAAAACCGGCCACGGTGGTGGCGGCGCAGAGAAACACCGCGCGTCCGGTGACTTGGCGCATGGTTGCCAGGTCGCCGCTATGCCGGCGCAAAGCCAGTTGGACGTGAATGGTATAGTCCACTCCGGCGCCGAGCAGCAACGGCAGGGCCATGAGATTCATTAGATTCCATGACCCGCCCGCCAGTCCCATCACCGCCAGCAGCACCAACCCACTGAAGCCCAGCGCCGCAAAGCTCAAAAGAACTTCGCGCCACCGGTGAAAGGCCAGCCACAAGCAGAGGCCGACCATGGCCACCATGGCCAGCATCACCCCCCACAAGCGATGCTCCACGCTTTGCAATAGGGTCTCGCCGAGCTGGGTCCAACGGGTCAGCCAGACGCCGGGAAGCGCCGGATCCAGTTCGGCCAGCGTGGCGGTCGAATGGCCGTTGGTGCCCGGATAGATCGCGCCGACCGCCAGCCAATCCTCGCCCGTCCACGCCGTGGCCCGTTTGAGCAGCCAACGACCCGACGGGTTGGTCGGCCACCGCACGTTCGTCGTTGTGGCCGCCAGCTCCCAATGACGCAGCAGCGTCTCGGTTAGTGCCAGCGCATCGGAAGTGAAGCCGGCCTGAGCGGCTGCGGTTTTCATCGCGCCGGCCTGCCTCGCCAGGACGCGGGCCGTGACCAGGTTTGTCCGTTGCCGGTCGGCGTGCGGCCAAAGCGCCGTCGGCAATAGGAAGCTCCGCACCGCATGGGTGGCGACGGCATGGGACAAATGCGCGCTGACGGCATCGAGGCGGCGCGCGACTTCGCCTTCATCGCGCCCGGACACGACGATCAACCACGGATCCCCCGGGCGGTTCAATTCCGTCTGCAATTCGTCCAGCGCAACCTGTGCCAGGCTATGCTTGGGCTGGAGCGGACTCGTGGAGTGATCCACGGGCGGGCAGGCTCGCCATAAGATGCCGAGGGCCGCACCCGCGCTGGCGAGGCTGACCACGCGGTAAAGCAGCAGGAACTTACCCGTCCTCGGGTGCGCTGCCCCGACGTGGGCGGGGGCCGCCTTCGACGGCGGATGGCCCCGGCGCAAAATGAGCGGCAGAAAGACATACAACATGACCACCGCGGCCAGCAGGATGCCAATCGCCACGAGCGAGCCAAGTTGCGACAGGCCCGGCAGCCCGGCCAGGTTCAGCAGGCCAAACGCTGCCGCCGTGGTCACGGCCGACCATCCGATGCTGGGCGCGAGCAGGCCGCGAAGTTCGCGCGCCGACAGCTGAGGCGCGGCCACCCATTCCTGGTAAATCACCAGGCCGTAGTCCACCGCCAGTCCCAGCAGAATCGCCGCAAATCCCAGGCTGATCGCATTCAGTCTGCCGAAAATCAGCCCGCCCGCAGCCAGCGCGCCGACGACCACGAGCACCAACATCGTAATTAGCAAAACCAGGGGACGCCAACTGCGGTGCGCCCACCAGAAAAGAATGATGATCAGCAACAGCGTCGCTACCACCGACCCTTGCATGTCCCGCTCCATGCCGGTGGAAACCTCCGCTAAGAAGGGGGGCGCGCCGGTGTAGCGCACCACGACTCCGGCCGGCCAGCCGGGCCGACTTTGGCAGCGGGCTACCTCGGTCTGGATGTCAGCGAACCACGCCGAGCAGGTGCGGTAGTTCTCCAAGGCGCCGCGGGCCTCCACAAATATCACCCGGAATGCCCCATCGGCCGAAGCGAACCCAGCCTGCGGCGCGCTGAAAACCGCGGCCTCGCCCAGGCCGGTTTCCGGCAACCGCGTGAAGCCAAAGGGATCGTAGCTTAAGCGGCCGATTTCCAGGGGCGAAAATGAAGTGGCCAATTGCTCGCGGGTTTCCCGCAGCAGCGAAGCCAACTTGTCAGGCGCCAGCCGGTTCGCGAGTTGCGCGAACACCTCCGGCGGCTGATTCAACCATAGATAGGCGATCAGTTCCGCCATCTGTTCCGGATGTTCCAGCCAGGGCGGTTGCCATGCGACACTAGCCACGAGCTGGGCCTGCCGCTGCAAGCTTTCAGCCAGTAGCCGCGCGGCTGACTCCGCTGACTCCGCATCCGGGGCGCGCACCGTGATTATCAGTTCGCGCACGCTGGTAAAATATTTCTGGTAAAGTTTGAGTCCGTGAACGACCGGCAGGCTGTCCGGCAGCAGGTCGAGAACCTCGACCTCGAAGCGCACGCGCCACAGCCCGAGCACCGCCAGCATGACCAGCAGCAGCCACCCCCAGCGTGTTAGCAGTTTGAGACGCGAATTCACAGCGCGAGGAAACCTTCCACGGTTTCACCGGTGCGCGTGTTTTTCAACCGCCAGCCGCCGTCCGGTTTGCGTTGGAAGAGCAGGTGCGCCGGGAGTGCTTCCCCGGCCAGGGCCGCCGGCAAGTAAAGCCAGATAAAGCGTGGAGGCGCCGGCCGGCGTCCGGCAAAGCTCAGCCGGCGCGGGGGAAACTCAACGAACCAATGGGTGCGCGTGGTTTGAGCCAGCACCAGCGACCAAGGCGTTTTCGAAAACTGAACGACGCTGCGTCCATCCATGTGGCCGGCCAGCACCAGGTCGCCAGCCAGCTCCGGCATTCGCTCGCGAGGCCGCCAGAGGGCCTGACCTTCCTGCACGCGCCAGCCGGGACCGGAGACCGCAAAGAGCTGAGTGGATGTGCGGCAGCCGGAGGAAAACACCAGGAGGGTCAATAAAGCCAATCCCAGCGCACCACCCAACCAACGATCCTCGATGAGTCGCATATCGTTTCTTCCATTCTTGCGGGCGTATAAATCTTGTCAACGCTTTCATGATCTCCTTTCACAAAGTGAGTTGCACCCGCTCCCACGGCCGCCGTTTTCTTTAATTTGACACCGCCTGAGTTCCTCGACAAATTACTGCGCAGTGGAACGAAGATCGCTGCGGTGAATGGACGAAGCCGGCTTTATCACAGGTCCTCTGCCGAACCGTCATTCGTGGCGTCTGTAATCCATGCCTATGACGATGACGCTTAAACAAGAGCTCAAACGCATGATGGTGGAAAACCTTATGCTGCAAGTCACGCCCGACGAAATTGGCGACGACCTCCTCCTGTTCGGCCCCGGCAGCCTGGGTCTCGATTCCGTGGATGCCCTCCAGTTGGTCGTGGCGCTCGATAAAGATTATGGGCTTAAGATTCCCGATCCCACGACCGCGCGCCAGATCCTCCAAAGCGTAACCTCCATCGCCGACGCCGTGGCCAGACATCGCAACCCCCTGGCTGCGAATGCGGAATCCCCAACCACCCCGGCTTAACTCCTTGCTATCCCACCTCGCCAAATTGATTGCCATCGAAACCCCATGAAAACTCGAATCTGGATCGCTGTTTGCACTTGCGTTCTCGCCCTTCAGGCCGCCACCGTCAACAGCGCGGAGTTGGTCAAGGCCCAAGACGGCTCCGGTGTCTATGGCTATAAGGACACGCCCAAACTCCCCTGGTGCGGCTATCTGGTGCACGATCCGGACCGGCCCGCTCCCAAACGAATCCAAGCCCCGTCCGCGCCGGCTCAGCCCCTCGCGCCGCCGTCGGATGCCATCGTGTTGTTCGACGGGAAGGATCTGTCGAAGTGGGGGCCAACGGGGGCCAAATTGGTGGACGGTTGTCTCGAATCCACGGGTGGCAATTTCACGACCAAGGAAAGTTTCGGCAACTGTCAAATCCACCTTGAATGGATGGCTCCGGCCAACTTCCAAGGCCCATGGTATAACCAGGGCAACAACGGCGTCTTTCTCATGGGGCTGTACGAAATTCAAATCTTCGACTCCTGGACGGAAAAGCTCTATCCCGACGGCCAGGCCGCCGCCATCTACGGCCAAACGCCGCCGCTGGTAAACGCGTGTCGGCCGCCGGGCGAGTGGCAAACCTTCGACCTGGTGTTTACCGCGCCGGTGTTCGCGGATGGCAAGCTTGTCTCCCCCGCGCGTGTGACCCTCTTCCACAACGGTGTGCTGGCGCAGTTGAACGAAGAAATCCACGGCGAAACCGGCCACCGGATTCTGCCGGAATACAAACAGAAAATCAGCCGGGGACCGCTGGTGTTGAGCGGCCACGACTGCCCGGTGCGCTTTCGCAATATCTGGATCCGACCGCTGTAAGCTCGAATCCAGCCGGAGCGCCGAGTTGGACTCGGCTTGGCGATGGCTTATATCCCGGGTGCATTCGCGAGCCGAAAGCCGGCTCCAAGCCGGCGCTCCGAATATTCCTTCGATGCCTGGAAGCCTTCCGGAAAATTCACATTCCACTTCGACAACCGAGAAACGATTTCACCACCTTGCCGGCGTAGCGGCGTCTCGGCAGAGCGCCGCATGCTTTGCCCGAATTTGCACGAAACCGGAAAGTTGGCGGCGCTCTACCGAGTCGCCGTTACGGGGTTTTTCAGCGGAGTCTTATGTCCAGACCCCGATGCCTTCCGTTTGGCACGCTACCCCAGTTCCGCTTCACTTCCCTGAAACCGATGATCTCAGCCCGCGCGAGGGCAAGACAAAACTATGTCGCAGGTGCGACATAGTTTTGTCAGGTCGAATCGAGGGTTGAGAGTTTGCGTTTGCCATCTGGCTTCCCGGATCACTGCGATGCGACGCTATGGGCGCGCATGGGGCGGCGCGTGGGAACGAACCCAAAGCATCTCGGTCTTCGAACGTGCTGCGGCTGGCGGTCCGTACACCGCCTTACAAAACTTTGTCGCACCTGCGACAAAGTTTTGTAGGGTGGTTGATGGCGTGGACTTGCGCCAATTCCACGGGGTTCGCAACTCGGAGGCTTGTTCTTTCCGGGGCAATTTGGTTTGCTGGCCGCATGTTTCAACTGCGACCATTCTCAGCTTCGGTTTTTAGGCTTCAGGCCGCGCTGCTGGCCGTTTCATTCCTTATCGGTTGTCAGGCCCAATCACGCCCGTATCCCACCGCCTTCCAAACTCCTGAACGCTCCCGGCCAGGTCCGGTCTCCGTGCCCGTCAATCAAATGTTGACGCCCGCCGGGCGCCAGGTCGAGCTGCCCGGACTTCGGCCGCAGGTGGTCGCGTTGAGTCCCGATGGACAGTGGCTCGCCGTCTCCGGCAAGACGCCCGAATTGGTCTTGATCGATCCTGCGACCGGTGTCATCCGACAACGCGTCCCTCTACCCGCCGAAGCGGCGCGCGATGGCAGTCCCACCTCGGTTTCGTCCAATATCCTGAAGCCCGATAAGGACGGACAGGTAAGTTTTACCGGCCTGGTTTTCTCGCCCGATGGCCGACGGCTCTATTTGTCCAATGTCAACGGGAGCATCAAGGTCTTTGGCATCGGCCCCGACCAGCAGGTCACGGCGCTTCATTCCTTGTCCCTGCCCAAAACCGGGCTGCCCGAACGCCAACGGGAAATTCCCGCCGGTCTGGCGCTGTCACCCGACGGTCGTCGTCTGTTCGTCGCGGGCAATTTGTCCAACCGGTTGCTGGAGCTTGATGCGGTTTCCGGCAGGTTGCTGCGGGCGTTTGACGTGGGCGTGGCTCCGTTCGACGTGGTGCTTTGCGGCCCAAAGGCGTATGTGAGCAACTGGGGTGGACGGCGGCCTGACGCGCAGAGTGTGACCGGACCCGCCGGTCAGGGCACACGGGTGCGCGTGGATCCGGTGCGCTTCATCGCCAACGAAGGCACCGTCTCCATCGTGGATCTCGAGCAAGGCTTGGTGACTCAAGAAATTTCCACCGGCCTGCACGCATCGGCCCTGGCGCTGGCACCGGACGCCCGGCATTTGTTCGTCGCCAATGCGGCCAGCGATACCGTCAGCGTCATCGACATTTCATCGAATCGCATCGTTGAAACGATTTCCCTGCGCTGGGATGCAACCGATCCTTTTGGCGCCAGTCCAAACGCCCTGGTCATGGATCCTTCCGGCAAAACCCTATTCGTCTGCAACGGCACGCAAAACGCCATCGCGGTCGTGGCTTTTCAACCCGGCCAATCCAAGTTGGCGGGAATGATCCCGACCGGCTGGTATCCGGGAGCCATCGCCTTGGATGCGGCGCGGCGGGCACTTTAC